>Ga0247727_10001358_pt1 | contig 58609 bp, 43 predicted proteins | sample WisWelCaveWW1625_FD_202498 | JGI IMG/M metagenome (GOLD analysis project Ga0247727, IMG submission 202498) | Biofilm microbial communities from Wishing Well Cave, Virginia, United States - WW16-25 | ecosystem: Environmental > Aquatic > Deep subsurface > Groundwater > Cave microbial mat | place... | reverse complement strand
GCGAAGCTCGCGCACCATCTCCGAGACTTTCGCCTTGAAGGTGGCGATCGGAACCAAGTCCTTGGAAACGCGGAGCGGGCCCATGGGAATCCTCTTCGAGGGAGTCGGCGATGACCAGAATTCTGATCCGAGTTTAGGTCGTCTTTCAGGGGTAGCCAAGCTTTGCTTCGGCCATCCCATGTGGGGTGCTTGTGACCGGAGCCGGGTACCTGGACCCAAGAGGGAGCAGTCTGGCAGTGCCTCTGTTCGCATTTGCCCGACTTTGGGGTCCGATCAGGACTCGAACGGAGAGCAGTTCGCATTTGTGCATGCTTTGGGGAGCCACCAGGCTGTTCACCAGTCGAGAGCTTGCGCGAAACGGTGAACTTCTCCGCGTCTCTGCGTGATCCGCGATGCTCGTCCAACCCCGACGATCAGCACGTGTGGTGCAAGGGCTCAGCCGGTGTCGTTTCGGGACGGACCCTCGGCGAGGATGTGGTTGCCGCGATGAGGAGCAGATCGCGCGACCGACGACGTTCATGCCGCACGCCGGCAGTAGAACCTCAACAGGCCGGCAAGCCTTGGGTGGTTCGTGATGGTGCCGCTCCTGGACAACGGAACGGGCGCTCCGGCAGAGGTGGGCCGGGGAAGGCCAGGCCCAGGTGTTCTCGGTTCCCACCGCCGGAAGGCATCGGTACCGAACCGGACTCGAACTGGGAATCGTGAGGTAGCGTGGTGGGCCGGCGAAGGTGGTCGGGACTCGCCATTGACCCGCCTCGACGGCGGCCTAGAATTCCGACCTGTCGCGAGTGCCGGTGGCCCGGGTTGCGTGTCTGGGAGGTGGCAGTCATGACCATATCTCGTTCCTGTGAACGCGCTTCAGGTTCGGTCGAAGTCTTGCTCCTGGCGGTCGTCGTGGGCGTGTGCACCTGGTTTTCGTGGGGGCCCCCGGCTTCGCCGACCGACACGGGCTCGGACCTGGGTGCAGCGCTCTTTTCCGAGCCAGCCATCCCCGGGGCGGTCGTCTTCCTCGGGCACTCGGCAGCGGTCGCCGCGCCGATCCCGTGCTTGCTGCCCTTCAACGAAAGCGTGTCCGTCAAGGGCCGGCAGCAAGGCAAGTGTTCAGTGCAGTCCGGCAATCCCAACCAGTGTTCCACCAAGCGAGAGGGCGGCACCGACTATTCCTGCTCGGTATCGGGCTCGCAGAACAAGGGCAGCGACTGCTCGGTGTTCGTGGGCAAGGGACTGTGTTCGACGATTGGCGGAGACGGCAACGTCGTCACCTGTTCGGTCCATCGTCTCGACAGCCTGCCCGGTCCCATCGACGGCGAGTGCTCGGTGTTTGCGCAGGCACCGCCCGGAGGATCGACAGCCAAGAGCAGGGCGCTGTGCTCGGCCTTCATCAAGGGAGGTGGCTTTTGTTCGGTCCGCGGCGAGGCCGGAGGACCCGGTCCGCAGGACGGTACTTGCAGCGTGCTGGTTGTCACTACCGGCGACACCGAGCACACCTGCAGCGCGTTTCCGACCGACATGGGCGACCCCGCCGATCGACGTTGCAGCGTGTCGATCGCCAACAGCGGACGTTGCAGCGTGGTTCAGACCGCCACCAACATCTCCGGCGAGTCTCCCACTTGTTCCGTGATGGGCGGCGGGGGAAGCACCGAGGGTGACGGCGAGATCAGCAAGTGCAGTATTTCGAAGCAGCGCCCGAGCGGCAGGGCAGAAACCTATCAGTGCTCGGTGGTCGTGACCACGGAGGGCACCTCGGCGCGCTGCTCGGCGATCATCGCCGGAAGTGGTCGCTGGGTGGGGTGCTCGGCGGGTGGGTCGGACGTCCGGGGAAACACCGATGCCCAATGCTCGGTGACCGGCAAGAGCATCAGCGGCGAGTGTTCGGTCTACAGCCGGGAGCCCAAGGCGCGTTGCAGCGTGTTCAGTCCTCCCGGGGACCACCGTTGTTCCGTCATGGCCGGCTCGAACGGCCGCTGCACCGTCTTCAAGGGCGTGGCCAAGAGCCAGTGCAGTGTGATCGGCAAGGGCACGGGCACCGCTGCGTGCAGTGTGCACAACGATGACGGCTCGTCCTCTGGTCCCGATGCCAACGGCGCTTGCGAACGGCGTCCCAATACGCCGACGAAACGCTAGGCGACTTCGTTGGTGCACTCCGTGCCTGCAGGGTCGCACTTCGGCGAGGTGTCTGACCCTGAGTGGCCGCGCGAACGGCTCCATCCGCTGTCGTGCCGGCACCTGGTCGGGGCCGGGTTTGCGGCGGTCGTCGTCGCGATTACCATTGCGGCGGTCCTGTTGCTGGAAGGCGCCGTCGCCCCGCTCGGGATTCCACAGCGGCGGGCCGCCGGGCTTGCAGGTCTGATCGCCCTTACCTTCCTGGCGTCCTCAGGTCGGCACCGCCGCCGCTCGCGCTGGGCGGCAATCCTGGTCGGGATTGGCGGGATGGCCGTACTGATCATCGGCCGTACGACCGGCACCTGGCTCTTGGCAGTGGCCGCAACGGCGGCGGGGTTGGAAGCGCTCGCGCTTGCCCAGTGGCCCATCGGCTTGGCCGCGGCTTGCACTCTCCATGCGTGGGTGACGCAGTCGCTCGTGTGGTCGCTTCCCGGTGGCTTCCCCGCGATCCTCTCCCTGTGCCAGCGGCTTTCCCCAGCACTCGCCGCTGACCCGAGCGCGTCGCCGACCCGACTCGGCCCGACGATCCTTGGCCTCGAGCCGCTGTTGTTGGGCTGCCTGGTCATCATCGGCCTTGGCTTGGCAGCCCGCCGGCGCTTGCAAGCCGTGGTGGTCCTGACCATCCTGGTCCTCGCGTGGTTCGCCTTGGCGCGGAGCTTGATTCCGTCGTTGTTGCCCGCCCCGGAGCGACCGACGATCGACGCCATCTGCGAGTTTCCCGCCTGGGTGGCAGCGCTCGTCATCGCGGGCGCTGCGTCCAGCGCTGCTCTCTGGTTCCGGGAGATCCCGCCCGCGGGCCCCCGCAGTCACCCGTCACCACGGGCCGCACGCGTGGGGGCGCTCGTCCTCGGAGTTCTGTGTTTCTTCAGTGGGTGGAGCTTCTGTCCTGGCGGCGACGCAATCGGGGCGAGCACACGGCGCGTGCAGTTCTACAACTCGGGCGGGTTCGACTGGGAGCGACCGCAGTTCGGGGGGCAGGGTCCGGGCTCGTACGGGATGTTCGGGCTGCTTCCGGAGTACCTGGCAGCCGACGGTTTCGAAGTCGGGGTGTTGGCAGCCGGCGAGTTGCCGGCGGTGCGCTCCGGACGTCCGGGCACCTTGGTGCTGATCAACTGTCCCGAAGTCTGGGACGGCGACCGCAAAGCAGCGCTCGTGGCCTTCGTGCGGTCCGGAGGCAGCCTGTTGGTCCTCGGCGACCACACCGATGTCTTTGGCCTTCAGCGTGGCTTCAATTCGATGCTCGATTGCATCGGCGTGGAATTCGATTTCGACTCGGCCTATCCGCGCCGTCCCGGTTGGCACGGCTGTGTCGAAAGCGGCGGCCATCCGCTCGCCGCCTTCACGCGCGCTGACCAGCTCGGCGTCGCGATCGGTGCCGGACTGACGTTGCGAGGTCGCGCCTTGCCGGTTGCAATCGGGCGTTTCGGTTTTTCCGACACGGGTATCCGATCGAACACCATCGGTGCGTTTCTGGGGAACTACTCCCCGGACCCGGGAGAGCCGATCGGCGATTGCGTGTTGATGGCCTCGGCGATTCTGGGCCGCGGCAAGGTGTTGGTGTTTGGCGACACTTCGATGTTCCAGAACTCCAGCCTTTCCGATCAGTACGCCGGTCAGATCAAGGGAGTGTTCGAGTGGCTGAGCCGGCCGGTCGGACTGCTCGAGCGCTGGCCGGTCCGCGCTGCGCTTCTGTTCGTAAGCAGCGTGCTGGCGATTCTCCTGGCCGCTCGTCTAGTGCGTCGATTGGCACTCCTGGTTGCTTCCACCGCGCTGCTGGGGGCGCTGACCGGCGAGAGGCTGGCGGTGGTCCGGTTTGCCGGTCCCCCGCGGTGGCCGGACCGGGCGGCGCTGATCGACTACAGCCATGCTCCGGACACTGGCCACCACGAGGTGCGAGCCAACTCCCAGGGCGCGGCCTACGGCCTGTTCGCCCGCGCCGAACTGCTGAACTACGACTTCACCCGCTGGCCTGACCGCGAGGCGCTGTTGGGAGTGCGCGCGCTCGCGATCCTGGCGCCGTCGGTGCCATTCTCGGCGTCCGAGGCCGAGGACGTGCATCTCTTCATGGAGTCCGGCGGTGTCGTCCTGTTGGAAGCCGGCTTTCGACGGCGGCACCTGCTGCAGCCACTGCTTCTCCCGTTGGGTCTGGACCTCGGCTCCGAACCGCTCGGGCCGCTGCCGCGCGTGCGCGGTCGCGAGACCGATCGGGCCACGCCGCGGTTTCCCGACGCCTGGCCGATCGTCCGCCTGCGCAACGATCCGGCCGACGTGATTCTGTTCTCGCAGGGGAACGACGTCTGCGCATTGTTTCGCCCCGTGGGCCCGGGTGGGATCCTCTTGTTCAGCGACGACCGGTTCTTCGCCGCATTCAACGTGGAGGACCAGGAACTACGCTGGGAAGGGAATCTCGCTCTCCTCGAGGCGATTGCCCGTGCCTGGCTGATCCGAGAGGGTCCAAGTGGTGCGCGCTTTCCGGAGCCGCGAGCTCCTCCTGAGGATTGAGGTCGATGGATACGGCACCGCGAGTCGTCAAGATCGGGTCCTGGCTTGCAGCCGCGCTGTGCGGGGGCGCAGTCTACGGTTGGCAAGTGGCACCCGACTACGGTCACGGCCATCCCGTCCTTGCGGTGGCCGCGGCCGGGGGCGGGTTGCTCTCGCTCTGGTCTGCCGAGGGCGTTTTCTGCCGCGCGGACCGCGGCCGCCGCTCGCAGCTCGTGTTGCGCGCCACATTCGTCGCGTTCGCTGCCATCACGTTTGCGGCGCTGGTGGATTCAGGGCTGCGCTACTTGGAGTTGCGCGGTACCTCCCTGCCCGCGTGGGCGACGGTGTCCCGCTGGGTGTTCGCGTGGTCGGGCTACGACGCTCACGCGATCGCCGGCCGCCTGACTCTGCGCACTCATGAAGGCCTGGTGCACGTGTTCCCGACCTTCGAAAAGCTCGGGGTGCGACCTGTGGTGTGCCTGTGGGCGGCGTTGCTCGTCGTCGTCGGATCGACGCGCTGGCAGCGCCGCGCACAGATTCTGTGTCGGGCCGGCGCCCTGGTTGTCCTGGTTGCGTTCGGGCTGTGGCTGGTCACTCTCTTGTTCATCCTCGACCAGAATGAACTCCTCGCGCACGAGTTTCCGGTGCGCCTTGCCCTTCTTTGGCAACCAACCCTCACGGCAGCGTTCTTTGGGGTCAGCACCGTCGTTCTTTCCGTCTGCGTTCGAGTCCACGAGCCGCAAGCGCCGGGCCCGCGCTATGGATTTCGACGAACCCATGCGGCCAAGCTCGGCATGCTTGCGGCAGCCGGCGCGCTGGTTGGGGTGAGCCTTTTCTACTACGACCCCGGCATGCGCAAGCCGGGCCGGATCCTGTTCGATGACCGCCTGAACGACGTGTGGGAGCAGGCGGCACGGCGGCTGGACACCACATGGTTCGGGGACTTTTCCACCTACAACCTGAGCTCCATGGTGGAGTGGTTGGGCCGACGCTACAGCGTCGATGTAAACGTCGGGCGGGCGTATACCCAAGACCTGCTCGACCGCTACGACGTCCTGGTGGTGAAGACGCCGGTGCAGGCGTTGGCCGCCACCGAAGTCGGCGCCATCCACGAGTTCGTCGACCGCGGAGGTGGGTTGCTGTTGATCGGCGATCACACCAACCTCTTGGGGATGAGCGCCGCGCTCAACGCGATCGCCGCTCCCTACGGCATCCAGTTCGCCTACGACGCCCTAGCGGACAACTCCCATGGAGGTTTCTGTCGTTACCAACCCGGGTCAACCGGCCTGCACCCGGCGGCCCTGGGGGTGGAAGCTTTCGCGCTGATGACACCTTGTTCGCTGATTCTGACTGGTGGAGCAGAAGCAGTGATGGTGGTCGCGAACGCGCATCGGGACCCGCACGACTACGCGCACGGCAGCTACTTTGGCTACGCCGGGTCGGACCCGGCGCTGCAGTACGGCCCCGCCGTGGTGGCGGCGGCGCGCCGGGCCGGTCACGGCCGGGTCTTGGCGTTTGCAGACAGCACCGTCCTCTCGTCGTTTGCGTTCTTCCGCGAAGGCCAGGACCGTCTCACGTTGGCAGCGATCGAGTACCTGAACCGCGCCAACCGGTTGCCGCGCTGGCTGTCGTGGGCCGTCGCGGCGGCCGGCTGCGTGGCCGCGCTTTGGTTGGAGATGCGCGCTCGACGTCAATCCGGTGGGCTGGGCGCCGCATGGCTGGTCCTGGTGGCCGGGGCCGCCGCGGGTTGCTGGGCGGGTGGGCACGCCACGGCAGTGATGTACCAGCCGCCTCCTTGCCAGGCGCCGCCCGTCGAGCTGTTGTTCACCGCCGATGCTCCGGCGGTGACGTTCCCGCCGACGCTGGGCTCGGCCGCCGATTTGCCGGCCGCGGCCCTGTTCGACACGTTGTTGGTCTCCGGGCAGCGGCTCGGGTTCGCCAGCCGCGTGGTCACGGAGATTCCGGAGGAGCTGGATCCCTACGCCGCGCTCGTCCTCGTCCATCCGGAGCGGGCGCCGGCGGAGCGTTCGTTGCAAGTCGTGGAGTCGTGGGTGCGGGGAGGTGGGGCTCTGATCTTGCTGGATCGACCGGGTCACTGGGACCACTCCGCCACCGGTCGGTACTTGAAACCGTTCGGCGTGACGCTGACCCACGAGGCCGGAGCCGTGCACGTTGTTGGCGCACTATTCCATCCACTGTCAGCACCGGACTTTCAGGCCTACGTGGCCAGGCTTGGCGACGGGTGCGTCATCCTGGTAGTGGGTGCGGAAGGGTTGTCGCGCGAGGGGCTCGGGCACTGCTTTGGTGTTCCGACGGCGGAGGAACGAGCGCGACTGGATTCCTGGTTCCTCATCCTGACCCATCTGGCAGGTCTGAGCGAAGGCTACCGCCGGTGGTACGGGATCTTGGAGTAGGAGGCGCGGTGGATTCGAGGACAGAGCAGGCATCCCACTCCCGTACAGCACCCTGCGCAACTACACAAAGTCTGCGTGCCGGGTTGTGGGAAGTTGCCATTGCTCTGGCTCTGCTGGCACCGTCCGCAATCCTGATGGTGGTTGCCTTCGCCCCGCGAGTCGTACACCCGGCCGAGCATCAGTGGCGGGTACACGCCCGCGGCACCGAGTCTCTGGCGGAGAACCTCTACACCCGCGATCGGGTCCGGGGGGTCTCCGGAGTCGTGTTGAACCGCGAGGGCCATGCCGTTGCCGGCTGCCGCATTCAGATTGTGCCCTTCGATCAGTTGCTGGACCGCGTGCAACAGGATTTCCGAGACGCAGCGGCGCTGGCTGAACTCATCCCAGTGGAAGCCCAAGCGGTCACCGGCGCGGACGGAACTTTCGACCTACGCGGCCTCACGCTCGGCCCCAAGAGCGTGCTGTACTACGCCGATGGCTACGCGCCGGCGCGCCTGGACATGGTGCCGCTGTTGGATGGTGCGCGCACCGGGTACTGCGACGTGGTGCTCGCGCCGGCTACTTCGTTGGTGGTGGAGCCGGAGCCGGGGTTGGATGGAGAGGCCGTCGAATTGACTTATGTATGGGATCGCTGGTGGCCCGACATGGGGCAAGTGCTCGCGTGCAACGGCCGCTTCGAGATCAAGGGCCTGGGCGGCGACCGCTTGCGAGTGCACTTGCGGATCACGCTGCAGGACCACACGTCGTGGTTCACCGTCACCGGGCCGCCGGACCCAGCCCGCGTGGGGCTGAAGCTGGCGACGGTCGAAACGGGGCTCATGCTTTCCGTCGGTCCGGCCGACGACCGGATCGTGGTGTCCTCCCTCGACCTCGGTGTCGCCCGGCCGACGGAGTTCGCCATGGTCAAGGTGCTTCACGCCGCCGTGGGCGAGCCGGAGGCGGGTGCCAACATCCGGTGGAGGCCGGATCGACCGTTGCAGGCCCTTGACCTGGCGACGGATCCTCTCGCCTACCTGCGGGAAGCGATCTACCAGGGCTGCGATGCGCAAACCGGGGGCGACGGCACCGCGGCGGTGCCGAGAGTTCCCGGAACCGACGGTTACCTTCAAGTTTCCAAGGAAGGACACGCCACCGTGTGCCTGCGGGTCAACGGCCAGCAGTCCCTCGACCCGCCCATGGTGATCGAGCTCGATTACGGGGACATTGCAATCGTGCACACCGCGCGGCCGTTCCAGGACGTGCATCTGATCACGAATCAGGGTTGGCGCTTGTCCACGGTTTCTGGGTACTCAGGCGAGGCCTGGTTCGAGGGCTTGCCGCCGGGTGGTCATGAGCTGCACGCTGCGCTGGGCGACAACGACGCCCACGCCTACCTGCCGCACGGGGTTTTCGTCGAGCCCGGCGCCCTGCCGAGGACTGTTCGTTTCAGCCTCCTCGACGAATTCGCGGCGGGCTCCAGCGCCGCCAGCATCTACGGATTCGTGACCACCGCGGACGGCAAGCCCGCGGACGCCGCCGTCTACGGACAATCGCTGCCACCGGCTGCGTTCATGGTGCGGCGGGCGCAGACGGACGAGTCCGGCTTCTACCGCCTCGAGGGTCTGACGCCAGCCAGCGCCTACGTCCTGTTTGCGGTGCCTGCCGACGACCAGAACGCGGTCAAGAACTTCGAAACGTTGGCGCTGACGGGCGCCGGCGTGCGCGAACGCCACGACCTGTTCTTGTATGCGGGGTCGATCGAAGGCGAGTGGCGGTGGGGTGAGGCCGGGCAGGTGACGCTGCGGGTGGAGCGCGCCACCGGTGAAAGTCAAGTCTGGCAAGTGGTGTGGACCTTGACCGTGCCCCGCGGGCAAAGCTGGACAGTGCGCAACCTGAGGCCCGGCAGCTACCGCGTGACCGGTGAGAACCACGGCGATGCCCGGAAATACGAGGTTCGCTGAAAGGCCGTAGGGTGAAACCGCGTGTGGTGCAGCCGGTCAAGTTGCGCGCGATCTGCTTCATGAACTCCTCAGAAATTGGCGGGAGCCGCCGTCCGGGCACCTTTATTCCTTCGTGACTATGAGCATGTTGTCATAGAGGTTCTGGTCGGCCAAGCCGGACGTGAAATGCTTCTTCCAGTATCCGAGGAAACCGTCCCGGTCGAGGTAGGCGATCAGGATGGCCTTGGCGAAGTGTCCGCTCCCCTCGACGGTGTCGAGGAGGAGTGGCTTCTTGCCTGAGAGTTCGGTCCACAACGTGAGGGCGAGCTTCTCGGCCGCTCGCTCGTGGTGCCTACGTCCCGGGTGCCGGAGTGGAATCCTGCGCCCACACCGCGGATGACGCCGCCGCCGTCATGGATGATCGTGACCTGGGTCCCAGATCGAGTTCCTCCTTCTGATAGTCCTGGTCCAGCAGCCAGGCATCCATCTTCTTGAAGTCTCCCAGCGGATGTCGCGCCGCGACCCCGAAGTCCGGAGGACGTCGAGAAAGGTACCAGGGGACGGCCGCGGCTCCCACCAGGAGGAGAAAGATGATGAAGGCCTTCATGGAAGATCCTCTCGGGAATGTCGCTGGACTCCCTTCGCTTTCGTGATTCAGGGCAGCGCGTTATGAGCGGAAATCGCTTCCCGGACAAGACTCGAACCGAGGGCCGTTCGCATTTGCGAGGGCTTTGGGCTTGCGCGAAACCGTGAACTCCTCCGCGTCTCTGCACGATCCGCAAGGCACGTCCAAGTCCAGGCCCAACCGGCCCAAGCGGTCTCCTTGAGTGGTGTGCGAGGCCTTTCCGAGGACCCTCTCGCCGCCGCGGACCGCTTTGCCACAGAGCCACTGATCGCGCAGTATTGATACAAGAACGAGAGGGGTTTGGTGGCGTTTCCTGCCGTGAGAACCGGCCCCATCGATCGCATGCGCTCGGGCGGCTTGTGGGCGCCCAGTTGGTCGAGATAGGTCGAGGGCAGCAATAGAGACGAGTACCCGAGCTGCGTTCGGACCGCTTCGACGTTCAACCCGCGCGGGCGAAGCAAGACCGCGCGCTCGCGAGGCTATTCCTCCTCGACCCGCTGCAACGTCATCGATTCCTGGCCCGGGAAGCCGTCGAAGGTGAGCGTGCGACCGCGTCCGCGCTCATCGACCCCGAACGTGCAGAACACGCCGGGCATTCCCGTGAATTGGAAGCGACCCTGCTCGTCCGGCTCCTCGAGCGGCACCGACTGACTGCCGATCTTCAGCACGAGCAGACCGTCCTCGACCGTCAACGAATGGGGGGGATGCGGGTCGGAGGCGTAGGTCGCGAACAAGTGCCCGTGGGCCTTCGTGAGCCGCTCTTCCTCGGCCGCCTTCTCCTCGGGCGAACGCAGTTTCTTCGCGATCGCGTCGGGCGGAAGGAAGCTGGTCGCCTCGAGCGCATCCCAGGTCGCCTTCTCGACCCAGACCGTCTCCTTCGCGCCGGTCTCAGGCATCAGCGTGCGCACGAGGGTCGGCAGCAGCACGCCGTCGAATGCGCGGTAGTCGCGGTACGCGACCAGCGCCTCGCCGTCCCCGTCACGGCCGGCCAGGAGACCCGTTTCGACGTCGAAGTAGATCGTGCGCTGCGCCCCGCCCAAGCTGGTGTACGCGACGCTCCAGCAGTCGCGGTTGTCGAAGCGCACGCGCTCCTTCGTCGTGAAGGACTTCGCCCGCTCGGCCCACTCGATCGGAGCGTGCAGGCGACACGTCTCCGCCAGCTCGCGCAGCCTCTCGTTCTCGTACAGGAACGTGCCATAGAACGGGTCGGCCTGCCAGCCGTGCTCGCCGTCGTAGCCGCGCTGCGCCGAGCCGAATCCGGAGATCTGCCACTCGATGCGCCACTTGTCGGGGGCCATCCAGTCGACCGTTGCCATCGTGCGCGTGATGCCGGCCTCGGTGCTCTCGTAGGTGCCGTCGACGTGCAGCGACGTGCGCCCAGCGAGCTTCGCGCCACCGATCTTCTCGACGTGCGCGCGCAGCAACGACGCAGCGTCGGGCAAGAGACCCGTCGTCTCCGGCTCGCTCGTGCGGGCGTTCGCCGATGCCAGGCCCGCCTGCGGCCGGTGATCCAGGCAGACCAGGCTCCCGAGGCTGTTGCGGCAGTAGATCCGGCCGTCGAGCAGGACCGGCGTCGTCCAGTACACGCCGCCCTCGAGCACTTTCGCGCGCGAAATCGCGCGGAACTCTAGGGAAGTCGCCTCGGCGACGATCAGCTCGCCGTCCGAGGACAGCACGAGCAGCCGCCCGCCCGCTACCGCGACCGCACCCATCCCGAGCCCGCGCACGCGCCACCGCTCGGAACCGTCCTCGAACGACAGGCACTTCAGCATCGACTCGTCGAAGCCGTATACATGCCCCTCGAACAGGGTGCAGCCGGAGACCTTGTTGCGCATGTGCTGCGTGTGCCAGACGAGATCCGGCTCCTTCGCGTCTCCGAGCGAGAGCCGCGCGGCACCGACTCCGTAGGCCGAGCTCAAGAACACGTCGTCGCCGACGACGATCGGCGTGGCGGCGTTCACGCTGCCCGTGTCCCCTTTCCAGGGGTAGCGGTGGAGCTCCTCCCCGCTGGTCGCGTCGACCACTATGAACGCCTCGCCCGAGAACGCCGCCAGCGCGGGCTTTGCGTCGTGCAAAAACGGATGCGGCGTGGCGTAGCCCGCGGTCGCGCCGAGCCTCGCCTTCCAACGCAGCTCACCGTTCCCGGCACCGACGCACAGCAGCGTCGCGCCGAGTGCGAGGAACACGTCGTCGCCCTCGACGACCGGGGAACCGGAGTAGCCGAAGTCCGAAGGAGGCAACCCGAGGTCCGTCTGGTAGTCGCGCTCCCAGCGAGTCTTTCCCGACGCGGCGTCGAATGCGAAGCAGCGGCCGGTGCGACCGGCCACAAATACGACCTCGCTGGCGACCGTCGGCGTGCTGTTCGAGCCGCCGCCGTGGAACGTCGCGGCCGTCGGCTCGGGATAGCGGTGCTCCCAGACCCGCTCGCCGGTCGCGCGGTCGAGGCAGACGACGATCTCCTGCTTCTGCTCGGGGTCGTGGCCGAGCGTGAACAGCCGTCGATCCACAATTGAGACGGTCGAGTAGCCGAGGCCGACCTCGGCGCGCCACGCAACCACGCCCCCGGGGCTCCACGCGCGCTCGTGCGAAATCCCGTCGCGGTGCGGTCCGCGCCAGTGCGGCCATCCGGGCGTCGGGGCGTCCTGCGCGTCGGGCTCCGCCGCGGGGAACAAGAGGAGGCAGACGAGAGCGAAACGAGTGTTCATGGTGGCCCCGAATCAAGAGGTCCGTGGCCGCTCATCCTAGCCGCGCTGTGGCCCCTTTGTGCCCGACGCAGAGTTGCCGTAGCCCCGTCGCGGCGCCTGGCTGCGAAGTGCTGCCTCCAGCCCTGCGGCGTGAGCTTGGCGACGTTTTTCTCGTGCTCGATGCGCAGCAGCAGGTCGTGCAGGTAAGTGCGAGCGTCCAGGCGGCCACCCGTGATCGCCTCGACCTCGCGCGCCGTCGCACCCGTCGCGGCGGCTGCTCTGCTGCGCAGCTTGACAGAATCCTGCCCCGTGCGGACAATCACGTGCTCGACGCCTCGCCGAGCGCGAGGCCATCTTCGTCACCATGAAAGGCTTTGGACTGATCCTAGGAACCCGAGGCGATGCACCACTCCCTTTCGTCCAATGCGAAAGTGTTTTGTGAACAGCACAGGAAGGCGACGTGTCCTACTCGTACCGATTCCTCGCTTGCCTTGCGCTGACTGGCTGTTCTGGTCAGGTTGGGATGCAGTTTCGTGGATCTGAGATCTGGGATGCTGGTTATGGAGATGCCTTTTTTGACAGCGACAACTTCTCAGCGCACTATCAATTCTACAATGGCGACGACTCCCAAGTGGTAGCTGATGTGGGTGATCTGCCTCGAGAAGTTCTCCTTCGGCTCGATGTTTATCCGACCGCGATCGAGATCATAGGCAGTGGAGAGTTGTTTTGCGTGACAGCGCTTGATTCCATCGGACAACATTGGTTGATTCGAATCCAATTCAAGGTCGAAGACGGTACGCTGTCAGAAGGTGACCGTTTCCCGCTCCCAGAGAACGTTCAGTTCATCACCGATCTCTTTGCGATGTCAAGATTGGATGTGGCGGATCAACGCCTCTTGCTCTTGGATGGTCCCGGCGGACAGCTATGGTGGTTCGACACTGTGAATCGTCAATTCTCCCAGTTCGTTGCCCTTCGCGCAAAGTGGAGTGGAGATTGGGCCAACATGAAGAGCGTGGTCGCCAGTGCGTTCCCTCAGCCTTCCCACCGGGCGTACACCCTGCGCACGGTGCTTCCTGTGGAATGCCTGCTCAGCGGAGAGGAGGCGATTCTCACGCTCACAGACGTCGGCAACGACGGAACCATCGACGAGGTCCAGGTTCTCACTGGCGAAGAATCGCCGACCGGTTCGCAATCAACAAGTGCCTTTCGGGTTCACGCGATCCGCCGCCTCCGGAGTGCGACCCTCAAGAGGTCCTTCTTCTCGAGCTGCGATTCCCTCGCGACATTGGTTAGTGTCAGTAGCCGATGATGCATCGGATTCAAAACAACTGGAGAGACAAGCTCAAACGCGCCGTCCCGTTCGGGTTGGGACAGAAGAAGCTGCATCATTACCGCGACATGGCGCGAGTTGCGTGGAAAAACCGCGACAACCTTCCTTACGCATGGAAGGTGTTGAGTGAAGGCGTTTGCGACGGTTGCGCGCTGGGTGTCGCGGGATTTCACGATTGGACCATCGAGGGCACGCATCTGTGCATGACTCGATTGAATCTGCTGCGACTCAACACGATGCCGGCGCTCGACATCTCTCTGCTCTCTGAAACCTCACATCTAGGGTCTCTGCCCAACGACCAACTCCGCGAACTCGGCCGGCTGCCGCATCCGATGGTGCGCGAGAAAAGCGAACGCGGTTTCCGCCGCGTAGCCTGGGATGAGGCGTATTCGCGCATCGCGCGTCGGATTCGCAAGGCCGATCCCCATCGTGTTGCCTTTTACCTCACGTCGCGCGCCATCACCAACGAAGTCTATTACGTCGCGCAAAAAGTCGCGCGTTTCCTCGGCACGAACAACATCGATAACGCCGCGCGCATCTGCCATTCGCCCTCGACGGCGGCCATGAAGCACGCGCTCGGAGTCTCGGCGGCGACGTGCAGCTACCGTGACTGGTGGGGGACTGACCTGCTCATATTCTTCGGCGCAAATCCCGCCAACGACCAGCCCGTCACCATCAAGTACATTCACGAAGCGAAGAAGCTCGGCACCAAGGTGGTCATGGTGAATCCGTATCGCGAACCGGGGATGGAGCGTTACTGGGTGCCGTCCACCCTTGGCAGCGCTGTGTTCGGCACCGACGTGATGGACTACTGGTTTCCCGTGGCGACGGGTGGCGACATCGCGTTTCTGTACGGCGTTTTGAAGATTCTCATCGAGCGGGGCTGGTATGACGCGTCATTTGTCGGGCAACACAGCGCCGCCTTTGAAAACCTGAAGACTGAATCCTTGAATCTCCCGTGGGAAACGTTGGAACAACAGTCCGGATTGGCGCGCGCCAGCATGGAGGAATTTGCCACGCTGATTCGCGACGCGAACACCGCCGTGTTCGTTTGGAGCATGGGCATCACGCAGCACGCTTTCGGCGGTGACGCCGTGACCATGATTCTCAACCTCGGCCTCATGAAAGGCTTCGTGGGGCGCGAGCGTTGCGGGTTGATGCCGATTCGCGGCCACTCAGGCGTGCAAGGCGGCGCGGAAATGGGCGCGTATGCGACGGCGTTTCCCGGCGGCAGCAGCAACCCGATCAACGCAGAGAACGCTCGAAAACTCTCCGAGCGGTACGGCTTCAATGTTCCTGATTGGCGTGGCCTGACTGCGCCGGAAATGGTCGAAGCGGGGGCACGCGGGCAACTCGATTTGCTCTACTGCATCGGCGGCAATTTCCTGCGCACGTTGCCTGAGCCCGACTACGTCGCACGCGCGATGGCCAACGTGCCGTTGCGGGTGCATCAGGACATCATTCTGACCGACCAGATGTTCATCGAGCCGAAGGAGGAAGTGGTTTTGCTGCCCGCCAAAACACGCTACGAGCAGGAAGGGGGCGGTACGGAGACGACGACCGAGCGTCGCGTCATTTTCAGTCCGGAGATTCCGCGACAAGTCGGGGAGGCGCGCGCGGAATGGAAGATCCTATTGGAGCTGGCGGCGGTGGCATGGACCGAACGCGCCTGCTTGCTCGGCTGCGAGACGGGCGACTCGATTCGCGAGGAAATCGCGAAGGTCGTCGCGTCCTACGACGGCATTCAACACCTCAAAATGACGGGCGACGCCTTTCAGTATGGCGGGCCGCATCTGTGCGCGAACTGGGAATTCCCGACGCCCGACGGCAAAGCGCACTTCCGAGCCGTGCCGCTGCCGCCGCAAGGTGCGACCGGCGTCAGCGCCGGGGCTGCTGCAGTTCCAGATCGCGGCACTGAGGCTACTCCCACCTTCCGTCTGAGCACGCGACGGGGCAAACAATTCAACACGCTGGTTTATGCAGAGGTTGATCCGCTGACGGGCGCGGCGCGCGACGCAGTGTTCATGAATCCCGAGGACGCAGCGAGCTTGCACGTTGCAGGAGGTGATCAGGTTGCGCTTGTGAACGACGTGGGACGATTCGAAGGACGCGTCTTTCTCGCGCCGATTGCGCGCGGCAATCTGCAAGCGCATTTCCCCGAAGCCAATGTCATCATCCGTCGCGGTGTGGCTGACCCCGTGGGCGGCGTTCCCGATTACAACGCGGTGGTTCGGGTGGAGAGAATTCAACGTTGACCGTTGATGAGGAAACTCACGAAGCAAAACCTTGTTTCGATGGGTGACGTGTCCTGCGCTACGGGATCCGTGCCTTCAGTTCGGAGGCGATCTTCGATAGCAACGTGCGCTCTTCGGCGGAAATCTTGTTGAGACCGAGGATGCCGCCCGAGGCCGCGGCAATGCTCTCGCAGTACTTGACGAGGTCGTCAGCCGTCAGGCCGGCGTGTGCTGACGAGGGCGCCGCCAGCATCGCGCGAATGAGGCGGGTCGCGCGGGTGAACACTTGCGAGTCGGGACGGCTGGCCAGCCACGCCGACAACTGACGGTCGGCATCGCTGCCGTCGACGATGCCGCGCGACCGGGCCAGCTTGACGATCAACTGACGTTCGGCATCGCTCACGCCGCCCTCGGCCCAGGCCATCTGGACCAGCGGCATCAGCGGGATCAGCACCAGCGTGTCCGTGGTGAATCCAAGCGCCTCGAGCTCCAGCACCAGCTCTGGATCGTTCAAGCCCGCCTTGGCGCCCATGTCGCGCCTGGCCTGCTCGGCAGCGGCCGCGCGCCGCATTTTCGCGATGATCTCCTGGTCCTTCTTCCAGAAGTACTCTTCCTCGCGCGAGCGAGCGTCATTGTCGGGCATCGCGGCCTCCAGAACGGCGTGACGAACAACTTGCCAAAGCAAGATAGCAGAGCACACACCGACGCCCAACCAGGTCCTCCTGATCACCTACGACCCCGACCTCCGTAGCAAGTTGGAAACCGAGCTGAGCGGCGCCGGGTCCCAGCGGTTTTTGCTAGGGATCACGTCGCTCCGCTCGAACTCACGCTCGCCCGGTGGGGAGCCTGAGCGCCTCTCCGAGATGAAGGACGTGAAGCGGGTGGATCGCAGCCGCTCACTCGAGTACGCCGGTGAAGTCGCTCTACCTGGACTCGAACGTCATTTTTCGCCTCGACCAGGACGCAACGCTGCTTGCTGCGCTCGAGGTGGCGCAGCGGACATCCGATTGGTTCGGACCACTCGGGCGCATGATGAGAGTTTCGATTGGGCTGTCGATGCTGCATGCAAAGAGTTCGAGCGCGGCACGAGCGCGCATGAGAACATTCAATCACAGATCATGATCGCGAGTCCCGGGCTCGCCGCGAGTCCGCGCGGCCCACCCGAATCGATGACGATGAGCTGGCAGTCGATCTCGAGTCCGAGCAGGTCCTGGTCGTTCGGGATCGAGCCGATCATCTGGAGCGTGCCTGCGCCGGGCACGCCGGCCGGGCCCGAAGCCTGTACCGATACCAGCAGGAACGGCTGGCTCAGATCGACCAGCAGTTCGATGCCGTGGAAGGGGACCAGCGCGCGGCCGAAGCCGAGCACGAGGAATCCGGGTGCGCCGCCGAGGATCTGCGTGGAATCGATCTCGAAGCTCGGATTGCCGATCGTGGGATCGTTCGCAGCGGTGAGCGTCGGCACGAAGCCGCCGCTGCCCGCGGTGCCGTTGCCGTAGTTCACCGGCGCGTGGCAGGTCGAGACCGAGTAGAGCTCGACGTCGTCGACATTCCAGCCGCCGAAGGCGTTGCTACCGTTCGTGGTGAGAGTGAAGCGGACGCGTGTGTTGGCGACGCCGTCGGCAAGCGCCGAGACGTTGACGTCGAACGTGACCCACTCCTTGTCCTTCGTCGCGAGGTTGCTCCCGTTACTGGGATTGCTCCACACCACGACGCCGTTCACCAGCACCTTCGCTTGGTCGAACGCGCCGTCCTCGACCCTGAGCCAGCGCTGGAAGCGCAGGCGAGTCCCGTGCACGCCGGTGAGATCGATCGCCGGCGACTCGAGCCACGAGTCGACGTTGTTGTCGTAGGTGCCGTTGGTCCCGTTGCCGAGGTCGTTGCCGAAGACGTTTGAGCCGGAGAATGCGAGGTAGGGGTCGCGGTAGCGTCGGCCGGGAACGCCGCGCTGCCAGTCGTCCGTTCCCGTCGTCGTGCCGTGAGTCCAGCCGCCGTCGGTCGCGCCGTCGAAGTCCTCGAAGTAGCGAAGCGTGCGCTCGCCGACGCTGAAGACGAATCGGCTCGACGGGTCGACCGGCGCATTCGACGTGCCGAGCCCGTCGGACGCGTCGATCCAGTACTGCACCGTGGTCCCGTTCGGTTGTCCCGGAATCGACGCCGCGTACTCGTTCGGATTGCCGGTCGGTGCGAGCGTCAGGTCGGTCACGTTCGCGCCATCGTCGAACGTGTAGTGCAGCGTCGCGCTCGTGATCCCGCCGCCGTACGCGGACGGCGTGATGGTCGCGATCGCGACGTACGGTCCCGCCTCGGCGAGCGTGTCGGGGAGTCCGGAATGCTCGGTCTGCGTCGCTCGGCAGAGCACCCACAACCCGTCCTCGATGTTGCTGATGTAGATCGTGCCAGACGGCTGCGGGTAGACGCCCCACGCGCCGTTGTAGCCGCCCGATGCCCCCGACCAGGTGTCGTAAGAGCCGAGCTTCTTCAGACGGTCGGGATTGCGCAGATCGATGCAGACGAAGCCCTCGGCATACCCGCTGAAGTACGCCGCGTCGCCCACCATGAAGACGTTGTGCAGGAGGCCGGCCGGTTTCTCGACGTAGGTGCCGCGCTGCACGATGTTCGAGCGGTCCGTGATGTCGTACAGGACGAAACGCGAGCCCGCGACCTCATCCAGGACACCGGTGAACGTGTCGGTGGCGTTGACCGTGGATGAATGGGTGAAGTTCGCCGGCGTCTTGATCTTGTCGAGCGTCGTGATCGTCGGCAGGTTGCTCACGTCCACGAGGCGGTAGTCGCCGGTGTAGATTTCCGAGAGGTGGGCCAGTCCGTTCTGCGCCGTCGCTTCGTGTACGTACTGGTTGGTGTACGTCGTGATGAGCGTCGGTGCCGTCGGACTCGCGAGGTCGAGAATCGGCATGCCGACGTCGCTGCCGCAGATGTAGGCGTGCCCGCGCGTGGTGTCGATCCAGAGGCTGTGTGCGCTGTTGAAGGCGCCGGTGTAGGTGGTGACGAGCTTGATGTCGTCGAGGTTTGAGATGTCGATGATCTGCAGCCCTCCGCCCGCCTCGGTCACGGTGTAGACGTAGGTTTGCCAGACCGCCATGTCGCTCCAGAGAGAGGCGTTTCGCCCGATGAACTTGAGCTCGACGGGAAGGAACGGATCGGTCGTCTCGACGAACGATGTGCCCGTGGCGACACCCAGGATCGCGATCTCGCGCCCGTCGGGTGCGTGATACCCGAAGACGTCGTTGTAGTCGAAACCGCCGCCTCCGCCGCCGTCATACGAGTTCAGGCGCGCGAGCAGGTGGACGCGATCGCCTTGGGCGTATCCGCAGGGCATGAGCGTGGCGGCGAAGGCGACGCCGAGAAATGCGCGCGCACTGAGGCAGACCGCGCGATCGAGATGCGACGACATGGACAGCTCCTTCCGATTCCCCCAGCCGACATCGAGTTCTAGCGCGGTCGCGCTCGATTTTGGAGCCTTTCTTGCATGCAGCTCGCGACGCGGTCCGCGCCGAGGCCGAGATCCGGGTGCACGAGCGCCTGTCGCCGGACACGCTGCCTTTCCCAGGAGCCGCGGTCGAGCTGTACGTCGAAGCCTTCCTGGCCGGTGCTCGCTACGCCGCGCATCGGGGGGCGACTCGATGAGGAAGCGCCCCGCCTACCGCGCCCTCGAGTCGGATCCGATGCGTGGTCATGGGCCACGTCGACCACTGGCCAAAAAAGCGTGGGAGCCAGCGCGAGGCCGCGGGCTCCCACGAGTGGGTTTGCGGATCTGACTCGATCGCCGTGCTACAGCGTCTTCAGATTCAGATAGAAATCCTTCCGGTCGTACTCCTTGTGGCTGGCGCGCTCAGCGACCTCGGTGACGGTCTTGGGGGGTGGGACGACGACCTTGTCGCCGGGCTTCCAGTTGACCGGAGTCGCGCAGCTGTTCTTGTCGGCGGTCTGCAGGGCGGTAAGGAGGCGCACAACCTCGTCGATGTTGCGGCCGACGTTCATCGGGTAGTAGATGAGAGCGCGGACGACGTGGTTGGGGTCGATGACGAAGACGGTGCGCACGGTCGCCGTCGACGACGCGCCCGGATGCAACATACCGTAGAGCACAGCGACCTTCATGTCGAGGTCGGCGATCATCGGATAGTTGATCTCGACGTCGAGGATCTGCTTCAGGTTCTCGCGCCACGCGAGGTGGCTGTGCACCGAGTCGATCGAAAGCCCGATCAGCTTGGTGTTCCTCTTGTCGAAGTCCTCACGCCGCCGCGCGAACTCGGTCAGCTCGGTCGAGCACACCGGCGTGAAGTCAGCCGGATGGCTGAACAGGATCACCCAGCTCGCGCCCTGCCACTTGCTGAAGTTGATCTCGCCCTCGGTCGTCAGCGCCGTGAAATCCGGCGCCTTGTCCCCGATCCTGATCGCTCCGCTCGTTCCGCATTCTGACATCGTCGGTCTCCTTCCAGGCAAAGGTCCGGCGCAGATGCCCCTTGGCACGGCGTCGTCCGGTTCCAGTCTTGGTTCGTTGTCTCCGTGTCCCGTTTTCCGGAAACACTCTGCAAGGCGCAGCAGCTTTCGTTGTGACCGTCGGCCGTGGGGCCATCCACAGATCCTCTGCAGCCTCGGCAGGGAAGGGAATGATACACACGGACGAGAGGCGCCGGCCTCCTTCTCCGCGACCTCTTGGTGTCGCGATCGGCTTCTGCCCCATGTGATGCAATCGTTCGGCCGCGTCGCTTTCCGGATTTCGTGGCCGAATTCGTGACTCAATTGCGAGACTCGCGCTTGGAAACCATCTCTTCAATCGGATGAGGGATCGACAATTCAGTGAGCTTGACCTCCGCTCCGAGCCGGCCTGCGACCGATGGGTGGATTCAGTCAAGAAGTGGGACACGATTCGGCGGGACGCGCGTGGCCGAACGGTAACTCCGTACGGGGTAGGATGTCGCATGGCCGGGACTGACCGGAGGGTGCCGGTGAGTCGAGGCTGAACGGAGACGTCGTGTCATGGTGACGATCGCGACGCTCGTGTTGGGGCTGCTCCAGGGTGGCACGGAAGAACCCACCTTTGCGCAGCCGTCTGTGTCCGAGATCGAGCGCGCGCCGAGTTTCTCCAAGGGTGAGCGCGTGGTCGCCACCCATTACTTCTACTGGTATCGCTGGCCGGAAGAGCACTTCAGCGAGCTGAGGCTGCACTTCCCTGACGAGGCCGAGGTGTCGTACAAGTCCGCGGCCTGGCACAAAGGTGAGATCGAGGACATGCTCGCGGCCGGGGTCGACGTGATTCTGCCGGTCTACTGGGGAGCCGTCGACCACTACGACAAGCCCGACGTCGCGTTCAGCGTCCGCGGCCTGCCGGCGCTGGTCGAGGCGCTCGATGCCGTTGCCGCCACCGGGCAAACGCCGCCGCGCGTGGGGATGTTTTACGACACCATGACGTTGCTGAGCGACACGCGCGGCGGTGAACCGGTGGGCGGTCGTACGGATCTGCGCACGAGCGAAGGCCGCGACCTCTTCTACCGGACGATCCGCGACTACTTCTGCCAGGTCCCGCCGCGCCACTGGGCGCGCATCGAAGGCAAGCCGCTGGTCGTGCTGTATTCGGCCGGATTCGCAAGCGGGTGGGACCAGGGCGCGTTCGACCAGGTGGCGCAATGTTTCGAGCGCGACTTCGCGGGTCTTCGGCCGTTCGTCGTGCGGGATGCCTCGTGGACCGGCGTTCGGACCGACGCGTCGTGCGCCTGGGGTGCCGCGTTCGATGGTCCGCACCTCGGCGAGGGCACGGTCCAGATCGGAGCGGGCTACGACGATACGCCGGTGGCCGGCCGCAATACGCCGATTCGCGAGCGCGAGGACGGGCGCTTCTATGAGAAGTCCTGGCGCGCCGCGCTGCGATCGAATGCAATGCTCGTGCTGATCGAGACCTGGAACGAGCACCACGAGGGCACGTCGATCGCCGAGACCGTCGAGCACGGGAGGCAGTACATTGAATTGACCGCGCGCTACGCGTCGCTCTTCAAGAAACGAAGAGTGCTGCGCGGCGACAGCGAGCTCCATTGGCCCGATCCGCGCCCGCGGCCCGATCGAACATGGGGCGAGACCGCCAAGGGGCTCGGGCGCCTGGAATGGGGCGCCGGAAAGCCGGTGGTGGGATTGCGCCCCATCCTTTGGGAGGACGGGCCGTTCGTCGAGAGCACGGGCACCAGCGAAGCTTCGATCATCACGCAAGGCGCGGTACTCGGACCGACCTACCTCTACTTCCAGGTCAGCGACCACTTCGCGTTCGACGTCGACCGGGACTTCGTGTTCGAGGTCGACTACCTTGGGCCTGACTCGCGGCAAATCGCGCTGGAGTACGACTCGCGTGGCGTCGAGGCGACGACAGGCGGGGCCTACACGCTCGTCAGCGGCGCCGAGCGCGGTGCCAGTGTCGACAGGCGCACCAAAACCTTCAAACTGCGTCATGCGCGGCTCGCCGACAGGCAGAACGGCGGTGCCGATCTTCGCCTGATCGTGTCCGAGGGCGATCTTTTTGTCTTTGCGGCGCGCCTGGCTCCCGCCGGGAGACGCTAACCCGGAAGGCATGGATGAAGGTGACTCCGGCCATGGGGACATTCGGAATTAGCGCGCGTAGCGTGCAACCAGTCGAATTCGGCGAAGGCTGAAAGAACTCTGGGCGGAATGGATGAACCGGCGATTGGTGAAATCGGGCGGTAAATTCCGCCTCGGAGTTGAACGCGGACAGGGCAAACTTGGCCGGCCGAAGGATTGCACTCGACGGGCAACGCGGGTGAATGGTCCTGGGCGAACGGCGACGCCTGGCCCACCCAGCCGAGGCAGGACGAGCCAGCAGGCCTTCTAGCAAAGACACCGGTTCATGCACAAGCCATCGGACACCCGCAAGATCGCGTTCCTCGGCGACTATCTGCCGAGGAAGTGTGGCATTGCCACGTTCACGACGGACTTGCGCTGCGCGGTGGCGGCGGAGTTTCCCGCGACGCAGTGCCTGGTCGTGCCGGTCAATGACCTCGCGGGCGGCTACGAATACCCGTCAGAGGTGCGATTCGAGATTTCGGAGCAGGACTTGCCGTCCTACTTGCGCGCGGCCGATTTCCTCAACATCACGGGCGTGGACGTTATTTGCGTGCAGCATGAGTTCGGCATTTTCGGCGGGCCGGCAGGCAGCTACTTGCTGGCGCTCTTGCGCGAGCTGCGAATGCCCATCGTCACCACGCTGCACACGATTTTGCGCGAGCCCAACGCCGAGCAGCGCCGCGTGATGCGCGACTTGATCCGGCTGTCGACACGGCTGGTGGTCATGACCGAACGAGGCCGCGAGCTGCTGCGAGAAGTCTGTCAGGCGCCCGCGGCCAAGATTGACCTCATTCCGCACGGTATTCCCAACATGCCATTCGCGGACCCGAATTACTTCAAGGACGAGTTCGGCGTGGCGGGAAAACAGGTGTTGCTCACGTTCGGTTTGCTTTCGCCGAACAAGGGAATCGAATACGCGCTGCGCGCGCTGCCGGACCTCCTCCGGGAATTCCCAAACGTCGTTTACATCGTCCTCGGCCAGACGCATCCCAATCTGCTGCGCGATGAGGGCGAGGCTTACCGATTGAGCCTGGAGCGGCTGGCCAAAGACCTCGGCGTCCAAAAACATGTCGTGTTCTTCAATCGCTTCGTCGAGCTCGAGGAATTGATGCGGTTCATCGGCGCTGCGGACATCTACCTCACGCCCTACCTGACCGAGGCGCAGATCACGTCTGGAACGCTGGCGTACGCGTTCGGCTCCGGCAACGCAGTGGTGTCCACGCCCTACTGGCACGCGGCGGAACTGCTGACCGCGGAACGCGGCAAGCTGGTGCCGTTCCGTGACGCCAGGGCCATCGCCGCTGCCGTCCGCGAACTGCTGCACGACGAGCCGTTGCGGCACTCGATGCGCAAGAATGCCTATCGGCTGGGGCGCGACATGGTGTGGAGCCGCGTCTCGCAGCTCTATGTGAGGTCCTTCGACCAGGCGCGTCAGGACCACAGCTTCGTGGGACGAAAGTCGTCACCCATCAAGACGCTCGAAGAGCAGCCCGGGCAGTTGCCGGAACTGAAGCTCGACCATCTGTTCCGGATGAGCGATTCGACCGGCATCTTTCAACACGCGAGTTTCACCGTGCCGAATTTCGCCGAGGGCTATTGCACGGACGACAACGCCCGCGCACTCGTGCTGACAATGATGTTGCAACAGCTGGGTCAGAGTTCGCCCGGCATCAGCGCGCGGGCCACTACCTACGCCGCATTCCTGAACCACGCCTTCGACCGCGAGCGCGGCAGGTTCCGCAACTTCATGAGCTTCGATCGTCGCTGGCTCGAGGAGGTCGGCTCGGAAGATTGCCAAGGTCACTCTCTGTGGGCGTTGGGGCTGTGCGTGGCGCAGGCAGGGCAGGGCAGCTTCCAGCTGTTGGCGGCGCAGCTGTTCGAACAGGCTCTTCCCGTGGCCGCCGAGTTCACGTCGCCGCGGGCGTGGGCGTTCACACTGATCGGCATTGACCAATATCTTCGGAGGTTGAGCGGCGACCGGCGCGCAAACCAGATTCGCGACTCACTCACCGCGAAACTGAGGCAGAGCTACGCCAGTGCTGCCAGCGAAGACTGGAAGTGGTTCGAAGACGTTGTCTCCTACTCGAATGCGAAGCTGCCGCATGCGTTGATTCTGAGCGGACGCTGTATGAACGACGCCACGATGCTCGAAAACGGCCTCGAAGCGTTGCGCTGGCTGGTCAAGGTTCAGACCTCCGATGTCGGCTCTTTCCGGGCGATCGGCTCGAACGGTTTTTATCGCCGTGGACAGCAACGCGCGCTGTTCGACCAGCAACCCATCGAGGCACAGGCCACGGTGTCCGCCTGCATCGAGGCGTATCAAGCCACTGGCGATATGTTCTGGGTCGGGGAGGCCCGCCGGGCGTTCGAATGGTTCCTGGGCCGAAATGATCTGGGCCTGGCGCTCTACGATGCGAGCACCGGGGGAAGTCGCGACGGCTTGCACGTGGACCGCGTGAGCCAAAACCAAGGAGCCGAGTCCACACTGGCTTTTCTGCTGGCGCTCGCGGAAATGCAGGCGCTGCAAAACACCCTCACCAGCTTCAAGGAGCCTCCGGGCGAGTAACGCTGGAAAGCAAACAAGCCCGCTGCAGAAATGGAATCATGACCACGGTTACACCGCGAATCGTCCACGCAAAGCGCATCGGTCCGACCCTGACCCCGGATCGCTCGCGGGTGCTGATGCGCCCTTTCCATCCGACCAGCGAGGACATCTCGCGGAAGATCGTCGCCCGTGTCATGAGCCTTCGAGACGAGGAAGTCGCGCGTCTGCTGGACCAGGTTCTGGGCGAGTTCGAGGACCGGCACGAACAGGTGGAACGGCTGTTCCGGAACCGATTCCTCCAGGTGCGCGATTATCTGGAAAACGCGGAGGAGCCTTCGCCGGAACGGCAGGCGCTCATCGGCTCTTTCTTCACGCACGAATACTCTCCTGAGTCCGCGGCGCTGTTCAATCCTTCCATCGTGCCCCACCCCGACCAGTCCGGACTGCCCAAGCGCACGCTCCGTTTCATCCTGAGCTTGCGGGCCACGGGCGAAGGGCACATTTCCTCCATCACGTTCCGCACGGGCACCGTGAGCGCGCAGCACCGCATCACGCTCACACGGCCCGTGCCGTTTGTGACGGAGCCGGATCGCGTGCCTAACGCCCCATACGAGAAGGCGCTGTTTGCCCGCAAACTCCAGGAGGCGGGCATGCAGAATGACTTTTGCCGGCGCGTGCTGGATCGACTCCCCGAGGTCTTCATTCTGGATGACCTGCGCCGCGTACTGACGGCGGCGAACCGGCAAATGGACCCGGCCGACGCCACGGCGGACCGTGCCGCGCGCGGCATCCTGCTGCTGGCGGAGTCCAACTATGAAGTTCGCTTTGCGCCCGGCAGCCGGGTCACGCAGCGCGTCCTCTTTCCCTCCGTACCCAACCAAAGCAATGGAATCGAGGACGCACGATTCGTCCGCTTCGAGAACGACGACGGTCGCGTCACCTATTACGCGACCTACACCGCTTACGACGGCAAGATCACGCTGCCGCAGTTGCTGGAGACGCCGGACTTTGTCCACTTCAAATTCAGCACGCTCAACGGCCCCGCCGTTCAGAACAAGGGCATGGCACTGTTCCCGCGCAAGATCAACGGCCATTACGCCATGCTCTCGCGCCAGGACGACGAGAACATCCTCCTGATGTTCTCCGACAACATCCATTTCTGGCAAATGCCGAAGTTGCTGCTGCGGCCAGCCCAGCCGTGGGAATTCGTCAAGATCGGCAACTGCGGTTCGCCCATCGAGACGGAGGCGGGCTGGCTGGTGTTGAGCCACGGCGTCGGTCCGATACGAAAGTATTGCATCGGAGCGTTCCTGCTGGACCTGGCAGATCCCACGCGAGTCCTCGGCCGCCTGCGCGAACCGCTGCTGGCCCCGAACGAAGCGGAGCGCGAAGGGTACGTCCCCAATGTCGTCTACACTTGCGGCGCGCTGCTCCACGGACGGGAGCTCGTCATCCCTTACGCCATGAGCGACTACGCCACCAGTTTTGCCACCGTTTCGCTGGACGAACTGCTCCGCACGATGGATTGAGACAAGTGCCCCAACGAATGAGCCCGCTCGCCACTCCCAGTCGTTGAATCGTTGAATACTCGCTTTGACCGGACGCTGGCGGTCGGTCAGTCCGACTTGGCTTCGCGATCACGTTGCTTTCGAAGAGCCTTCAGATGGCGGAATCCGATCAGCTTCTTCGCAGACTCGTCCCAAAGACGAAGTGTGATGGACTTCATGCTGGAGAACAGCGTGACGGCCTTGACGTGCTGAAACATCGGGTCGGATCGGTGGCATCTCTCGAGGTTGTAGTTGGGAATCCTCGGGCTGAGATGGTGGATGTGATGGAACCCGATGTTCCCCGAAAACCACTGCATGATTCTGGGCAGCTTGTAGAACGAGCTCCCCCTCAAAGCCGCCTCCGTGTAGTCCCAGTCCTCGCCCCGCTCCCAGTAAACGTCTTCGAACTGGTGCTGAACGTAGAACAACCAGACTCCTGCTGAACCGGCCACCGCCATCGCTGTCAGTTGAATCAGGAGGTACGGCACGATGCCGAAAACAGCGCTCAGCCCGGTCGCCATGCCGAAGATCGCCAGGTTCATCCACCATACCGAGTGCCGCTCCCTCCGACTCGCCTTGGGAGAGGGAATCCGCTGCCAGATGACGAAGAGAAAGATCGGTGCGAGCACGAAGAGTACGATCGGATTGCGGGCCAATCGGTACGCGAACCGTTTCCAGCGGGATGATTCGAGGTACTCCTGCACCGTCAGCGTCCACACATCTCCCACCCCGCGGCGGTCCAGGTTCCCCGCCGTTGCGTGGTGGAGGGAATGCTCCCAGCGCCAGTGGTAGTAGGGTGTGAGGGTAAGGATGCCCGCAATGAATCCCCAGATGTCGTTCGCGAGCCGCGACTCGAAGAACGATCCGTGTCCGCAGTCGTGGAAGATGATGAACACCCGCACCATCAGCCCACCGGCCAGGACGGCCAGCGGCAGGGTGATCCACCAGGACACCCTGAGGCCCAGATGCATGAGGTACCAGAGCACGGCATAGGAGCCGATCGTGTTCATGATCTGCCAGGAGGCACGCCAGAGGTTGGGCTTCTGGTACTCGGCGACGAGCTCCTTCCAAGCCGCGATCTCGGCCTGGCGTCCCGCCTTGATCAAATTCGCGTCTGCACTCATGCCGAATCTCCGGTTCCCGCGGGATCAGCGACCGGATCCTGATCCCACCGCCGCTTGCCCAGATTAGCGCGAGGGATCGAGCCAATCCTGCGGCTCTGGCCAGGGTGCATCAGTTCCCTTCCGGGTCGACCTTCGGGACCGAGTGCTTGCTGCCGATCAGTCCGTAGCTCTTGAGCCTCCGATAAAGTGTCGCCGAGCCGATTCGGAGCTGCTCAGCGGTGCTTGTCTGGTTTCCGCCGTTCAATTTCAGCGCTGCGAGGATGTACTCCTTCTCGACCTCATCCAGCGGCCGCACTCTCCCCGCCATGGCCACAGGCCGGGGAAATGCCCGGCGAATCTCCTCCGGCAGGTCCACCAGGTCCACGCGACTTCCGCGTGCTACGGCAACAGCGCGCTCCATGGCGTTCTCCAGCTCGCGTACATTGCCTGGCCACTCGTAGCGCAGAAGCTGATCGGCGGCGCGCGGGGTGATGCCCGAGATCTTCTGCTTCATTCGAACCGCCGCATCCGCGAGCAGCACCCGGGCGAGGGGCAGGATGTCGTCCCTGCGGTCGCGGAGCGGGGGGACGTCCAGTTCGATCACTTTGAGCCGGTAGTAGAGGTCCTGCCGGAAGGCGCCGCCTGAGACTCCGGGGTCGAGATCACGGTTGGTGGCGGCCACGACGCGCACGTCGACCGCTCGGCTTTTGTTCTCCCCGACGCGCCGGCTCTCTCTCTCTCCTGCAGCGCCCGGAGGAGCTTGACCTGCATGCCCGTTGAGACCTCCCCGACCTCGTCCAGCAGCAGTGTTCCCCGGTTGGCAGCCTCGAACAGGCCCGGCCGGTCCTGAGTCGCGCCAGTGAATGCGCCGCGCGCGTGCCCAAAAAGCTCGCTCTCGATGAGCGTCTCGGTGATGGCTCCGCAGTTGATGGCGATGAACGGACCGGCCGCGCGTGGTGACTCGTCGTGGATGAGCCGGGCGATCCGTTCCTTGCCCGATCCGCTTTCCCCGGTGATGAGGACGGTGGCATCGACTTTCGCGACGCGGCGCGCGAGCTCTACGAGCCGGGACATCGCAGGGCTCTTGGCTACGATCCCAAGCGGCTCGTCGACGTCGCGCGCCACCCGGACCAGCGCCCGGCGGTGCGCGAGAAGCTTCCGCTCGGCCACCTTCAACGTCTCCGTGACGCGGTGGAGCGAGATGTCGAGGCACTCTTTGAGCCGCTTCGGTGCGAAGAAGCGCAGCTCCTCGGCGCGCTCGTCACCCCACTCCTCGCGCGTGCGTCCGAAGAGGTAGCAGGCGGCGTCGCCCTTGCCCATGCAGCGATCTTCGAGAACGTAGATTTCCTTGCCCGTGGTGCGGCTGACGTAGCCACTCGTGAGGCCGCAGATGGTCCAGCACACAGTCGCATCAGACTGGCCGAAGTGCAGGATATGCTGCTCCGCTTCGTAGGAGGCGACGAGCATCGAACCCTCCTTGGAGAGCGGGCTCTCGCTTCCCGACTCGACACGGAAAAGGCCTTCGAGTGTATGGATGCGTGGACCGGCGCGCTGCCAGTCCTCGGCGCTGTCCCACTTGAACTCGGCCTGCAGGGCCTCGGCCATGCGCCAGCCGTGGGCGAACCCGAACTGGGTGAGCACGGCGCGGGCGGCAGTGAGGCCGAAGTTCTCGACCAAGTACTTTCGCAAGAGCCCCATCGCGACCGCGTCGAGGAGGAGCGCGCGTTGTCCGGCAAACCGGATCACGCCTCTCTCAGGGTCGAGCTCAAGGAGTTCCTTGACATCCAGGTCCTCGGGGCGCATGGCGGTCTCCTTCGAAGTGATGGAGATGGTACTTCATTCTGATCGAACTTGGTTTCTTAACAGACTGCCTCGCCCGGCAATGGGCTGAAAATAATCGGGCCGCTACGGTGGCCCGGAAGTTGCTGTTGAGGTTGATGCCGGTGTGTCCGCGTGGAGTCAGCAACGCTGCGCGTGAGCCCGCAGGCTGGAGCGCACCAACTGCGCATCGCAATGTGCCCTCTGCGGGCACTTGATGGGGAATGTTATGGCCAATGTGATGATTTGCAGGAGTGCTGGAGATCTGGTTCACAGGAATGCTGGAGATCTCCCTCGCCCCTCTACGGTAGTGGAGCCGTTCCACTGGATGCACTGGGATGATCCCTTTCGCGAGATGGCTCCGTTCTGGCCTGCGCAAGAGCAGCCGGTCCGCTTCGCGCCGGACTTCGAAGTCAAGGAGACCAAGGCTGGATTCGTCTTCAAGGCGGATGTTCCCGGCATCCAGGAGAAGGACCTCGAAATCACCATGACCGGTAACCGGCTCACCATCAACGGCAAGCGCGATGCGGAGCTGGGAGAGACGACGGATACTTACTACGCGTGCGAACGATCCTACGGTACCTTCACGCGTGCGTTCACGTTGCCCGAGGGTACCGACGGCGGCAATTACATTCGCGCTGACCTCAACCAAGGCGTGCTGACGCTGGTCCTGCCGAAGAAGGCCGAGCTGCAGCCCAGGCGCATCGAGGTGAAGGTCGGCGACAAGCCGAAGTCTTAGTGATGCGGTCCTTGCGGTGGCGTGGAACCCCGTTCTCCGCGCCACCGCACAGGACCATCGCCCGCATCGGCTGCGTTTGCAACGCGGCGACAGGTCCGTACGGAAACAAGTTGAAGTTCCCGTCCTTCAATCACCGTTCCGCTCAGAACTTGGGCAATTCGAACCCGGGGCGGTAGGTGCGGCGCACGATGGTCTGGGTGGCTTCTTCGTGGTTGGTGAAGGTGAGGCTCGCCTTGTCCCACAGGAGCTCCTGGCCGGGGAATCGAGCGGCCTTGGCGCACAAGAGTCCTGCCTCAGCCATGCGCACACCGGCGGAGAAGGGTGTCTGCACGAAGGCACCTTCACGGCCAAGGATCCGGTCGACCCAGGAGTGCCAGTGGTCGCGCTCGGTCATCTGGCCGAGAAAGGGCAGCTTCTGCCATTCCACCGGCTTGCCGTTTCGCCAGACCTCGAGATGACCCTCGGCCTCGACGTAGAGCACGCCGTTCTCGCACACGACCAGGGTGCCGGTGGAATCGAATGATCCAGGGGGCAGGCCGAGCGCGGCGCGCGAAGGGAATTGACCCTTGTCGCAGTAGTGCACCGGAAAGATCGGGCGAGCGAATCTCTCGCCGCCGCCCTGGAAGGACAGCGTCGAGTGCACGTGTTGGGCGTGGTAGAAGTCCGAAGCCTTGCGCGCGTGTGACAGTACCGCCGTGGGAGAGGCCAGATCATAGGCGAAGAACAGAACGTCGAGCAGATGCGTGCACCAGTCACCCAACTGGCCGGTGCCATAGTCCCACGATGAACGCCATCGCAGTCCGACCAGACCTTCGCGATGCGGAGCATCCTCCGCCGCACCCAGCCACAGGTCCCAGTCGATGTGTGCCGGAGGCGGAGTCGGATCCTTCAGACCTCCGTAGTAGAAATACTCGTTGCCCTCGTCGGGTGGACCACCGATCCAGACGTGCGCCTCGACGGCCTTTCCCAGCAGCCCTCTCTTCAAGATGTCGACGGCGTACTGTCGACCGACCCCGCCCATTCGCTGGTTGCCGACCTGGGTGATCAGATGGGGGCGCGCCTTGATTGCCTCCTCCATGGCGACCACTTCGGAGAGCTGCTGCACCAGCGGCTTCTGGCCGTACACATGCTTGTTGGCCTTCATCGCCGTCATCATGATCAGCGCGTGGTTGTGGTCGGGCGTGCAGACCAGCGCCGCATCGAACCGGTCGGCGTACTTCTCGAATGCCACGCGGAAGTCCTTGCAAGTGAAGGCGTCCGGGTGTGCCTTGGCGACCTCGGCGAGCGCGATGGAGTCGACGTCGCACAGACCAGTGAAGATCACATCCTTGTGGGCTTTGAGTTGATCACGATCGGTCGGAGCAATGCTGCCGCCGACCCCGACCTGCAGGATGCGTACCTTGTCCAGCTTCCCGCCGAGGGACGGCCGTGGCCTCCCCGGCGAGGATGCCAGCATTTTCTTCCCCACCAGCGCAGACGCTGCAGCGGCTCCTGCGCCGGCAGCGGCGGACTTGAGCAGTTGACGACGGCTGAGCATCTGAGTTGCCTCCAGGGAGAGAGAAGCGAGGAGCGAGGACAGAGAATGAAAGAGTGAGGATAGAGAAGTGAGGAGTGAGGACGGAGGGGCCCTTTGGTCTGCCCGGGCACCCTCACGATCGCCGGGACTCCGGAACAGCATTCGCCAGAGGTCGCGCCTTGTCAGCGGTCGGGGCAAACCTCATTGCCGTTCACTTTGCGCGTGCCTGCCGTCCAGGAAACTGGATTCCGGCTTTCGCGGGAATGGCGGCAAGCCCCAAAGTGAATGGAATTGGGGCAAACCTGACGAGCGGGAATCTCACCCTGCGCCATGCGACGGCGACAAGCAGATCCTGCAGCACTTCGTCTCAGGAAGGCGACATTCGCCCCTCGGATCGCCGTCAGCGCCTGGGCTGTCGATACGGCTGCCGGGCCTGGTACAGCTTGATCCGCGCCTCGATCCCTTCCTGCAGCGCCTGATCCCCTCGATTCCGGGCGCGAGCGAGCGCGCGCTGCGCAGCCTTGATCGCGTCCTCGAAACGGCCGCCCTCGGCGAGTGCGGCCGCCAGCGTGTCGAAAGAGGTGGGGTCCTGCGGATACGCGTTCGCAACCCGTTGCGCCCAGGTGAGCGCCTGGACGCCGTCGCGTGCCTCGTCGTCCGGTGCCGTTGCGAGCAACCAGGCGTAATTGCGCGCGGCAGCGAAGTCCTTCTCACGATCGCAGACCTTGCGCCACGCCCGGGCCGCTGCGCGGTAGTCACCAAGCTCTTCGCAGATGCGCGCCAGCGCGCGCAGAGCGTTCAGGTGATCCGGCTTGAGCGTCAGCGCCGCCTCGAAACGCAAGCGCGCCGCCGCGAAGTCGCGCTGCTGGACCTTGAGGAATCCCAGATTCACCATCGCGGAGATGTGGTTTGGATCAAGCTCGAGGGCACGGGAGAGAGCACGCTCTGCCGCTTCGAATTGATTCGCCGCCACCAGCGCGGTTCCGTAGTCGTACTGCGCGTTGGCGTCGTCGGGCTGCTCCCTGGCCGCGCGCGCGAACTGGCGGCAGTGATCGAGAGCGTCTTTTCGGGCAAATGCCTCGGAGAGTCGGGGCAGCTCGGCCGCGTCCACCGGCAGCAGCTGCAGCCACAGCTCGCCCATTTCGTCGGTGGAATTGGGGCCGTATTGCACGCGCCTGGGCGGCTGATGGGGATTGCGAGGGTTGTCCGCGGAATTGTCGTAAGTGAAGCGCATTCTGAGGTGAGTGCCCGCGGGCAATTCCACGGCCTCGGCGTAGCGATACTCGTCCTGCCACAGGAAATCCCAGCTCGGGATGCTGAGCAGCATCCGGGTGCCGCCGTCGGGCAGATGCGCACTGCCTCTCATCGAGCGTCCCAGGAAGTGGGCGTGTGGGAGCGCGCTCAACACCCGCACCGCGATCGGCAGCGTGAACTCATCCTCGAGCGCGTAATCGCGCACGCCCGGCGCGATGTCGAGCTCTCGCGGGCCCAGACGCAAGAGCATGGGGACCCGGGTCGGCGCCTGCTCGGTGAAGTACAGGCCGATTTGAGGCGCGACGCTCTCCGGCTTGCCTCTGGGCAAGAGATGAAGCTGGAGAACGAGGTCGGCCCCGCGGTCGAGCTTCCAGGCCATGCCTTCCGGCAACGGCGTCGTCACCCGACCGGGCGCCCAACCCAGAAAGTGGCCGTCGGGACTTTGCGCTGTTCCCACGTCCATCCCGCCGAACCCATTCTCGGCGTCGAGCGCATCGCGCTTGCGGCCGTCGCGCTGTGGATCCACGAACATGACCGCATGGTGAATCACCTTGGCGGTGCCGGGCCGGAATTCGAGTGCGTTGACGTAACGACTGGCGCCGTCGGGGGCCGGCGGCACGGGGACTACCAGATTCCGAAAGACGTCGGTGCCGTCGCCGGTCAATGAATAGGGTTGTTCCGCGCTCACCACCAGATCGGGCGTGCCAAGCTGCCAGCCCGACGCGATCGGTGGAGCCGGCGGTGCGCTTTCAAGGGCGCCGGACGGAGCTGCGGCGTCCGCCCAGCGCTCGAACAGCTCGATCTCATCCGCCGTCAATCGGCGGTCGTTGGCGAAGGCAAAATCGCCTTCCTCCGGCAACCAGGGCGGCATCAAGCGCTGCGAGACGACGCGCGCGATCTGGCGCGCATGCGCACGCCCCTCCTCGTAGGTGCGCAGGCTGAAAGGCGCGACCGAGTCGGGCTGATGGCAGGCCACGCAACGTTTGAACAGGATCGGAGCGACGTCCCGCGCCCAGGTCACCTCGTCGGCGAGCCTTCCGGCCGAGACCAGGGTCACGGCCGCCCAAACGAACAGGCCGGCGCTCATCGCAGGTCCTCGATGAGGCATCCCACGGCCGGCAGGTGGGCCACGGTCGGTGCGCTGCCGCTGAGGAGCGTGTGCAACGCCTGCTCCAGGTCGCGCTGTGTCGGCTCGGGCCGCGCGATGTTCAGATCGACAAAGCGATCGTCGATGCGGCCGTGGTAGACCAACCGGCCCCGCGCATCGAAGAGCGCGGCCTCCGGAGTCACCTGAGCGCCGACCAACGCCACCAGGCGATGTTTGCGATCGATCGCCACCCGGCCCGGCAGTTGATAGTCCGCGACATGCTGTCGAATCAAGGCAGGGTCCTGACTTTTGTCGACGTAGATGCTCCAGAACGCGACATTTCTTGGGGCGAAGCTCGCGGCCAGCCGGTTCAGCTCGGGCGCGTAGCGATTCGAGATCGGACAATCACTGCGCGTGAAGATCAACACGCTGGCTTGCGCGCCCGCGTTCACACGAGGGTCGACCGGCGAGCCGTCGAGCTCGACCACGCCGGAGAGCCTGCAGGTCCGGCAGGCCGTGACGGCAAACGCTCCCAGCGGCGCGAGAAGGAGGACGGAGAGCAAAGCTCGTTTCACAGCACTCCCTGCGTCGGAACCGGCATCGGAGACCGGCAGTTCCAGGTTCGAGAAGCGTGATTTGCAGATCTCACGATACTTCGGGGATGACCAGGTCTGCGTCACCACCCCCTCCAGGAGCCTCGAGACATGTCCTCCCAGTCTCCGGCAGCAGGTGATGCATTCCGGCAAAACTTGCCCGGCGCCGGAGGCGCTGGCGGGCGCGACGAGTTCCGGTTCCCGCCAGCGAGGCCGCATTCCGATGAAGGGTCGGGCCCCACTGCAGCGAAGACGACGGCCCGACCCCGGAGGATTCGCCGCGCATGGTGTTGCAAGGAGACCTGTCGAGCATCGATCTGGCCGACGTGCTCCAGAACATCGAGTCCCACGGCCGGACCGGAACGATCCGCCTCGACGGAGAGCATGGCGTCACCTACGTGCACGTCGCGGACGGGCAGGTCGCGATGTATGCCGCGGAGGATCGGCCTCCGGTCCTCGACTCGCTCGTCGACCTGGGGCTCGTTTCCGCGAAGGACCTGACGGCCGTTCAGAGTCGCGGCTGGGGCAGGAAGCGCACCGTGGGCCAGACCCTGGTGATGCGCAAGCTGCTGGCCGAGCAGGATCTGGTCGAAGCACTGCAGACCAACCTGCTCGAAGATGTTTGCACTCTGCTCGCGAGCAGCCACGGCGAGTTCCAGTTCCGCGAAGGGCCGCCGACTTCGAAAGTGTTCGACCCGGAGGAGGAGGCGCTCGGGCTGCGGCTGCCGGTGTCGGCACTGGTGCTCGAGGCGGCGCGCCGCTCCGACCACTGGACCCAGATCCGAAAGGTCATTCCTTCCGATTCGGTGAGCTTCATCGCCGTCCCTGGAGCGCTGCCGCCAGAATCGATTTCGGATCCGGACCTTGCTCAACGGATCCTGAAGCTGCTCGACGGCAGCCGCGATGTGCACGAGGTCGTGTCGCGGTTTCGGAGAAAGCGATTCCAGGCCCGCGAGATCCTGGCGGAAATGGTGCGAGGGCGCATCGTTCGCGCAGCCGGGGGCGACGACATCGCCGCGCTGGCGCGCTCGCTAGAGGACCTGCATCCCAGGCGCGCGCTCACTCTGGTCCGTCGCGGGCTCGATTCCGAGCCTCACCATCGGGAGCTGCTGCTCCTGACGAGCACTCTTGCCCACAAGGCGGGTCGGCCCGCCGAGAGCGCCTCCGCCCACAAAGTGCTCGCCCATCTTGCGATGGAAGACAAGGACACCGATCGGGCTCAGGAGCACCTGCTGAACGCCGCACAGCTCCACCCCAAGGACCCGGCGGTGCACGAGCGCCTGCTGTCGCTCGCCATCGAGACTCGGCGCCCGGAGGACGCGGTCCGACACGGGCTGGCGCTCGTCGGCATCTACCGAAAACCGGGGCTGCACCAGAAGGCGCTGGAGACCGCGCAACGCCTCGTGGATCTCGATCCCGGCGATCCCAAGCTGCGCGTTCAGCTCGCCCGCTGCCAGGTGGACTGTGGAAATCCAGAGGTCGCGGTTCCCCAGCTCATGGAGCTTTCGCGCGTGCTCATCGCCGAGCGCCGCGAAGACGAGGCGCGCCGGGTCCTGGTAGAAGTGCGAACGATCGATCCGTCCCACAAGGAGGCAGCCGAGTCCATTCGCTGCATCGACCAGCAGGAATACACCCGCAAGCGGGTCCGGCGCCGCGCCCGGTTGCAAATCGCGGCCTTGGTCGCGGTCGCGCTGATCCTTTTGTTGTTCCTGGGAGCTGACGTTGTCGCACGTCTCGCGGCCTCGCGGATCGAGCGGCAGATCAGCGAAGCGCGTCTGATCGAGCAGGGTCGTTACGCGGAGACCACGGCGCTGTGGAGAGAGCTGCGGGAGCGGTACCCATTGGCGTTCGTCGCGCGGTGGGAATTTGCCAACCGCATCCGGGAGCTCGAGCACAAGCCGGACGGCAGTGGCGCTAAAGCCGACGGAACCGTAGGCGCTGAAAGCTCTCCTTCCGTGTTCGGCGGTCTGCAGGAATAAGAGCGGCGGGCTGCCGACACTCACCACGTGCGCGCCCGCAGAATCCGCGCCCGGAGGGCGCTTTACTTCGACGGACATCGCGGAGAGACTGTCCGCGGCTCATTTTCCTTCGAGGAGGGTGTTCATCGTGAATCGGTCGCTGAAAACCCTGTCCGGTCTGCTCGTGGCGAGCGCGCTCACTGCAGCGTGCGGTCAAAGTGAAGCACCGCGGGACGCGAAGCCGGCGCCCGCTCCTGCGCCACAGGAGCAGGCGCCCGCTCCTGCGCCACAGGAGCAGGCGCCCCCGCCGCCGCCGATCGACGAAGCGAAGAAACAGGCCCTGGAGGCCGACATGACCGAGGCGCGTGCGTGGGTGGAGCAGGCGCGGGAGTTGAAGAAGAAGGGCCTCGAGCTGGAACGCTCCACCGGTCCCGGTGCGGGCCGGCAGAGCTTCTCCAGCGCGGCGTCGCTGTACACCCAGGCGGTCGGCAAGATGGGCAAGTGGTGCGAGCCGACCTACAAAGAGATCGACCTCTCCAGCGAGCAGCGCAGTCACTACGTGACGCCGCTCGCCAACGAGCGAAGAATCTGGCTGAACGAGTCGGCAACGCTCGGACCGTTGATCAACGCTAATCGCTGAGAAGCGTCACTGCGATGATGAAGCTCGTCCTCCATGCAGTGCTGTTCAGCGTCTCGGCACAGCAATCCAAGGACGACGTGCTGGTCGAGTCGAACGTCATGGTGGCGATGCGGGACGGCGTGAAGCTCGCGGTCGACGTGTACCGGCCCGGACGCGAGGGACGGTTTCCGGTCGCGATGCTGCGCACTCCCTATGGCACCGACCGGGAGTCGATCCCGGGCACGTACCGGAGCCTGGTCGCGGCCGGCTACGTCGTTCTTTGCTGGGATTGTCGCGGCAAGTTCCACTCGGAGGGCGAGTGGTACCCGTTGCGCCACGAGGCCAAGGACGGATTCGACTGCATCGAGTGGGCGGCAACCCAGCCGTGGTCGAACAGCAACGTCGGGATGTTCGGGGGCTCCTATCTGGGTTGGGTGCAGATGCTGACTGCAGGTGAAGGAAACCCACACCTCAAGGCGCTGGTGCCCCAGGTCACTCCGCCCGATCCCTTTCACAACATTCCCTACCAGGCCGGCGCCTTCCTGGCGATGTCGATGAACTGGGCGCGACTGGTGGCCGGCAGGGAAGTCGATGCGATGGAGCAGCACAGCGGCCGCTGGCTGGACTTCTACGCACACCGTCCGCTGCTCGAGATGGACGACCAGACCGGTTCCACGATCCCGTTCTTCGACGACTGGGTCCGGCATTCGAAGTTCGACGACTACTGGAAGTCGATGAGCTACGAGCATCGCTACGGGGAGATGGACGTTCCGGCGTTGCACATGACCGGCTGGTTCGACGACGACCAGACCGGATGCATCCGCAACTTCGTCGGGCTGCGAAAGGGCGCCAGGACGGAGCGCGCCCGGCGCGGCCAGCGTCTGTTGATCGGACCCTGGGGGCACGCGCTCAACAGCGGCACTGCGATCGGCGAGCTGTCGTTCGGGCCGGATTCCCGGATCGACATGAACGCGACGCTGCGGCGCTGGTACGACCACTGGCTGAAGGACGAAGACAACGGGGTCGAGAATGACAAGCCGGTGCAGATCTTCGTGATCGGACCGAACCAGTGGCGCGACGAGGACGACTGGCCGCTGCCGCGCACCCGCTTCACACCGTTCTACCTGCACGCGGGGGGAGTGCTGTCGACCGAGGTGCCGGGCGAGTCGGCGCCCAGCGACTACACCTACGACCCGGAGCAGCCGACGCCGTACCTCACGGCCGAGGGCAGTGCCCAGGTCGGCGGACCGGACGACTACGCCGACCTGCACGCAGAGCGCGAGGATCTCCTGCTGTTCGACTCCAGGCCCCTGACCGACGCCGTCGAGGTCACCGGCCCCCTGGTCGTACACTTGCATGCGGCGACCTCGTGCACCGACACCGACTGGATGGCGATGCTGTGCGATGTGCGGCCGGATGGCAAGGTGATCCGGCTGAACGACGGCGTGCAACGCGCCATGTTCCGCGAGTCGCTGACCGATCCCAAGCCGGTCGAGGCAGGTGTCGTGTACGCCTACCGCATCGACTGCTGGGCCACGAGCTACGTGTTCATGCCGGGCCATCGCCTCCGCGTTGCGATCGCCAGCGCAGCGTTCCCGAAGTTCTATCCGAACGGTAACACGGGCTCGCTGGATCCGTCGGTCAAGGAGGTCCAGGTGGCCGACCAGGAGGTTCATCATTCCAGCCAGTACCCGAGCCACATTCTCCTGCCGGTGATCCCTGCGCGTTGAGTGCTCGCCAGCACGATCCGGGAGTGACCAGTGAAGGTCCCTGGCGGACTGGAGGCGGAAGCGCTTGCGGAGCTGTAATGACCTGGCCTGATCGATCGCCCGCCGTGGCGGTCTTCCTGATCTTCACGGTGGCGGGTTGCAACCGCGACGAACCTGCGATTCGGGCTCGCGCTCCCTCGGATGCTCGCGGGGAGCGGGAGTTCGCCGGCAGCTCGCTTCTCGTCGTCACGCTCGACACGGTGCGCCGCGACGCGCTTGGATTCTCGCAGGCGGGAGGCACTCTGGTTGCGAGCACGCCGGTCCTCGACGCGCTGGCGGCGAGGTCACTCGAGCTGACGCACACCTGGTCGGTCGCGCCGGTCACCCTCCCTGCACATGCTTCGCTGTTCACCGGCAACCATCCCGTCGCGCACGGGGTTCACGACAATCTCGGATTCCAGCTCCCGCAGAGCGCGACGACTCTCGCCGAGCGGCTGGCCAGGGAGGGTGTCACGACGGGCGCGGTGTTCGCGGCGCCGGTCGTGGGACCGCAGAGCGGGCTCGCGCAAGGATTCGAGACGTACCAGGGTCCGACCTTTGACAGCGGCTTGGTCGAGCGCCCGGCACGGTGGGTGAGCGAGGTTGCGCTCGCGATGCTCGACCGGATGGCATCCGTCGACGGGCCCTTCTTCCTCTGGGCTCACTACTTCGATGCCCACGCACCCCACGAAGCAGGACTTGGGGTGGCGCGCGCCCGGCGCGGCGGGGTGGCGTCGATGGAGGATGATCGCGCGGCCTATCGCCTCGAGATCGAACGCATCGACCGCCAGCTCGGCCGGCTGCTGGACGGGGCGTTCGCCGCGGCCCGCGCCCGCCCGCTGTGCATCGTGGTCACGGCGGACCACGGCGAGGCGCTTGGCGACCACGGCGAGGCGACCCACGGCCATCTGCTGCACGATTCCACGATGCGCGTCCCGCTGCTGATCCATCACCCGCGCATCCCTCCCGGCCGGTGCTCGCAGACGAGCAGTCTCGTCGACCTGCTGCCGACCTTGCTCGAGTTGTTCGACCTGCCAAAAGAGGAGCCGCTTCAGGGGCAGTCGCTGGTCCCGTGGCTGCTGGATCAGGGAGCGCGTGAGCGTCCGTCGCCGCGAATCGTCTGCTTCGAGACGCGCCTGCCCTGGCACGAGTTCGGGTGGGCGTGGCTCGACGGCGCATGCGATGGCCGGTTCAAATGGGTGGATCGACCTTCGCCGGAAGTCTTCGACCTGGATCTCGATCCCGGCGAGAGCCGCGCCATCCTTGAAGCGCAGCACGCGCTGGTGGATTCGCTCGCGGGAGCGGTGCGGCAACTTCAGATGAAATCCGCCTCTTTTGCGCCCGCTGCCGGCGCCGGCGAGTGCAGCGCGCTGACCAATCTTGGCTATGTCGCCGCGCGCCGCACCGCCCCTGAAAACAAGGAGGATCTCGCGGAGCCCGAGGATCGGCTGGCGCTCGTCGGGATTCGCGACCGAGGTCTGGAGGCGCTCGGCCGCGGAGACTTCGCCGGTGCGCTTGCAGAGTTCGGAAAGCTGCGCCTGGGAAACCCCGACCCTGCACCGGCATCGATGTTGATCGCAGTGACCTACTCCAGGCACGCGGAGAGTGTGGCGGAGAGTGCGGAGCGCATGGCCGTGCTGGAGCACGCCGCCGCCGCCTGGCGCGATGCGGTCGAGATCTGCCCCGCGGATGCACTTCGTCACTACAATCTCGCAATGACGCTCATGGACCTGGGCCGGCCGACACAGGCCATCCCCGAGCTCGAGCGTTGCGTCGAGCTCGCTCCCGAAGACGGCAAGGCCCGCGAACAGCTCGCGCACGCGCGCCGGCAGCAGGCTCCTCCGAGCAAGGATCGACGATGAGTACGCAGGTTCCGGAAGGCCCTTCTCCGATCGAGAACGATCGGGGACGCTGGCGGATGCTGTACGCGATCACACTGCTCTACGGCGTGCTGACGATCCTCGCCTTGCTGCTGTTCACCCGAGCGTACGAGGTCTGATGCACGTTCTCGACTGGTGTCTGGTCGTGCTGATCCCGGCCCTGGTGATCTTCGACGGAGTGCGCCACGGCAAGGGCGCGCAGAACAGCCTCGAGGACTACTTCCTCGCCGGGCGCAGGGTGCGCTGGTGGGCGATGGGAATGTCGGTGATGGCGACCCAGGCGAGCGCCATCACGATGATCTCGATCGCCGGCCACGGCTACGAGCACGGCCTGCGCTGGCTGCACATCTACCTCGCGCTGCCGTTCGCGATGGTGCTCCTTTGCGCCACCGTGGTTCCGTGGTTCCTGCGGGCGAGAGTGTTCACCGCCTACGAATACCTGGAGCGGCGCTTCGACGGAACGGCGCGCACCCTGGCAAGCATCCTGTTTCTCGTGTCGCGCGGTCTGGCCGTCGGCACCTCGCTGTACGCGCCGAGCGTCGTTCTGTCGGTGGTGGTGGGACTGCCGCAATGGATCGGCATCCTGTTGATGGGCGGCCTATCCTCCGCCTACACGGTGTGGGGCGGCAACGCTGCGGTGATCTTCACCGACGTCAAGCAGATGGCCGTGATGATCGTGGGAATCCTGGTGAGCCTCTTCATTGCGGTCCAGAGCCTGCCGGCCGACGTGGGCTTCGGCGATGCCATGGCGCTCGCGGGAGCGTTCCGCAAGCTGGAAGCGATCCACATCGCGCCCAATGCCGAGCAGGTGTTCGCCGACAAGTACAACCTGCTGTCGGCGCTCCTGGGCGGTTTCTTCCTGTTCCTCGGCTACTTCGGCGCCGACCAGAGCCAGGTGCAGCGCTATCTCGCGGGCTCCTCCGTCAATCAGAGCCGCATCAGCCTGATGGTGTCGGCGTTCGCGAAGGTGCCGATGCAGTTCCTGATCCTGCTGCTGGGCACGATGATCTACGTGCACTACACCTTTGCGCCCGCTCCTGTGTTCTTCCGCGAAGACGCGCTGGCGCAAAGGCTCAGCGATGCCGCAGCGGCTCCGGATCCGGCTCTCGCGCAAGAGTATTCCAGGCTCAAGGATCGTCACGCCCTTGCCAGTCAGGAGCGCCGGGATGCGGCGGTCGCGTTCTTGAAGGCGAGAGACAGCGAGGAGGAAAGTTCTGAGGCCGCGCGGCGCCTTCGAGAGAGCGGCGCGCGCGTGGCCGAGGTCAAGGGTCAGGGCATCGAGCTGTACCGGCGGACCACGGGAGACCGCAAGGATGACGGCGACTTCATCTTCCCGTTCTTCTTCGTCAACGAGCTTCCGGTGGGGCTCCTGGGCCTGGTGATCGCGGCCATCTTCGTGGCCGCGATGTCGAGCCTGGATGCGCAACTCAACTCCCTGGCCACTTCATCGGTGATGGACCTGTACGTGAGAGCCTTCCGCCAGCCGGTGCCTCCGGCGAGGGTGCTCAGGATGAGCAGGTTCGCCACGGTTTTCTGGGGGGCATTCGCCACCGCCTCCGCGTTCTTCGTCGGCAACCTGGGTCCGATCATCGAGGTCGTCAACAAGATCGGATCGATGTTCTACGGATCGTTGTTCGGCGTGTTTCTGCTCGGCTGGCTCTGTCCCAGGGCACGCGGGTCGCTCGGCTGGATCAGCTTGCTCTGTGGCTTCCTGTGCGTGATGTACGTCCACTTCGTGGTCAACGCCAAGGAAGTGATCATCGACGGCAGGAAGTGCGTGCGGGTGGAATTCCTGTGGTACAACCTGATCGGCTGCCTGGGCGTGCTGCTCATCGGATTCGCGCTGGCTTATGCGAAGGACGGTCTGCGCCTGTGGCGAGCGCGCTCACCCTCGCGGCGTGAACCTTGACCCTGCCGACCGGCGCCCGCGATCCGGTCAACGATGGGCCTGTGGCGGTCCGGGGACGATCCTCCCTCTCAGCCGGAACGCCCATTCGTTGTCCGGCCACAGGTTGAAGTTGTCCATCGGGATCCAGGGACCGGTCACGCTGCCGTTCGCCAGCACGTCGAAATTCCACCATGCGCGCGAACGGCCGATCGCGGTGCGAGTGGTCAGCGCAGCGTGGTTGTTCTTGGGACCGCTGTAGTCGACGGTCTGGTAGGTACGGAAGGCGAGGAAGTAGTGTCCGGCCGGAAGAATGAGGTCGTGCGGCCGCATGACGTTCTTGTACACGGTGCCGAAGTACGAATTGACGATGCCGCTGTCCTGATGGGACATCGGAACGCCGCTGCCCTTGGCGACCAGGGCCCCGGGCGGTCCGGACCCTCCGCCTTCGAAGATGTACCAGTCGCCGCCGAGGATGTTGGGCGTCCCGACGTCGACTCCGTAGAAGATGATCTGGGTGATCATCGTCGGCAGCAGGAGCTCGAAATCGTCCGCTGCGATCCGGTAGGACTGATCGGGGAGCTCCGATCGGACGGCGCTCCAGGCTTCGTTCGTCTGCGCGACGTCGTCGGGAAACCGATCGACGTTGTCCCAGAAAAAAGTCCGGTCAGCGGTCCGCGTCGCCGCGGGAAGCAGGAGACCAAGACACAGGCTGGCGAAGGTCGGCATCTTCATCGGATTCTCCAGGGTTGACCAGCATCGGCGGTCGGCGATCCCTCGGTCAAGACTCTTTTGAAATGGGTCGATCGAGAGGCACTCCCACGCAAGCGCTGAGAACTTGCTCCCTCTGGAACGGGTTTCCATCGCTTGCCGTACCCGCGGCGCGGACCAGGATCTGAGCCGATGCTATCGCTGCGGTCCTCCGTCCTTCCAGCGGACGATTGCCGACCAGGCGCCGGCATGCCCTCGATGCGTCGGACCTCGATCGGCACGCTCCCCGTGACCATGCTTTAAGCCTCGGTGGAGGTGCACGACAGGCAGAACCGGACGTCCGAGGGAACCCCACCCGGCATGGTGGACGCCGTAAGCTCCGGTCGGATAATGAGAGGTCGTTCCGGTGGAGAGGGGAGGGAGGGTTTTGAGTTGAGCAACTACCGGGTCGGGCGATTACAATCCCGGCCGATCAGGGATGTGATTTCGCGGCGCTCACCCTCGATTCTTCGGGGAACGGATGCACCGCTACGCTGGCAGGCCGTGAAAGTGGAGGATTCCCATGCCTTTATTGGCTGTTCCAAATCTGATCGGCCAGACAGTGGCTAACGCGATCGCGATCCTCTCCGTAGACCCTCCTCCTGATGGACCCATTCCGCTGAAGATACAGGACGGTGCCACTGCGAGGGACCCGGTATCGGGGGATATGGCCTACATCATCAAGTTTCAGAATCCCGGCCCGGGATTTCCCATCGATCGAGTCCCGCCACCCCTTGACCCGGGCTTCTTCGTCACAGTTATTTGAAGCGGTGAGAGAACTGAAAGAACGGCGCTCGTAGCACCGAGATCGAATGAAGCCGTCCACAACGAGGGCCGTCAGGGTCGAACGTCGCGCGCGACCCGCAGCCCGCGATTGACGTTGGCGCTGTTGGGAAAGTCGAAGTGCCGGAAAGCGCTCCGGCAGTATTCGGGAGGCAGATACCAGCTCCCGCCGCGGAAGACCTTCCGGCGCAGCTCGTCGGACCGATTGAGTCCGTCACCCGGGATTTCGCTGTCCGCCGGATACTCCCCTCAATGCGTCGGGACTCGATCCCAACGCTCCCCGTGACCATGCTGCCAGCCTGGAGGTGTACGACAGGCCAGAACCGGACATCCGAGGGAACCCCACCCGGGATGGTAGACGCAGTGAGCTCCGGTCTGACAATGGGAAGTCGTTCCGGTGGAGAAGGGAGGGAGGATTCTGATCTGAGTTGAGCAGCCCTGGGTCGCGCGATTACAATCCCGGCCGATCGGGGATGTGATTTCGCGGCTCTCTCCCTCGATGCTTCAAGGAACGGAGGCGCCGCAAGCCGGCAGGCCCTGACAGTGGAGGATTCCCATGCCTTTGTTGACTGTTCCAAACCTGATCGGCCAGACCGTGGCTAACGCGATCGCGAAGCTCTCCGTGGACCCTCCTCCGAATGGACCCATTCCGCTGATGGTGCAGAACGGCGCCTTGCTGAGGGCCCCGGTACAGGCGGATATGCTCCACATCATCCAGTTTCAGAATCCCGGCTCGGGATTTAACGTCGATCGAAACCCGCCACCCCTCGACCCGGGCTTCTTCGTCGCAGTTATCCTGCAACTGGCATGAAGCGGCGAGAGAACTGAAAGAACGGCGCTCGTAGCAGCGAGATCGAGTGAAGCCGTTCACAACAAGGGCCGTCAGGGTCGAACGTCGCGCGCGACTCGCAGACCGTGATTTTGGTTGGCGCTGTTGGGAAAGTCGAAATGCCGGAAAGCGCTCCGGCAGTATTCGGGAGGCAGATACCAGCTCCCGCCGCGGAAGACCTTCCGGCGCAGCTCGCCGGACCGATTGAGTCCGTCGCCCGGGATCTCGCTGTCCACCGGATAGTCGAGAACCGCGTCGTCGGCGCACCACTCGGTCACGTTTCCATGCATGTCGAACAGGCCGAACGGGTTCGCCTGGAACGAACCGACGGGAGCGTGATAGTAGAAACCGTCGTCCCAGAACACGGAGGATTCCAACCCGGGCGCCCCGAACAGACGGCGATCTCTCACGTTGTCGCGTCCTTGAAGAGTTCGATCGTCGTCTCCCCAGGAAAAAGCCGTCTGCGTTCCCGCGCGGCAGGCGTATTCCCACTGCGCTTCCGTGGGAAAACAGAGGTCGAGACGTTGCAGGAACCGCTCGCAGTCGTGCCAGCTCACGTTCTCCACCGGATTGAGGGTCGTGATGCTCTGGCCACGATCAACGGTGCCGGCGAGAGTTCCGGAAGGGTTCGATTCCATGATGCGCGCCCACTGCGCTTGGGTCACCTCGTGGCGCGCGAGGAAGAACGGCCGGAGGGTCACCTTGTGCTGGCGCTCGTTGGGATCGCGGCGCGCCTCTTCCTCCGGCGAGCCCATCAGGAAGGCCCCCCCGGGGATCAGAACCAGGATCATTCCCGACTCCGGAGTGGTCAGGACTTTTCCGGTAACAGGCTCGATCTCGGGCCTCGTCCCGCTCAAGACATACCAGAACTCCCAGATACCGGAGACCGGGCTCTTCTGGAACGGAACGAGCCCGAGCTGCGGAACGAGCTCGAGGCCTTCGTAGAGATCGGTCGCCGCCACGTCGTCGATCGAATCCTGCCAGAGCTTGTTCACGTCCTCGAGCGTCGTCCGGCCCAGGTTGCGCGCGATCCCGAAGTTGCGCTCGATCCGCGGGCGCTCGAGCCTGAGAGTCTTCACGTTCTCGAGGAAGTCGCGAGCGTCCTCCTCGGCGATCTGCTCCCCGGCAAGATCCAGAAAGCGAACTGGTTCGGCGAGATTCAATCCGGCGGAATCGACGGTCTTCAATAGATCGTCGGTGCGATGCAGCCACGACTCGATCGTCGGCGCGAGGTCGGGTGTCAGCGGATAGAGGGTCTCGATCTCCCGCATCAGCGCGCGGGCGGACAGGACGGCGTTCATCCGCTCGCTCTCGACCAGGGCCGCCTGCTTCTCCCGGACGGCATGGCTCAGGTTGGCGATGAAGATTGCGACGAAAGTCGTGAGGATCACGAGAGCGGCGGCGGCGGTCACCATCACGGGACGATGCCTCAGACAAGCAAGGCGCAGGAGATACCCGAGCTTGGGGGCGAGCGCCGTGATCGGGCGGTTCTCCAGGTAGGCCTCGAGATCCCTCGCCATCGTCATGCAGTCGGAGTAACGGCTGTCCGGGTCCCTTCTCATGGCTTTGTTGCAGATCGCCACCAGCTCCGGAGGCGCCGTCGGAACGATCTCCAGGATCGACTTGGGCGGCCCTTGCACGACCATGCTGAGAACGTAGCGCGGCGAAGGGGTGGAGCCGTGCTCGACGTACGGCATCTGCCCGGTGAGAAGGTGATACAGCATCGCCCCGATCGAATAGACGTCGGCACTCTTTCCGACGTACTCCACCAACCCCTGGGCCTGCTCCGGGGGCATGTAGGAAGGGGTGCCGAGCACGTCGCCGTCGCGAGTGTGGAGCGGTGATCCGGGTGAGTTGCGAGCCTCCGTCTGACGTTCCGTCTGGACCATGACGCTCGAGCCCGCATTCTGCGGAACCGGGACATCTCGAGAATCGGTCCGACCGATCACTCGCGCGAGTCCCCAGTCCATCACGTAGGTCTGACCGAACCGGCCCACCATGATGTTCGAGGGCTTGAGATCCCGATGGATGACATCTTTGGCGTGGGCGTAGGCCACGGCCTCGCACACCTTGATGATCACCCGGATCGCCCCGGTCAGGCTCCAGCCTTCCCTGCCCTGACGGACCCGGTCGAAGACTTCCTTCAAGTCATGGCCCTTGACCAGGGGCATCGTGTAATACGTCCGTCCCTCAGAGTCGACTCCGAGCTCGTACACGGGAAGGATTCCCGGATGATCGAGCTGACTCGTGACCTGGGCTTCCTCCAGGAATCTCTGGACCTTCCTGCCGGTGACCGGGCGCTTCCCTGATTCGAAGCCTTCCACGTCATCGGTTCGAAGCAGCTTCATGGCCATCGTCCGGTGCAGGTCCTCGTCCCACACCCGCAGGATCACTCCCATTCCGCCGCGGGCGATCTCGCCCTTCACTTGGTACCGGGACGGGCCTGGATGTCGGGACTCGAGTCGGCGGATCAGTGCCTGGTAGGAGTCCTGATCGCTGACCTCGCAGATCGCGGTCTCGTTCGCCGGCACTTCCAGGTGAGGGCTGGACATGCGGTCGAGCACGCCCCGCACGAGCACCAGATCCTCCCACATCTTCGTGAGTGAGGCTGCATGGTCGGGCCATTGCCGGCGGATCTGCTCGAGGTCGAGGGGCTCGCCCTGATCGCGACGCGCGAGCAGGTCCGCGAGCAGGTTCCTGAAGTCGTTGGTCCGCTCCGGGTTCTCTTGGGACCTCATGATCACGCACCTTGAGGGGGAGATCGGCTGGATCTTCAGCGGAGGAGTCTAACTCGCGCGCGATGGCAGCGAGTGATCGCAGAAGATCTCGACGGGAGGAGCACGATTTGCCCAGTCCGGCCGACGGACCCAAGTCAGGTTGTGAAAAGAGTTCCAAGGGCTGCGCCTCAAGGTTCACGAGGCTGATTCCGGAGTTACTTTGGGCGCGAGCGAATTCCTTTAGTTCGCTCGCTCGATTGGAGAGTGGCTTCCTTCAAGCCCGCGAACTCGCAACGAGCGACCGGCAACGATCGATCCTCGGCGTTGCTTCGGGACCAAGGTCCAAGGTCGTTCCGAGCGTTTGCATCCAGCCGGGCTCCCCGCATTCCTGCGCTTTTCCTCAACCCCGGAGTCCATCGGAATGAGCATTCGCTCGGCCACAAGGTCTCGCCTCCGTTTCTCCAAGGATCTGGCACCCGCACGTCCCTCGACTCGCTGCACGAGCGCTGCGAAAAGCAGCCGCCATCGCGCCGAGAGAGGGCTGGCGCAGATCCTGATCCTGGTCGGGATGCTTCCTTTGATCGTGACGGCCACCACGCTGCTGTCGCTGATCACCAAGCTGGTCACCGAAACCGACCAGCGCATCCACCGGCTGGAGGCGCAGGCGGTCAGCGCCTCCGGTGCCCAGGACGCTCTGGCGCGGCTGGAGGACGATGCCACGTTCAGAGGCCAGTACGAGGTGTCCCTCGACGGTGGTGTGGCACGCGTCTCGGTCACCGACTGGAGCTCGGACAAGCTGGACAACAACGGTGACGGCGTCGCCGACGATGCCCTCGAATCGGGGCTGATCGGAATCCAGTCGGCCGGCTGGGTGAACGCCGTGCTCGATGCCGATGGCCAGCCGATCGAACGCGGCGTGCGCTACTTCAGCAGCCTGACCCAGGCAGTCGCACGCACGACCGACAGCGACATGTCGTTCAACCAGGGCCTTTACATCGACGACACTCTCGCCGGCATCAAGATCGCCGGCGATTCCTTCCTGATCTCCGGCAAGGACAAAAACCTGGACGGCAGCGACGGACCCGAAGCCGACGTCTCCGGTATCGGAGTGCCCGGCGATCCCAAAGACATCATCGCGCAGCTCGACAGCACTCAATGGAACAACATCGTCGGAACCGGGGGCCTTCCCAGCGTCCACGAGTCGACTCCCCTGGATCTCGAGCAGGTGATGGTGGACCTCGGCCAGCTCGCGACCCGGCGCTGGACCACCGATGCTTCGTTCACCGGCAAGCTTGGGAGCAAGTCTCCCTGGGTGACCGAGATCGCGGTCGCTGAAGGAGACCTCACCTTCACGGGCGGCGTCTCGGGCGCGGGCATCCTGATCGTTCACGGCGATCTGGTGATCAACGGCTCGGTGGACTACGCCGGAATCGTCATCGTCGGAGGCGCACTGCGTTTCAACGGCGGCGGCAGCAAGGTCATCCAGGGAGCAGTCGCCTGCCTGGGCAGCGTCGACGGCGACGACCTCAGGATCAATGGCTCGGTGACGATCCAGTACAGCTCCGAGGCCGTGAACATGGCTTCGTCCAGCCTGGGAAAGACGGCGCTGATCACCTGGATGCAGCGTTGACGCACAGATGCGGACCGGTGCCGGCGGAATGTCGGATCGATTGCAAATGCGATCCGGCCGGGTGTGTCAGGGCTGATGGCCGCGAAGCAGTGATCCAACCCTCGACCCTTGCAACGGCAGCGATTACCCGAGAACGGCGGCCTTCCGTCCCCCGAGAAGAAAAAGCTGCCGTCCGCCGCCGCCGCCGCCGGCAGCCCGGACAATCGCTGGTAGGGTGTGCGTGAGCGGCTCTCCAAAGGCCGCCCGTCTTCCTCAAAATCATCAGTCAGGAGGTCCCTGGATGGACATAGTCTCGTCCGCGAGCCGCGTGCGGCGACTTCGGCGCGGCGGTTTCTCGCTGATCGAAACGTTGGTGGCGTCCGCGATCCTGCTGATCGGCATCGTGGCGCTGGCGTCATCCGCAGTCATGGCGATGCACCTGCGCAAAACGCAGGCTCTCAAGATGCTCGCCGCGGAAGCACTCGACCAGGAGATGGCCGCCGTCCAGGCGACCCCGTTCACCGACATCCGGGCCCAGCACGACGGGCGCGGCTTCGCGATCTTCGCCGAAGGCAAGGTGAACGCAGCCCTGAACGCGCTGACCAACGACGCCGACGGATTGCCGGGAAACATCACGGTGACCGCCCCGGCGCCTTTCAATGACTTCAACCGTCTGGTCGACGTGACCGTCCGCGTGGAGTGGCAAGGAACCAACGGTCCGCAGGCGCTGCGGCGCACGATTCGGCTGTCAAGAGCAGGAGGTGGCGCATGAACGGGTCCAGAGCATTCACCTTGGCCGAGGCAACGCTGTCCACGGCCATTTTCGGAGTGCTGCTCGCCGGCGTGACAGCGATCACCGGCGGGGCGATGGGATCGATGAAGGCATCGTCCGACGCCTCGGAAGAAGTCGCGAAAACGACCCGGTCGGAGAACTCGATCCACAGCGTGCTCCTGTCGGCGAGCCTGTCGAGCCTGACGGCGATTCCGCCGGGCGGCAGGCTTGCGGAGCCGCTGCAGGAAGACGTGGTCTACAACAATCTGAGCTTCCGGCGCGTGGTCGGGATCGAGGGCGACAAGGCCGACGTCGAGCCCGACGTGGATCTGCCGCCCTACTCCCTGTTTCTGGAGACAGCGGAGGACGGGACCCTGCAAGTGGTCCTCGACATGGACGAGAACCGCGTGGTGGTGGCGAGCGTAGTCTCGGGTCTGACGATCGTACGCAATCGCTCGACCCTGGCGATCGACATCAGCTACAGCGGGACGGATTCCAGTTACAACGACAGCTCCAGGTCGCAGCCCACGCGCCTGGAGATGGTGCTGCGGACACCATGAAGTGGTGCGGGGCGGGAGAGGAAACAAAAGTGGAACACGGACAGGATTTGCAGTCGCGACGAAGGGAACAGGGAATGGCGCAGGTCCTCACGCTGGTGGGGGCAGTGCCGCTGATGGTGGCGGCAGGCACGCTGCTGACGCTCACCTCGAACTACGTCTCGGAGAGCGACCAGCGCCTCCACCGGCTCGAGGTGCAGGCGGTGAGCGCCGGCGGCGCGCACGATGCCCTCGCGAGGTTGGAGAACAGCGTCACCTTCCGGGGCGAGTACGAGCTCGCTCTCGGTGACGGCGTCGCCCGGGTCGCAGTCACCGACTGGGGCACCGACGGGCTGGACAACAACCTCGACCTCAAGATCGATGACGCCGACGAGACCGACCTGATCGGGATCCGGTCGGAGGGCTGGTTGAACGCCAACCTGGACGCGGACGGTGACCTCATCCACCGTCCGGTTCGCCACTATCACAGCCTGACCGAGGCGGTGTCGCGGGTCTCGACGGCGGGACTGGGCTTCGGCCAGTCCCTGTACATCGACGACTCTCTGGCGGGATGCAAGTTCGCGGGCGACTCGTTCACGATCTCCGGCATCGACACCAACATCGACGGCACCGACGGGCCCGCGGCCGATGTCGCCGGCATCGGCGTCCCGGGAGATCCCGCCGACATCCTCTCGCAGCTCTCCAAGAAGCAGAAAGACAACATCATCGGGTTGGGAGGCTGGCCCAGCGTGCTCCCCGTGGACGAGGTCGATCTCGTCCAGACGATCACCGAGCTGTCCGCTCAGGCGACGATTCGCTGGACTTCGGACGATTCACACACCGGAGTTCTGGGATTGCAGACTCCGTGGGTGCCGGTCGTCGCGGTGGCCGAGGGCGATCTCAAGGTGCACGGAATCACGACCGGTGCGGGCATCCTGATCGTGCACGGCGACCTCGTGATCGACGGCTCCTTCGATTTCGCCGGCATCGTCCTTGTCGCAGGGGGCCTGCGGTTCAACGGTGGCGGCAACAAGATCATCAAGGGCGCGATCGCGTGCCTGGGAAGCGTCGACGGTAACGAGCTCGAGATCAACGGCAACGTGACGCTGCAGTACAGCACGGAAGCGGTGGAGAAAGCGAGCGCGGCTCTGGGCAAGGCGAGCCTGCTGATCTGGATGCAGCGCTGATCCAGTGAAAGTCGAGGAAGAGGCGGGGGCTCAAGCCGCCGCCTCGTCGAGTCGGGGCAGGGAGAGAAGAACATGACGATCGCCTGGACATGCCTGGTCTGCCTTCTCCTTGGAGGACGCGAATCGGCAAAGAAGGAAGAGCCGCCAAAGGTCCCGGTCCATCGCCTCGACCTGAAGAGCGGTTGCCTGCGCGGAATCCTTCTTTCGAACTCGGAGACGAGCGACAAGGTCTGGATCCTCGAGCTGTCGGGGAAGATCACCAGAATGGAGCGCTCCAGGATCTCGTGGCTGGAAAAAGAAGGCGACGAGAGGGTCTGCAATCTTCCGGCGATGGCCCTGGTCGAGGGACTCGATGCCGAGGAGCTGGAGGTCCAGGACACCTGCGAGCAGCTGCTGACGCGGATGGGAGATCCGGCGGCTGAGGCGCTGCAATCGGCGCTGAAGTCAAAGTCGCGCGAGACTCTGCGCCGCAGTCTGCGCGCGCTCACCAAGAACGTCCAGCCCAAGCTGCGCAGCTCGATCGCGTCGCTGCTCTCGCACGCCGACGAGCACGTGCGCAAGGAGGCGCTCGCCGCCTACGGTGCGACCCGGCCCAAGGACCTGCTCGAGCGCAGTCGCAAGGCGCTGCGCGACTCGAGCGCCCGGGTCCGCCACGAGGCGATCGCGCAGATCGAGAGCACCAAGGACCTGCGCGCGGTCGATTCGCTTCTCGAGATGCTGGAAGACGAGGACGAGCGATCTCTGCGGATGCAGGTGTTCGCCAGCCTGAGGCGCCTGACGGGCCGGCGGCTGGGCCAGGACGAAGCCGCCTGGCGCGCCTGGTGGACCAACCACCGCGAGGAAGTGATGCTCGGAGGCTGACCTCCCTTTGTCCTCACGCTGACCGCGGGGATCCGGCCCGACCGTGACAGCGGCTGCTTGCTCCCGCTTCCTGTTCCTTGAGAATGGTGGCCGTTCCGGCGTTGGGGGATCCACCCTTTTGGAGGCAGGCGAAGATGACCGCGAAGGAGCACTTCCCGATCTCGATCATGCTCACGGTGAGGGACATGAAGAAGAGCATGGCCTTCTATCGGGACGTCCTGGGCTTTGAGCTGGAAGCGTGCTGGCCGGACGAGAGCAGGCCTCAGTGGGCCAACCTGCTCTTGGATCAGCAATCCGTGATGCTGGGCGCTCTGATGACCCCGGAGGAGGCCGGGCAGATGTGCGGCGGCGACGAGAATTCCATGAAGTACATGGAGACGCTGTTCCAGGAGATGAAGCAGAACCAGTCGGGCGTCGGCATCGTCACGTACATCAGGGTCAACGACGTGGATGCCTATCACCGGCGCCTGGTCGGGAAGGGAGTGAAGAACCTCTCGGAACCCAGGACGCAGTTCTACGGCATCCGCGACTTCGGCGTGCAGGATCCGGACGGCTTCCGATTCCTGTTCTACACCGCTGTTGCGATGTCGAGCTGTCAGTCCTGCGGCATGCCGCTGTCCGGCGCCAAGCCGGGACAGATGTACTGCCAGTACTGCACCGATCCGAAGGGCAACCTCAAGTCGTACAAGGAGGTCTTCGAGGGCACGGTCGCGGGGTACTTCATGGCGATGCAGAGGATGCCGCGAGCTGAGGCAGAGAAGGCAGCGCGCGCGCACCTTTGCAAGATGCCGGCCTGGGCCGGCCGCACCGAGGCTCACGCCTGACCGCGGACCGATCCGGCCATCGCAATGGACGAGGGCGCCGTTTCGCGGCGCCCTCGTCGTTCCCGATCACTCTCCTTGCAGCTTCTCGATCACGGCAGCCAGATCGGCTCCGTGCGTGGTCACGTTGACCTTTTCGTCGACATGACGAACGACTCCCTCAGGGTCGAGCACGAAGGTGACGCGCCGGGCGAAGGCGCCGTCGCCGAGCACGCCGTACTTGCGCGCCACGCCGCCGTCGGGATCGCTGAGCAGCGAAAACGACAGCTTCTGGTCCTGGGCGAACTTTGCGACCGACTGGACGTCGTCGAGGCTCACGGCGAAGACCTTGGCCTCGAGCGTGCCGAAAGCGTCCGCTGCGTCCCGCAGCGAACAAACTTCCTTCGTTCAGCCGGGAGTGGCAGCCTTGGGATAGAAGGCGAGCACGGTCCAGAACGCCTCGCCACCCGGTCCGAGCTGCACCGCCTTGCCATCCTCGCCATTCAATCGGAAAGAGGGAGCCGGCTTCCCGATCTCGACCTTCGGGTCGGCCTTGCCGGTGCTCTGAGTCGCGGCGAGCGCGATCACTGCAGACACGATCAGCAATACGAACAGCTTCATCGACGTATCTCCACAGAGAGAAGGCACCATTTCAGCGGCACTGACGATGGCGCTTCGAAGGGCCGGGATCAAGCTTGCGTGCGATCCGTGCGAGAAGCCGCCGCCACCTCTTGCCTCCCCGGATGGGGGCTACAATGCCGCGGGGCAACTGCAACGGACGGAGATCCCGATGCGTTCAATGCACGGCTGCAGGGCAGGCATGCGAAGGGTGGCAATGTGGGTGCTGGCGATCCTGCCCTGCCCCGTGGGCGCACAGGAGCAAGCGGACGAAGGCTGGATCGCGTTGTTCGACGGCAAGAGCCTGCGCGGCTGGAGAGCGAACGAGAACCAGACCTCCTTCTGGGTCGACCAGGGCGCGATCGTCGCTCACGGCGAGCGCAGCCATCTGTTCTACGAGGGGGAGGTCAACGGAGGCACGTTCACCGATTTCGAGCTGGAGGCGGAGATCCTGACTCGCGCGGGCTCCAACAGCGGCATCTATTTTCACACCCGCTTCCAGGACGAGGGCTGGTTGTCCCAGGGTCACGAGGCGCAGGTCAATTGCACCCAATCGGACGAGATCAAGACCGGGAGCCTGTACAACGTCGTCAAGGTCAATCCGTCCCCCTCGGATGACGATCGCTGGTTCCGGATGCGGATCCGCGTCCTCGGGCGGCGGATCAGCATCTTCGTCGACGACAAGAAAACAGTCGACTACCTCGAGCCAAAGAACGGATCCGGTGGACGGCGCCTGTCCTCCGGCACTTTCGCGCTGCAGGCGCATGACCCGCAGAGCGAAGTGCACTTCCGCTCGATCCACGTGCGAGCCCTGGCCGACGGCGATCAAAGGCTCACGCGCTCAGACCTGGTTTCGGTGCGCCGCCATCGCGCCGATTGGTGGCAGCGCATGGATTATGGGCCGTTCCTGACCAGCGTTGTCGACGTCACCAAGGACCGCTGCGTGTACAAAGGCATCAGCCTCGAGCTGACTCCGGAACGGGAGGCAGTGCTGACCTTCGACACCGATCTGTTGTCGGCTGCGGGCGGCGGCGACGGTGGCCTGGTGTTCGCCGGCACTCCGTTCGACGGCAGTCATGGCGTCCAGCCGCACTTCGAGCGCCGTCCCTGGTTCGTCAATCGCGTGGCTCAAGGGGCATCGCACGACAGGAATCATCATGATCAGCGCGCCATCGCGCATGGGCCGATTCCCAGGCACCGTGGCCGCTACCTCGGGCTGTATCGCCATGGCGATCGAGTCGTGCTCTCCTATCAGGTCGGCGAGGCTCGGGTGCTCGAGCTCCCCGCCTTCGAGGAGTCGGAGGGATATCGAGCAATCACCCGCAGCCTTCACCTGGAAAAAGCGACTCACTCGCTGAGCTTTGCCCTGTGCGACACCGGCAACGGCAGGTGCGAGATCGACCCCTCGGGGCAGCTCGCGGTGTGCTGGCCGGGTTCCGCGCTGCCACCCGCGGGAGTCGATCAAGTCGCCGTGGTCGTCGACCGCACCACCGGGGACTGGAGCAGCCTGGCGATGGGGACGGCGCTGTCTTCGGACGCACTGGACTCGGCGCGCAACCCCAAGGCAAGCGTTGCGTTCGTCGACGGATTCGCGCCGCCCCATCCCAAGAGCGGCGCCGCCGAAGGTCTCCTGCCGCGCATGAATGACGGAGCCCTTCCACAGAACGACGACGAGCCCGAGAGAGTCTCCTTCTTCGACGGCGCCACCGGGCGATTGCTGATCGACCTCGGCGAGGCTCGTGTCATCCACAGGATCAACACCTACTCATGGCACAAGTCCGACCGCGCTCCGCAGAAGTTCAGATGCTTCGGCGCCAGGAGCGATGCGGCCGATCCTGGGAGCAAGGAGCTTCCGAGCGCCGACTGGATGCTGATCGCGGAAGTCGACTCCTTCGCGCTGGGAGAGGGCGGCAAGCACGGGAGCTGCATCTTCAATCCGGGGGGAAGCGTCGGAAGCTACCGGCGCCTGCTGCTCGAGCTGCCCGCAAATGCCGCCAGCCAGGGAACGTTCGTGGGCGAGATCGACGTTCTCGCCGGAGACGACCCGCTGGCGCCATTGCAGGAGCCGCAGTCCTCTCCGGATCGGCGCCCCCTGGCCGTCGCGCTCGCGGGAGCTCCGGCGGAGGCGAGAATCGTCGAGGTCGACAACGCCGTGCGCCTCGAGGTCCCGCAGACCGCGCTGCCTTGCACTCTCAAGGTGTTGCTGACCCGGGAGATCGAGAAGCCGTCGCCCGCGGATTTTGAGGACATTCCCGCTCCCGCGGACCTGCCCTCGCTCACCCGGGGCGGCCCTGCGCTCTGGCCGGAGGTGGTGACGGTGTTCGGCGTCGAGGACCAAAGCCAGGAACCTTATGTCGTCGACGATATTCCGATCCCGTTCGAGAACCCGTGGGACGCCTCAATGCGCATTGGCGGCTTCGATTTCTTCGCGGACGGAGCACGTGCCGCCGTGTGCACTTGGAACGGCGACGTGTGGATCGTTTCGGGTCTGGGTGCCGAGCTCAGGGAGATCCAATGGAAGCGCTACGCCGCCGGCCTGTTCGAGCCGCTGGGCCTCAAGATCGTCGACGAGGCGGTCTACGTGAACGGCCGCGACCAGATCACGCGCCTCCGGGACCTCAACGGAGATGACGAGGCCGATTTCTACGAGTGTTTCAACAACGACGTCTGCACGACGCGCAATTTCCATGAGTTCTCCTTCGACCTTCAGACCGATCGCGAAGGCAACTTCTACTTTTCCAAGGGCGGACCGGTGCGGCCGGGCGGGCGCGGTTTCGAGAAGATCGTGCCCCACCATGGGACGGTGATGAAGCTCAGCAGGGACGGGAGCACCCTCGAGGTGTATTCGACCGGAATGCGCGCTCCCAACGGCATCGGCGTGAGCCCGGACGGCCAGGTGACCGCGGGGGACAACGAAGGCACCTGGGTGCCGCATTGCAAGCTGCACTGGCTCGAGCCCGGGAGCTTCCAGGGCGTGATCGACACGGCGCAACGATCGGAACGGCCGGACCGCTACAACCGGCCGTTGTGCTGGTTCCCGATGAGCGTCGACAACTCCGGTGGCAGCCAGGTCTGGGTGACCAGCGCGCGCTGGGGACCGTTCCAGGGAGAGCTGCTGCATCTGTCGTACGGCCAGAGCTCGATCTACAAGGTGATGAAGGAGGAGGTCGACGGCCAGGTTCAGGGCGGAGTGTTCCGTCTGCCGGTCGCGCTCGGCTCGAGCGCGATGCGCGGCCGCTTCAACCCAAGGGACGGCCAGCTCTACGTCAGCGGCCTGAGAGGCTGGCAGACCAACGCGGCGCGTCTGTCGGCGTTCCAGCGCATCCGGCACACCGGCACGCCGGTGCGCATGCCCGCGCAGCTTTCGGTTCATCCGGAGGGGATCGTCATCGAGTTCACCTGCGCGCTCGACAAGAAGCTCGCCTGCGACGTCCAGAGCTACGCGCTGGAGCAGTGGAACTACGTGTGGGGGCCGATGTACGGATCGCCGGAGGTGTCGGTCCGCAATCCCGACCCGGAGTTTCTCAAGACCGCGCTCGGCTCGGAGCAGCACCAGTACAAGCAGCACGACAAGCTGGAGATCCTGGGCGTGCGGCTGCTCGACGAGAAGACCGTGCTGCTGGAGGTCGCCGACCTCCGGCCGGCGATGCAGACCCATCTCAAGGTCGACCTCGAGAGCGCGGACGGAGCGGAGATGTTTTTCGAGATCCACCACACGATCCACCAGCTCGGTCTGCCTCTGCGCCTCGAGCCTCCGCGGCCCAGCGGCGGGATCCCTCGTCCGTGAGCCTGGCGGCTCCGGGCCTGCTGCTGGCAGGATCGCTGGCTTGCGGCGATCGGGAGCCGGGCCTCCTCCTGCTCCTTGAGAGCCGGACGAGCCCGGCACGCGACGCACGAGTGTGCGAGCAGGCCGCGCTGTTCGTCGAGGCGGGCGCCTGTCCCTCGGTGCTCCTGCCGCCGGGTCCGTTCCACGCAACCTTCAAAGGCGGCCTGACGCTCGATCTGCGCAGCAAGCTGCAGTTTTGCGTGGTCGGTCGAGGCCGCTTCGAGCTCTCGATCGGCGGTTCGAAGGTTCTGGAGGGAGAGGGTGAGGATCTGGGGCGATTCACCAGCAAGGAAGCTCGGTTTGCGCAGGGCCTGAACCAGCTCGAGCTCGAGTACTGGAGCCCGCAACAAGGCACCGCGCAGCTTCGCTTGCTCTGGTCGGGCCGGGGCTTCGACTGGGAGCCGTTGCCGCCGGCGGTGATCTCGCGTGACGCCTCACAGGATCCAGGGGATGTTTTCGCGGTTCGCCGCGGCCGAGAGGTGATGGCCGAGCGCCGCTGTCTTCGGTGCCACGTTTCATCGGAGCAGGAACGGATCGGACAGCAGGGAATGCCGGAGATCCTGGCGGAGGGTCCCGACCTCAATCGCGCGG
>Ga0247727_10001357_pt1 | contig 58629 bp, 47 predicted proteins | sample WisWelCaveWW1625_FD_202498 | JGI IMG/M metagenome (GOLD analysis project Ga0247727, IMG submission 202498) | Biofilm microbial communities from Wishing Well Cave, Virginia, United States - WW16-25 | ecosystem: Environmental > Aquatic > Deep subsurface > Groundwater > Cave microbial mat | place... | reverse complement strand
CATTTGTAAACGACACCATTGCTGCACAGTGATACACCTCATCACAGCCCGTAATACCGGAATTCAGCGAATCAATATCGAGAATGTCGCCTTCCACCCACCGGATTCTTAAAAATTCCGCCTCCGCCTTTTCGCCAAGATAATGATGAAAAACACGGCGGACATTCTCCAATCGGCCGGTATTTCTGTACAGCGCAGCCACCTCTTTGCCCCGAACCAAAAGTTCGAGCAGAAGATGCGTTCCAACGAGCCCTGTGGCCCCAGTGACAAATACCATTCTTCAAAAGTAGTGCTTTATTGTTGAGACGCTGGTCACCTGCTCCGCCTGAGGCGGATTCGGTGACTGAGAGACGAGGGACACGGGACACGGGACAAGTTATTTGAGAATCTGGAGCTTTTCCAACGGCACGTAATTTGCTATCTTTGTGCAAACACTTGAACAATGAGACTTTTTATTGCACTCTTGACAACCATTCTAGTAGCCGGTAACGGCCAGGCTCAGAATTCAGAAAAACAACTTGCTCCGGGCATTTATGCCAATATGAAAACCACCGAAGGTGACATTCTTATCTGGCTGGATTACGAGAAAGTACCAATGACCGCCGCAAACTTTATCGGGTTGTGCGAGGGCAAGATCGAACTGGATTCGTTTAAGGTAACCAAACCTTACTACGATGGTGTCGTTTTTCATCGTGTGTTGCCGAACTTTGTCATACAGGCAGGACAAGCTGCAGGCACCAATGCGCCGGGCCCTGGCTATAAATTCCCTGACGAGTTTGATTCTACCCTGATGCACACCGGTGCGGGAATTTTGTCGATGGCCAATGCAGGTCCCGGTACGAATGGCAGCCAGTTTTTTGTGACCAAAGCTGCAACACCACATCTAAATTTCAAACATTCGGTTTTCGGACACGTCATCCACGGTCAGGCAGTCGTCGATAGCATCAAACAGACAGACGACTCTATTATTACCATTGAAATCATTCGGGTTGGTGAAAAGGCATTGAAATTTGAAGCAGCGAAAGTCTTTAAAACGATGGTTCTTGAAAAGCGTCAGGCCGCAATTGACGCGGTGAAAAAGCGGAATGAAGTCTTCAAAAAGGAGATGTCGGAAAAATATCCGAATGCGACGCAGTTGGCGTCTGGCCTGATGTATGAAGTGATTACGAAAGGAAACGGCGCATATCCGAAAACCGGGCAAAAGGTGGAAGTCCATTATTTGGGCACTCTTCTCGATGGAACGAAATTTGACGCTTCCTATGACAGAAACACGCCATTTTCGGTAAACATTGGATACGGAAAAGTCATCAAAGGATGGGACGAAGGTATTCCGCTGTGCGACGTCGGTGGAAAAATCCGCCTGATTATTCCTTACTGGCTTGCCTACGGTGAAGCAGGGCAACGGACCATTCCAGCAAAAGCCACCCTCATCTTCGAGGTGGAAATGCTTAGTTTTCAGTAAGGAATTCCGCATAGTCTATTGATATTTCGTAAATTTATCGTTAAGCGACGGTTAAACTCGTCGGGGATATTTCGATAACGATATGAAAATCAAGATTCTAATTCTTTCCTCTTTGTTTTTTACCATTGGACGGGGACAACTCCTGTACGACCCGACGGTTGTTTACGAAACGGATGGTTCGGGCAGTATGTTCGATTTTGCAACGGTCCACGACATTCAACTTACCTTCTATGATGTGGCATATCAAACCATTCTCAGCGACCGGTGGTTTGCAAAGGACCCAACTCCGCTTCCTGCGCAACTTGATATGGGAACCGTTCATTACGACAGTGTAGGTGTGAATTTCAAGGGGAATTCCACCTTTTACATCGCGGACTTGCTCGGAAATCCGAAAGTTCCATACAATCTCGATATCAATTATTTTGTCGGTGGTCAGAATTTGCTTGGATACAAAAAACTCAAACTTGCCAACGCCTTTTTTGACCCGACCTTTGCCAAAGAAGCGCTTGCAGCCTGGATTTATCAACGGTATCTTCCGACACACCAAGTAAATATTGTCAAACTGACCGTTAACGGAAGCTATCTCGGGGCGTACGTCAACACGGAATCAATCAGCAAACAGTTTGTCGAAAAACATTTTAGCGAAAAAAACGGTACGCTGATGAAGTGCGAGCCGATCGCCCAGTATGGTTCGGGTGAAACATTTCTTCCATCTACTTTACTTTACGAAGGGACAGACACGTTGGACTATTACGAAAGTTATGAGGTCAAATCCGACTCGATCGACCAGAGTTGGAGCGAGTTCATTAATTTTCTAGACGTTCTGAACAACAGTGCTCCCTCCGTCCAGTCGGTCCTGAATATCGACCGGGTCCTTTGGTATTTTGCAGTCACCACCGTTCTGCCCAACGAAGATGCATACAACACAATGTACATTCACAATTATTATCTCTATGCCACCAACGATGGAAAATTTCAGATCATTCCGTGGGATTTGAGTGAATCGTTTGTTGGAGCTTTGATGGGAGAACTGACTCCGGCAGAGCACTACGAACGCGATCCGTCCTGGGGTTATACGCCGATTCAACTTGACCGACCCCTTGTTTACCGGCTGCTCGCCCAGCCTGCCTATTTCAAGCGCTTTATGCATCACGTCCGAACGGTTATAGCAGAGTTTTACGACCAAACGCTGATTAAAAACAGGGCGCTCGATCTTCAGGCAACCGCACTCGCCGCAGTCACCGCCGATCCGAACAAACTGTTCACGATGAGCGATTACACAGACAACCTCGACAACAATGTTTTTCTTTGGACAACCGAAATTGCTGGAATTACTCAAACTATTGACAACCGCCGACCTTTTCTCGAAGCGCATCCGGAAGTGATCAAAGTTCCACCAGCGATCATAAGCGTGGACCAGAACATCGACAATCCCTCAAGTACAGAAACAGTTTTCATAACAGCCGAAGTAACCGGTGCCACAAGCGTTTTATTAAGGGTGACCAACAACCCTGAAAAATATGCGAGCGATTTTACCGGGATTTCAATGCTTGACGACGGCCTTGGTGGAGATGTGACGGCGGGAGACAATGTCTACACTGCAGAGGTTCCGTTCACCACTTCCAACGACCACATCAAATATTACATCGAGGCTGAGAATGCCCAAGCACTAGCGCTTAGACCCGCCCGAGCCGAATATTATTACTACCACTATTACGTTGATCAAGTGGTGAGCCTGCCTGAGGCGGCCCTGAAACTGGACATTTACCCAAATCCGGTTTCAGACGTTTTGAATATTTCATCGACACATCCCGAAGGCCAGATCGAAATTTTTAACATCAGCGGCAAACACATCTCAAGCGTGCCGGTCAGCTCAGAATTGACCAGTATTGACTGTTCGGTTTATGCAAGTGGAATGTACTTGTTGATTTATCAATCCGGCACACACCGGAGTTCGCGATCGTTTATCGTAAGGTAAGCAAACGCTTCATCAATTGATTTAAGAAATCCCGCAAGCGGGTTCCTTCGTTGGGGAGATCGTCGCTGCCGACCATTAGAATTGCTTTCGGGTGATTGTTTTCGAGCCAGAACTTTAAGGAGTCCGCCGAGGCACTTAGCGTCCCGTGAATGTCCACCAGATGTGTTTCTCTCCCCTTTTTTGCGAAAGCATCTTTCAAGTCGCGGTGTTCACGCAGTATGTTGTGGTCAGTGTGTAAAATGACCAGACCTTCCACGAGGTCAAAAAGACTCTCCTTACCATCAAAAATTTCCACAGGAAGATTATTCTGATTTGCCCACTCGAAGACGACTGCATCAAATCCCTCCATATTCCGGAGGAAGACTTTCTTAAGCACCATTTTTTGTCATTTCAAAAAGCGATGAATTATTCCTATAAACAGAAGTTGATTCATCAAAAAAAGTAGAGTCGAAGGTAATTAAAATTGCGATCAGACTGCGATATAGTGCGTTGTTTTTTTCAACCGTCCCAATGTGAAAAATTGTAACCCTAAAAGGATTGAGGCAAGAAGTAGGTGCAATGGCTGTAACAAGGCCGGCATACCCGCATAAGAAAACAATATACCCGTTAAAAATTCGACGCCGATGATCCCGAGCATCCAGGAAATTGCCCGTAATCCCAGCCCCGCCTTCCGGCACATCAGCCACAGCGCAAGGTGTGCAAGGAGTAAAATCCACGAAAAGGATCGGTGGTAAAGAAAATCTCCAGGCATTGAAGAAATCCAAAGCGAACGATTCACTTCATCCCGCACAAAAAAATCAACTTCTTGCCGGACCTGTGCACCGAGAATGATTTGAATAAAGGTGAGCATCAGACAACTGTAAAACAACCAGAGAAATGCGGATTTGACCACGACGTTGTCTGAAGTTCCTCGGGCAATCCGCACAATTTTAATCTGAATTCCGATGATAACCAGAGCCAGAAACATATGCACAGTGATGGTCCATGGAACAAGATTAGAGGCCACGACGATGGAGCCGAACCAGCCTTCCAGTGCCATCAGCACAAGATTCAAAAAGGTCAGAAAAAGCAGCGTCCTGTTACGACGATACGAAATCACTGTCCATAAAAACAAAAGAAGCACAAGATTACCGGCGATAAATCCAACAAGCCTGTTGCCATACTCCGTCCAGGCTTTGGCGACGCTGAATTCTTCGTCAACAAACAAAGACTGGTCGCTGCGAATTTGTTGTGAAAGGTCAGAAAGACCAAAGAAATCCAGAATATCGCAAAATTTCTCAATTTTTTCAACCCGGTAGTTCAGGTAGATTTTTTGGTAATCTTCCGGCAGTTGACACCCACAGGTGGGTGGCAAAAAACTCCCAAAACATTTCGGCCAGTCTGGACATCCCATTCCCGAACCGGTAGTCCTGACAATGCTTCCAGCAATAATCACCAAATAAATGAAGACCAGAGTTAGAACTGAAAAACGCCTGAAAGCTTTACTCACACCCACTAATTTAATCCAAAGTTAGTCATATACCGGGTGCAGGAATCAAAGAATTAGATCCCTACTAACACACTAAATTGCAAAATTCTATGTTACTACACTGTCCACCCTCCCTCTCAATTTGTACTTTTGAAAATTACAGCCTTATGAAAAAGCTCTTCATTGCAGTCGCATTTTGTGTTCCGCTGACGTGCGCGGCGCAAGACGACAAAATTTCGGATTACGCCCGACCTGGTGATTTTCAACTGGGAATGAGAACCACCGTCAGTTTATTTGGTCACGAAAATTCGCCTGGATTTGGCGTCGGTGGTCAATGGCGCATTCAACCCCTGAAAGTGATGAACACAGAGTGGTTCGCCGACTGGATCACAATAGATTTGAATGGCGCCGGTACACGATACAACGGCCACATTGGCTGGTCTGTAATGTTCTATCCTAAAAAACTCAATCGGTTCATACCATACATTATGGCAGGACATTGCTTCGACTACGCGAAAATTGTTCCGCTAAGCACGCAGTACCTGGATCGGTCAGATGAAATCATCGAACGCTGGAGTTCAGCAGTACAAATGGGCCTTGGCGCTCACTACTATCTGAACGACCGGTTTAACCTGTCGCTGGCGGCACAGTATATGCTGCACCTGAGCAAACATCTCGATTACGAACTCACCGATACCGGCAACGGTTTCTACCTCGAAACCCAAAACGTCACGCCGGGTGAAGCCGGTCTAGAAGGCCACTTCCTTATCACAACAAGTCTGAATTACCGTTTGTTTTGCACGAGTAAAAAATACAGGAGGACCAAGTCTTGAAGAAAATAGCAATAACCTTACTGTTGGCGGTCATTTGCCCTGCAGTATTTGGACAGAAGGAACACCCAAAGGCTAAAGGATTTCTTGAATTTCTGGATAGCAAGGACTGGAAAATCAATGCCGCGCTTTCCTTTGCCCCTGGGGCACAGACGGAGAAAACCTATTCGATCAATCTCGACGGTTACGCTGGATTTCTAAAAAACAGAATCGAAATGCGCGGCGATATTACCTACTTTCTGGGGTCTTATGGAGACAGGCCGCGATTTTCGATGAACCACCACTTGTATACCGGGGCTTTTTATCATTTCTCTGAAAAGGCCTTTCAGCCATACATTGGTATACAGCCCGGATTCGCGGTTTCTCAATCGTCTGAGTACGGTTCACTCGATGAAGCAACCAATACCATCAAGTACAACGTAACAGTAAATCCGCTGATCACAGGTGCTGTCGGTTTCAAGTATTACGCGCCGCGGATTTTCTATCTGTTTGCTGAAACCCGTTACATTCTGGGTAAACATAAATCCAATTCGTACGCGGTGCATCTCGACGAGTGGCGCGCAGCGTTCGGACTTGGAATTTATTTATAGTCTAATTTCCTGACGAGGCCAGCGCCATTACAAATGGAAATGGTTGCATTCACTACCGTCCTTGTCTGATCAATAAGTCAGCACAACTTCGTCCACAAAGCAATCCTGCAATATGCGCTATTCGCAAATCGTAACTCGGTTTGGCGGAAATCAATTTATCTGGGTTGGACAGTTGGATTAGTTTTGATCCTGTTATGAAAGATATATTGGAACCCGGCCACTACTACTACATCAGTAACCGCGCAAACGGAATGGACAATTTGTTCGATCGGGAAGAGAACTATACATTTTTTCTGAATCAATACGCGAAATACACGGCTGGAATGGTGGATACATATTGTTATTGTTTAACACCCTGTGAAATTCAGTTTTTGGTAAGAATAAAAGACAAGGATGCGCTTCTTGATTATTTTTTGGGGAGCGTTGGACGGAAAGGCAATTACAGGACCAAGCGTTTGTCGGAGATCTGTGAGCCAAATTTTCGCGAGCCGTGTGACCTAGACTTAAACCTTCAAGGTCTTAAAGACCTTGAAGGTTTAAGTCATTTTCGGGAAGCTGAAAAATATCACTTGCTTACCCAACTGGTCTCCTTACAATTCGGACACTTCTTCAACAGCTATTCGAAAGCGTTCAATAAGCAGCAAAACCGTATGGGTAGCCTCTTCAGGAAAACCTTTAAACGTCTACGCCTTTTCGACTCTCAACTGCTCAGGCAAATCGTCGATATTGTCCATCAAACACCTGTTAAACAAGGTCTTTGCGATTCGCCAGAAGCCTGGTCCCATACTTCCTTACCGATCCTCAATTCGGTACAACCTACCTTTCTGAATCGCACCGAAGTAACTCAGTGGTTTGAAAATACAGACCATTTCAACGTATATCACCGGCGTTCAGCCTGACTGGAGGCCACTAACCCTTTCGAAAAATGTCTCCTGCTCAAACCTCTGTAATTTTCCATCATCCGATGAACGTTCCGGAAGGCATTCAACCTGTCTATACAAATTCACATCATTTTGACACCGAGAAGAGGGGGTATCGGCCGATCTTTACGACACCAATTGTGGCAGGATATTTGCACTATACTCAGCCAACTAAACAGTTTAAATCTTCGTCTGTAATACAAGGATTCATTTTATGTAGATTTGGTTCAATGATTAATCGCTTTCTCCTCCTCTTGTCGCTAATTCTTGGGATGACTACCGTGTCAAGGGCTTCACACATCGTTGGTGGAGAGATGTACTACGATTGCCTTGGAGGAAACCAGTACCGCATCACGGTCAAATTGTACCGCGATTGCCTGTCTACCGGCGCCGCATTTGACAATCCACTGCCGATAACCGTCTTCAACGACGCCAACGTACAGATCGACTACTTTACCATCGCATTTCCGGGCAGTACGACGTTGGACGTTGTGTTTTCAAATCCCTGCGTAGTTCCTCCTACCGATATCTGCGTAGAGGAAGCTATTTATACGGCTATCAGGACTTTGCCTGCATCACCTGGTGGATATACAATCTCCTATCAGCGTTGTTGCCGGGGACCTGCTGTTGCCAACTTATTTGATCCGGCGAATACCGGTATTACATTGTCCGTTGAAATTCCTCCTGTTGCAGATGCTGTTTGCAATAGCAGTCCAAGATTTACCAACTATCCGCCGCTGTTGCTTTGTGCCAGTACAGAACTCAATTTCGACCACTCTGCCACCGACCCTGATGGGGACGTCTTGGTCTACGAACTCTGCGATCCTTTTTCCGGCGGAACATCCACGGCCCCTGCACCAGACCCAGCATTTGCTCCGCCTTATACACCGGTGACTTGGGAGGCAGGACTATCGGCGCTGAATCCTTTCCCGCTTGGCGGAACGATTACGATCAATCCGGTAACAGGCCAGTTGCTGGCTACACCGGAAGCGCTGGGATTATACGCTGTTGGCGTTTGTTGCAAAGAGTACCGGGCCGGAGTGCTGATTTCAATAACGCGTAGGGATTTTCTTTTCCGTGTGATGGACTGTGAAATATCGATGGAGGCATCAGTAGTGCCTCAGGTTGATATGACCACCTGGGTTTCGTATTGCCAGGGTCTGACGGTCGATTTCGAAAACGGTAGTTTTGGTGGCACCAATTATTCGTGGGATTTTGGGGTGCCGGGAATTACCACCGATGTCAGCACTGCATTTGAACCGACCTATACTTTTCCTTCCGCCGGAACCTACACAATAACGCTCATCGTTAATCCGGGCTGGCCGTGCACGGATACTTCCACAGAGATCTTTATCATCAACGACGCGATCAGTGCGGAATTCGTCCGGCCGGACCCGCAGTGTATCACAGGAAATTCGTTCGACTTTTTTGGTGAAGGTGAGTATCCGCCTGTGGCTGACGGAACAACTTTCGAATGGGATTTTGGTGCCGGCGCCGCTCCGGCTACCGCAACAAGTGAAGACGTCCTTGATGTAACGTTTTCAACTTCCGGTTATCACCCGGTAACCTTTACGGTTTACTACGAAATGTGTGAGACCTTCATCACCGACTCGGTATTCGTCTATGCCGAACCAACCATAGATTTCACCATCGTCGACGAATTGCGCTGTGCGCCTTATGACGCTCATTTCATTGATCTCTCTACCGCCGACACGGATATTTTCTACGAATGGAACTTTGGCGACGGGTCTGAACTTTCGCCAGATGAAAATCCAACACACGTATATGAGAATCCTGGTGTTTATGATGTTCAGCTCACCATCTGGACAACGGAGGGGTGTGTTACTACGCTGACCTTACTGAAAGACGATCTCATCGAAGTTTTCCCAAGCCCGGTTTCGGCATTTACGGTTAATCCTCCGGAAGCTGACGTATTTCATCCGCATTTCTACTTTTCTGATTTATCCATCGACGGCGATCAGCATTACTATTATTTCACCGACGGTGCATCGACCGAGGAACGATTTGTTTGGCACACGTACGTTGAATCCGGTTGGCATTATCCGTACCAGGTTGTCATCAATCAATATGGATGTCCCGATACAAGCTGGCAGTCTCTCTATGTGATTCCTTACACTACGATATATATTCCGAACGCATTTACACCCGACGGAAACAGTTTCAACAATGTCTGGCTGCCGATTGTTCACGACACCAAAGCCTACAGGCTTTATGTTTACAACCGATGGGGCGAAATAATGGTCAATACTGACAACGAAAAACAAGGTTGGAATGGTACCACTCAATCTGGCGATCTTGCTCCACAAGGAGTTTATACCTACAAAATCTGGTGGGTTGATGCCGATACCGGTATGCCGGACGAGAAGATCGGCCACTTCAGTTTGCTTAGATGAGTTGATTTCGAATTCTCCTCTGCCACGGCGGATCACATCCCTTCTTTTGATGCCAGGCTTGGTTCTTCACGGATCAAACGAAAAGTTCGCAGTAAGACAAAATAAATTTGCGATAGGGGTCAGGTAGTCATACGTCGACTCATCATAAACATCTTTCATTATCTAAACGTTTATGAAAACACTTTTTACTTTCGCACTGGGATTGCTTTTTATTCCTTCCATAGCCGCTGATAAAACGACCGTTGGGGACGGCAACTGGTTCGATCCAGCGAACTGGAGTCCTGCAGGTGTTCCATTGATGGAAGACGTAGTGATCATCAACCACGACATCACGACTGGCGGAGGGTATGTCGAATTTGCAGCGGACTGGCTCATTGTGAGCGCAGATGCCTCTATTACGAGTGATACCATTTTTGCTTTACACGGCAACCTCAGGTTATTTGGTTTGATGGATATACAGATATTGGCCATTGGCGATGGCGATTCGACCAACGTGTATGGTACTGTGACGGGTGAAAAATTTGTCCCCGGCAATCCAACGAACATAAATTTCGGGAGTATTTTGTCCGACACATTGATTTGCGGTGATTACTTTGAAAACTATGGATTGATAAACACCGACGACCTAACCTCCGGTGGACCCGCCTTCGAAAATCGTTCCGGTGCTGAAATCACGGTGTCGGGAATGTGCCTCTTTGCTGAATACGTCAACAACGAATCGAATGCCAGCATTCAGGCCGGTGACTTGGTTACGGAAGGGATCGTCGTTAACGACGGTGAAATCGCGACGACCAACTGGACACACGGCTCGGGCACCGCGAGTGGAACCAGTGGAAAATTCTGCATTGCAGCTTGTTTTATCAACGCAGATGAAATTTCTGGCACTGTTGATGTTTGTGATGCTACGCCGGCTGGGTTTTGCGATTTTAACTTTGGCACCATCGCGAGCTCGGTAACCTTGTGCGACGCGAGTCCTTGCGGTGCGCCGGCCGCGCTGGAATCGATTTCGGCTGACCTTTCTATCTATCCGAACCCGACATCCAATCATTTCTCGGTACACAATGCTCCGGTGGGAAGTTCATTGCAACTGTATAACCTCCAAGGCGAGAGCATTTATTCGCTAGACGTTTTGTCCACAGATGCAATTCTCATCGATGTAAGTGAATTTGAAAAGGGAATTTATCTTTTGCGGCTGAAAAACGGTGAAGTGGTGAGCAATTTTAGAATTGTCGTGAGCTGAGTGCGGGCATTTGGCTCATTTCATTGATTGCTTCATTTTCTCAACAATTTCATAGGCCGCGGGACATATCGCCACATTTTTCAGCGTTAGCTCGTTGATCTGGTAGAACTTTTTCCGATTGGTGTGCGGGTATTCCCGGCAGGCCTTTGGACGGTGCTCGTAAACCGAACAGAAGTTATCGTCCCCCAGAAAAGGACAGGGCATACCCTTGAACACCGTGTCGCCATCTTCGTCAACCCTAAGGTATTTTTCGAACAGCTCTCCCGGTTTTATCCGCAAATGATGGGAAAGCACATCGACATCCTTTGATGTCAACAGTGGGCCAGTCGTCCGGCAACAATTTCCACAGCTGAGACAATCTGTCCGACTGAACACCTCGTCGTGGATGGATTCCATTTCCCGGTCGAGATTTCGCGGTGGACTCTGCTTGAGTTTGCTGAGGAAACGGGCCGTTTCCTTATGTTTCTTTTGCGCGAGGAGTTTGAGGTCAGGCTGATTCATTCTCGTCTTTTGAAACTCCTAGGTTAATGGTCGTCATCGGAATCAATGATGTTGGTGTTTTGAGCAAATTTCTGATTCTTCATCCCAGCGACACGCTTTAAATAGCGTTTCAAAATGAACGGCATAGCCAGTCCAACAACAATCACGAGTGCCCAAAAGTAGGGAATCGGATCGTGAACTAGTATAGTTCCGGCAATGACAAATTTCTCGTCACTATCCAGGAGAACTACAAGAATCCCTGCAAGGATCATCGACACCAGCACCGAAGCAAAAAGAATCAGATTCAGTACAAAGATTGATCGGCCGGGATTTTTCGAAACCACCCTCTCCAGGAACATTGACCATACGGGAATAAGTCCTATAAGTACAGATTCTAAAATCCCGAAGTCAACTAGAATGAATTTCTCAACAGTCAAAATGAACACCGTGTTGAGTAATCCAAAGAAAAATAGCATCCCACGGAAAACCACAAGGGATAGAAAAATTGAAATCACAAGATTGGTGACAATGCGTTTTCTCATCTTCAGAACTATGGCTTGTGAAAGACGTTAATACAAGAAGGTCGCGAAAATAGATATGAAATTAATTACCCATCCGCAGACTCTACGATCTATCCGCATTTTTCGTCTTGAGGTAGTAAACTCGATACAAAAGACTTCCCGTTTCTCCGAACGCTACAATTTCACCACCGAGATGCTCTTGGTCCCTACTCCATTGCCAATACGCAATTGATAGATACCCGGTGAAAGGTCCTTCATCGAGTAATTCAATGTATTCGGTCCTTCGGACAATTCACCGGTAAAAACGGTGGCGACTTTTTGACCCAGGGGATTGTAAAGTGTCAGTGTCAGTTCGCTTGACACGATCAGATCGAGCGAAATTTCCACCACATCACTTGACGGATTCGGAAAAACATTCGCATCGGAAACCGCGGAATTACCAAGTCCTACCATCGATGCAGGATAAAGGTTGATATCGTCGATGTAGATGTTGTTGCCCTGGTCGTTGGTGAATTCGAACTTGAACATAAAATTTGACACGAAATAGGTGCTCGTAATGGTCGTGATATCCACCTGATACCACTCCAGTGGATCGGCTGGCATCACCGGAGTGAAAGACGAACTGAGTACCAGCGGTCCCAATTCGTCGCCGTTGAGCGTTTCGCGCAATACCCAGGATTCGCCGCAATCCTTTGAAACAAATACACGTAGTCTTTCGTCGTTCGATGCGCTGCGCCGCTTGTAGGCATATTTGAAATTAAACACCATTGCTTCCGCTGCAGAAACTCCACTCAAATCGATCGGTCCTGAAATCAATTCGTCGACAGATCCATTGCCGATACCAAAATTTTTCAGTTTCGTACATTTTGTCCCGCTTGAACCAACACCATCATACACTTCCCAATTCTGAGTTCCATCTTCGTCCGTGATCAACCAATTCACATTGTCGGGAATAGTTGTCAGACTTTCAAAACCTTCGTGGTAAGGAATGCCCTCACCCGGGTTGTTCAACACGGAGATAATGTCCGTTTCTGTGGTTTCAACAAATGTAGAGCCGTCAGTAACCTCCAGCGTCACCGAGTAAATTCCACCGGTATTATATGTCACCAGCGGATTCTGGTCCGTTGAGCTCGCAGGAGTCCCTCCGGGAAATGTCCAATTCCATCCTGTTACATTCGAATACGACAAATCTGTAAATTGAACCGAGTTGCCCGCGCAGAGTATTTCTTTGTCGTAGGAAAAATCGGCAGTACAGATTACATCGGGCAAATTCACTCCCGTACTAGTCAGGTTTGTGGCCGAAATTAAGTTGACATACATACTGACGTCCGCAAGATTGTAATTCACAATATCCTCCTGGTCCTTCGAAAACATATTCTGACAAGGACTGTAACTCATAAAGTTTTCGAACTGATTGTATGCATCAAAACCATACGGATCGCCGGACGGCACACCGGTGCAGGTATTTAGCGTCGTCACACAGCTTCAGGTCGCTTCCGCTTCAGGGGGTGTGTCACAGACATAATCGCCGTTGCTGTCACACGCCGAAGTGTGGCAACCTTCTTCAAACGTATGAAGCAGTCCAAGCGAATGGCCCATTTCGTGTGAAAGTGTTCTGTCGCCAGATGCGGTTCCGGATGTTCCGAACGCATCGTGCCGGATGAGAATTCCGAAGTCGCTGTCTATTCCCCAGTATGGCAAATACGCATAACCCAGAATCGTTCCGCCGGAACCACTACTTTCGATGGATTCGACAACCCAAATGTTCATATACTTACTGTTGTTCCAAGCATTCAGTCCACCTGAACCGTAGTGCTTGACGCCGTCATCGGCATTGACGGTAGCCGTAGGAGAAAGCCTCCGCTCAACACCATTAGTACATTCTCCCCAGGGATCCAATTTCGCAAGTTTGAATTCGATGTCCATATCTGCCGCCTGTGGCAAAAATGGCGCAGTTGGAGTGTTACGGGTATTGATGGTGTCAGCATTTGTTCGGCTGTAATCCTCGTTGAGCATTTGAATCGCAGACAAAACCTGATCGTAGGAAATATTGCTCTCGTCGCCAGCGTGGATGATGTGTACAACGACCGGAATGGTCACCGTCGCTCTTTCGCTTCCGAAATCAGCATTTGCAGCGTGAATGACCTGGCCTTCGATCAGCGATTTCCAATTCGCTCCGTATTTCTTTTCCCAGTGATAGGCCGTTCCACATTCCTGCGCCGAACTTCCGCACGCAAGGCCGATAAATGCCGATAAGGCAACAATTTTTTTCATAGTCTCAAGATTATTCTTTAACAAAGCGAATGTTTTCAACGCCAGTCGTTAGTTCGAGCTGAATCATATAGACACCTTTTGCAAGATGACTGGTGTTGTATTCAAATGAATTTTTTCCTGTCGAAACCATTCCGGAATGGAGCAATGCGACTTTCGCACCGGTCGTCGAATAGAGCGTGATGTTGCACTGATCGGCCGTCGTGGCATTGAAGGTGAAATTTACTTTGTCTTTCGCCGGATTCGGGAAAGCGGTAAAATCCATCGAATTGCTTAGAACGCTCACGTCGGTCATCGATGCCGGCCACAGATTGATGTTGTCGATGTAGATGTTGTTCCCTGCATCGTTGGTGAATTCGAACTTAAACTGAAAATTCGAGACATAATGCGTGCTGGTGATGTTGTCCACCGTAACGGAGAACCATTCGCTTTGACCTGAAGGAGTATATGCCGCCGATTGAACGGCAGGATTGAGGTCGTCGCTGTCCATATTTTTGCGAAGGGCCCAGGTTTCACCACAATCCTTCGATACATAAAACTTCAGATACTCTTCGTTGCTCGCTGATTTTTTCTTGTACGCATAATCGAAGGTGAAAATTATTTCATCCGAAACATCGACCCCGCTTAGGTCAAGCGGAGCAGAATAAAACGCATCGACCGAACCATCTGTTACACCGTGGTTATCGAGCCAGACACATTTCGATCCCATACTGGCGGCGGTATTCGTGATTTCCCACTCAGCCGCTTCGTTCGGGTTATAGATAAAAAATTCATCGCCAGTAGTAAGTCCTGTGAGTGTTTCAAATCCTTCGGAATATGGAATAGGTCCACCCGGATCGGCCATTACTTTGATGTAATCATTGAAAACAACACTTTCAAAAGCAGAGCCATCAGTAACCTGTAACGTTACATTGAACGACCCCGGTGTGTCGTATGTGACCGTTGGGTTTTCTAGTGTTGAGGTCGGTGGTGTTCCACCTTCAAAGGTCCAACTCCAGCCGGTAACATTATAAAATGATTCGTCGGTATAATCTACCGTACCGCCTTGACAGATGGATGTATTTGAATTGGTGAACTGTGCGACGCACAAAGATCCGGGGCCATTCACGCCGGTAGCCGTCAGATTCGGTGTTTTCCACAAATTGCTCCGTCCGGCAGTAGTACTGTTTATCGCTGTGGTCATTCGAGCACACTGGCCATCGGTGAACATCGTCGCACAATAGGAGTACTCCATAATGTTCTGTACATTGTCAAGTGCCGAGCCACAGGTCGCTCCACTGAGGTTGCAAGTAGTCCAGCCTTCAGTCTTGGGAGTGTCTGAGACGTTGTCTGTATTCGAACAATTGGCAGGATCTCCGGGGTCGTTGGTGTCTCCCCAAACGTGTTTGAGATTGAACCAGTGCCCTACCTCGTGCGACAAGGTGTGCCGATGAGAACCCGACGATGTGCCTGTAATCCCCATATAGTCGTGACGGATTTGGATTCCGCCGTACATTCCGTTTACGGGGTACCAGGTGTCAGGCTTAAACGTATAGCCGGCGGCCCCGTCCGGATCGATGCACACAAAAATATTCAGGTACTTATTCTGTGGCCAGTTGCCATGCGCCGCTTCAACGGCCTCGACAATCGGGTGCCCGCTTCCACCAATTCCTGTATCGTAGGTAGTGGAGGAGTAGGTTCTGGTAATTCCGGAATGACAATTTCCACTGGGATCCTTTTTCGCGAGACGGAATTCAAAGCTCGCATTTCCGGTAATGCCAGCAAACGCAGCAACCGTTGATCCAAGATCCGAATTGGTTTCCGAAAAGTCAAAATTCAACTGAGCAATCGCATCGTATACCTGATCGTCTGAAATGTTCTCTTCTCCATCGAGGTGAACGATGTGTACGACAACCGGCACAATAAACGCAGCGCGATCGTCTGGGCTATAATCCGGTAGAAATTCTTCATACTCCTCCTCAAAGGCGGCTTGGTTCACTTCGAAATTGTATTGGTATTCCGGATGGTCGATAAAAAGATTTTCCTGGGCCTCGTTGTGTCCACAAGGCTTCGGATCGGAAGGAACGTAATGAATGTCTTTGTCGCCGACTTGAGCGGTTGAAGATTGTGCGAAGATTAAGAGTCCTCCTGCGCCAAGGCTTCGGAGGACAGGGAGTACGGTTTTTTTCATAGTCGTTTTTTTAGTTCGGACCGAAGCCGGATAAAATTTATTCTTTGATCAGTTTAATCGTGTTTACTTCCCCTTCGCTTTCCACCCGGAGAAAGTAGACACCGGAGGTTAGCGAAGAAATGTCATATTGCCAAGTGGAACTGAAAGAAGTCGTCTGGCCAGAAAATATGGTGCCCACATTTTGGCCAAGCGCATTGCTCAGAACAACCTGATAATTCTTTCCGGCGGCTGCGAATAGTTTAACGGTAACATTGTCCGATGAAGGAACCGGATAGGCCGACAAAGAAACCGGCATTTCGTTCAGTGCAGTACCCGTCATAAAATCGGGGTATATGTTGATGTTATCAATGTAGAGGTTGTTGCCACCGCTGGATTCAAAAACAAATTTGTATCGGAAATCCGACTCAAAAAATGGCGTATTGACGTTGTCGACATACGCAATTTTCCAGTCCGCTGCCTCAGGAGTGAAAGGAAAAAAGTTGGCGTCTGTTCCCAATTCGTCGCCGTCGAGATTGAGTCGCAGGGTCCACGTTTCTCCACAATCGTCCGAAATGTAAACTCTAAGCGCCTCAACATCGGTGGACAGGAACTTGTTGTACGCATAATTAAAATAGAAAATCATTTCCTCGCCGGGTGGAACAATGCTGAGATCGATGGTTCCCGAAATCAATTCGTGATTTCCTGTGTTGAAGCTGAGATAATTATTTACCCAGCAACTGTGATCTCCTCCGTACGCCGCGCCGTCAGTAATCGCCCAAGTGGCTCCGCCGCCACCAGAATTCACGACAAAACGGTCGTTGTCCGGAAATACAGGCAAACTTTCAAAATGCTCCTTATAGGGCAGCGGATCTCCCGGATCGGACAACACCAATATGTAATCGGTGAGCGTGACGGATTCAGTGGATACACCATCGGTCACTTCCAGCGTGACGTCATACACACCGGGAGTTGCGTAACTCACCACAGGATTTTGCACTGTTGATGAGCCCGGCGTTCCTCCCTCAAACGTCCAGGTCCAACCCGTGACGTTGAAGTATGAAAAATCAGTGAAATTGACAATGCCTCCGGCGCAGACCGTTGTTTTGTCGGACGTAAAATCTGCCGTACACAAAACATCCGGCAGGTTAACTCCAGTTGCTGTAATATTGGCAGGCGACACCAGGTTTTCCAAAAAGTCGATCGATCCGAGGTTGGCATAGACAATGTCCTTCTGATCCTGGCTGAACATACTCTGGCAGGAATTATAACTCATCCAATTCTCGTACTGATCATACGCGTCGAATCCGAATAAATCTCCGGTTGGAATGTCACTGCAGGTATTTTCGATCGGATCGCATCCATAGGTATCGCCTGCAGCCGGAGGTGTATCACAGCAGTAATCGCCGTTGGCATCGCAATCGTCCGAATGGCAACCGCCATCGAAGGTGTGGCGCAGTCCGAGAATATGACCCATTTCGTGCGACATCGCTTCACCGTCGGATGTCGATGTGCCGATCGTTCCGAAATAATCGTGGCGGTAAAGAATTCCGTGTTCCGGTCCGGGAGCCGAATACGGGAAATATGCATAACCAATGATGATCCCGGTACCACTGTTTTCAATCGAATTCACAACCCAGATGTTGATGTATTTATCCGATGGCCAACCGTCCATACCGCCATTGGCGGAAGATTTGCAATTGTCGTTGGCATTGTCTGCAAGGCTCGGTGCGAAGGTCCGGGTAACACCGTTGGTGCAGTTTCCGTCCGGATCCAGTTTTGCGAGTTTGAACTCAATGTTCATATTTGCGGCCAAGGGTGAGAACGGCGCTTCGGCGGTATTTCGGATGGAGATTGTGTCGGCGTTTAGTTTCTGAAAATCTTCATTCATCACGGCAATTCCGTCGAGGATCTGATCGTATGAGATGTTGCCGGCGCCTCCGTCGTGAATGATGTGCACAACACACGGAATGGTAAAACTCGTGGCACGGTCCGCTGAAACAAGAAGGCCCTTGGCGGCACGCATCATTTGCTCGTGCATACGCAAGGCATTCGCCGGATCGGAGTAAATTGTCTCGTTTTTTTGATCGGTCGAGCACCAGTGTTGGGCAGACAAAAACGGAGAACAAAACAGGGCAAGCGAGAGCAGGTAGTGTTTTTTCATTGAATGCGGTACTAAGTTACGAAAACTCCCCCTTGCACCCAGCACCATTTCACATCTACTGAGCGAAGTGTTTCCGTGATTGATTTTCCTGCCAAAAATCGTTTGAGGTCACAATTTTTGGAAAGAACTCCTGAAAGATACAATTTTCTGAGATACGATGGTCGCCACCTCACCGAAGTATCCTCCGATATTCGACATATTGTTGAAAGCCCAACTGGAATCGTGCCGGCGTTCAATTAATAAATTACTGAAAAACAATTACTTAATAGGCATTTTTGCTTCGGACCATCCAATGATACCTCCGCTTAGATTTTTAACATTGGAAAAGCCGTTCATCGCCAGAAATTGACAAACATTCATCGATCGCTTGCCGGACCGACATCCGATGATGACCTCGCAATTTTTCGGGAATTCCGCAATACGGACCTGAACTTCGCCCATCGGAATATGAACAAGTCCAGGAATGTCGTACGCAACTTCATCGAGTTCGTATGCTTCACGGACATCGACGAAAAGGGCACCGCCTTTTACAGCCTCGAGTACTTCAGATGGGGATAGTTCTGGGATGGTCATTGTAAAAAATATTAACCGCAAAGAACGCAAAGAATGCGCAAAGTTCGCGAAGGTTTCTATTTCAAGGCCTGCTCAAGGTCAGCGATTAAGTCATCCACATCTTCAATCCCCACGGACAAACGAACCAATGAGTCGACCAGTCCTGATTTTTCGCGTTCGGCTTTTGGGATGGAAGCGTGGGTCATTGTAGCCGGGTGACCGATGAGCGATTCAACCCCGCCAAGCGATTCAGCCAGTGAAAAGACTTTTACTTTGGCAACCACCGCGAGTGCATCCTCGATTTTGTTCCCCTTGAGTGTGAAAGAAATCATTCCGCCAAATCCGCTCATTTGTTTTTTTGCGATGTCGTGGTTGGGATGATTTTCAAATCCCGGCCAATAGATCCTGTCCACCTTCGGATGTTTGGCCAGGTAATTGGCAATCTCAGTTCCATTTTCACAATGCCGCTGCATCCGGACGTGCAGTGTTTTGATTCCGCGCAAAACGAGAAATGAATCCATCGGACCGCAGACAGCTCCTGTGGAATTCTGAATGCGGTACATTTCTGCGGCGATTTTTTCGTCTTTGACCACCAGTGCGCCCATCACAACATCGGAATGTCCTCCGAGGTATTTCGTCACCGAATGCATCACGATATCGGCTCCGAGATCTATTGGACGTTGCAAGTAAGGCGTCGCAAAGGTGTTGTCAACCGCCAGCCAGGCCTTGTACTTTTTTGCAAGTTTCGCACAGGCTTCGATGTCGATGATGTTCATCATCGGATTTGTCGGCGTTTCGACCCAGATCAGCCGTGTGCGCTCGTTCATATACTTTTCAATATCCGCCGCGTTTTGCATTCCGATGAAATGAAATTTCAACCCGTATTTTTCAAAAATGGTTTTGAAGAGACGGTAGGTTCCACCGTACAAATCGTTCGTTGAAACCACTTCATCGCCCGGGTTGAGCATTTTGATGATGCAGTCGATCGAGGCCAGTCCGGATCCAAAACAGGCACCGAATTTTCCGTTCTCGAGTGCTGCAAGATTTTTTTCCAATGCGCTTCGGGTTGGGTTATGCGTTCTGGAATACTCGTAGCCTTTGTGGTTTCCGACACCTTCCTGAACGTAGGTTGACGTTTGAAAAATGGGTGTCATTATGGCTCCGGTCGAAGGATCGGGTTCGAGACCGGCGTGTATGGCTTTGGTGCCGAACTTCATTTTGCTGTCATCCATTTGGGTGAGGGTTTGTGGTGTGTAAAATTAGTTATCTCCGGGAGATTGTGTCACCCCTAAGGGGTTTGTCGGTTGCTTTCGCGAGTCTTTTACCGACATTTCGCCCCTGACGGGGCGGGACGATGTCGTCCGACCGAATGCCGTAGGTCGATGATAATGGGATTGTAGTGGTCAACTGAAATCAAATCCGGTTACTTTTGGATATTCCGTCCGTCTCAAAGATGCAAAAACAGGTCGCTCACATTCTAGAGATATTGGCCATTGTTCTCTTGGCTTCCTGCAGACCCACCGCGACTGATGGTCGTTACCACTACGTTTCGAAGATTGAAAGATTCTCCTATGAGTCGCCTGTACCTGACACGGCCATATGTGCCGTTTACGATAAAGACCCGGAATTTCCAGGAGGAATATCTGCAATGGAGAAATTTATCCAAGAAAATATCGAATATCCCCGAATGGGATTGGAAAATGGCCAACAGGGAATCGTATATGTGCAATTTGCTGTTAACAAAGATGGTTCCACTAGCAACGTTGGGATCGCAAGAGGAATTTCCAATGAGTTTGACAAGGCGGCCAGGAAAGTTGTTTACAGAATGCCGGAATGGAAGCCTGGAGAATATAAGGGAGAAATTGTGCGCTGTTGGTTTACAATGCCTGTACATTTTAAGTCGGGATAGAATTGAGTTCTATCAAAAAAACGCCCTCAACTCCATCCCACCCGAATGAATGGTCTTATTTCCCTCTGATTTCCGGCCATTGTAGACGAGGTTCATCTGAAGGCTCTTGGTAACTTTTCGCTGGTAGGAAAGGCCCCAGGTGAAGTTTTTTCCGGTCTTTAAACCTTCGAGCATTTCAAAGGCCAGAGAGGTATTGGTGGAAGCGTTGTAGTCGATGAGAATAAAATTGAGTTGGCCGGCAAAACTTCCTTTTTCGGCCTGGTTAAGTCGCAGTTCTACACCGATATTCCGGATAATGGCGGCTTCGTTCAAATCGGAGTCGTTGTTCTTCTCAGCGTATTTTCCCTTTAATGCAATTCGGAATGCACTGCCGGGCTGCCAGGTAATCACCGGATCGATCTGAAAATAGTTGATGTAATAGTTCCTTCCGGACGCATAATCACTGTTGCTTTTTTTTCGGCCCAACGAACCGTTCAGTCGTAGGTTGTAGTATTTGCCAATGTTCCAGCGAATCTCACTTTCGTGAAAAGTGTGAAGCCGTGAATCAAAACCATTCGACAAAAGAACTTTGGAAGAGTTCTCCTGGTACGAATAACTGAGTCCGAAAATTGGATCGGTTTTGTTCAGAAAAAAAGTGTTCCTGAAATTTGAAGTCAGGGCAACCAGATTGGTATCGGAAATTCCGAACACAAATGGATTGAACGCCTCGATGCCGTCTTCGTAAGACGTTTTTCGATTCACTTTGTAAATGATCTGGTCGCTGAAACGACCCAGAAATCTCAGCGCCTTTTTTTCGGAGCGAAGCAGCCTGTCCGGCTTAAACATCAGTGAAGTCGAAAACTGATTGGCATAGGTCCGGACATAGGTGTTGGTCGGTATAAACACACGGATGTAATTGCCTTGGTCTTGAAAAACGGCTATTTCAAATTCGCCCAGATCTTTCACTCCATCGCCGTTGTAGTCGTTCCAGGTGTAATTACCCTGACCGGAATTCACCTCGATGTAAACGAATTCTCGTTTCAACTCAAGTCCAGACCCCAGTTCGTAAAACGTGGTGGCCGTTATCATTCCCTTCCACAGGCGCATATTGTGTTCAAGCCTGTTGAGTATGGTGTTTTCGGGCGCAGCAGAGAATAAGATGGAATCCAAAACTTCCAGTTGCCGGAAATTGAGATTCAACCGAAGCGTATGATCTGGATTTTTCATAAGTGCGGCAATCAGTCCGGCGTTTCGGGCTCGGGTCGATTGCTTGAGTCGGACCGAATCGGAAAACCAGTCGTACCGTTCGCGGTAATAAATCTGAAGTGCATTTGCGGACGAGTCACCGGTCTGTGCGAAAACCTTCCAGTCGTAAAAACGATAGGCCGAATTTTTCAATGAGTCGCTTCCATTCAAAAATTGCCGGTTGCCTTCGTGAATGTCTTCGAAACCTATTTTAAAAAATTTGATGTTCTGCGAAAGGGAACTGTTGTGTCGCAGAAAATCTGTTTTTTCTTGGCCGTCTGACGTCAGGTAACTTGCGTCAAGTTTGAAAGCGAATCCCTTTTTGAGCGCAGAAATTTTCAGGTTGTTCCGATAGCCGTTGTAATCGGTTCCACGCGCATAGTTTTCGAACTGGCCCGTTACGCTGAGGGCATTTCCGATCCCAAGAATTAAGCCAGCCGTTGAGAGATATTGATGTCCAACGTATGGTTTATTCCGAACGTTCCAGTCCCGGTCGAATTCCGGTGATCGGAACCACTGAATCTGCTCAAAGGTTTTTTGGTTGAACTCAAAGGAGGCCAGTGTTCCAAGTCGGAGTTTTTCATTTTTACCTATGGTCTTGCCCGACTTCCAGTTCCAGCGTATAGCAGTTCCCTGATTGTCCTGATTGTGCAAATGCGAGAACGTGTTTTTGTCAAAGTTCGACGCGGCCACTTCAATTCCAGTGGTAATATTTTTGCCAAGATAAAATTCCGAGCCGACCACAAACATCTGTTTTTTCTGTGGCGCAATCAGCACCTGCACCGGTGCATAATCTCCCTGCGATACCCCGGCTACAGGCTGAACCCATCTGTATACCTTTCCATTGGCGGTGAATTTTTCGAAGGTATAGTCGCCCTTGTTCGGGCCAACGTAAGCAAAAAGCGCTTGATAAAACGCCGAATCCGGATTTACAGAAAAAATCAAAACTGAATCAATTCCCAGACTGTCGGTCATTGCATACAAAACCCGCGAATCAAAATAGCCTACACTGTCAATACTGTTTGAAACGGCATCGTTCAAGCTGTCTCCAACCGAGATGAGAATTTGCTTTTTGACGTTGGTGAGCGTTTGTTGGATGGATTGATTTTTTGCGTCTTGTTCGCTGTAGACATTCACCCAGGTCCGGTATCGCTTTCCCGTAAATTCCCCTGTGTAACTTAAAAGGGACCGGGCATAACTCAGCGAGGAATACTGAAACTCGACAATAATTCTTTTGTCTTTGGTGATGAGCCGGTTCGCCGTAAACGTAACTTCGGCCGTGTTGTAGTCAATGACGTAATCGAATTCCTGACCCCTTGTCAATAGCACTCCGTCGATGTACACTTTTTCAGTTCCAGCAAGTACGACGATATACGATTCGTTTTCGGCGCCCTTCAACCGATAGGGTCCTTGATTCCCTTCAACTCCCTGAACAACGTTCCGTGCAAATTTTCCCCGTGAAAATGCAGCGGCGACTTTATGCGAGGCCTTGCCATCCAGACCAACCATATCCAGAGGATGATACGCTTCTATTGAGGCTCCCTGTGATCGCTTTTCGTAATTGAGGAAATAACCTGTTGGCCGTCGAAGCCAGAAATCACCGCCAATGACCGCGAAATTGTCATTATAAACTTTAAGATAAACCTGATCGAATTCTTGCAATTTTTGCGTGCTGCCGTCTGGCTGAAAGGGAATATTGTCGTCCGTAATGGAGCCCATCATAAATAAATTCGGTGCCACTTGTCCGTCGAGTTGGAGATTGAGCGTAGACTGAAAAGACAAATTTTGATTGTTGCCAACGGTAATTCCGCGCGACAGACTTCCCTGTTTGTTCAACTTACCAGATCCAAAAAGATCTTTGTCTGGATTGGCCGATGAAATGCTGTAGATAAATGGATCGATGTTCGTCACCGTATCGCTCACGATCAGGTCGGTTGATTTGAGACGAAGCACATTCGAAAAATTCAGTGGCATTCGTTCGTACTGAATCAAAAGTGTTCCTTTCACATCTTCTTTGTAAATGAATAGGCGGCAGTGAATCGGATCAAGATAATAGTCCACCGGCGCCAGAACATTTCCTGAAATCCTCACCGAAAATCCAGAGCGGTAAACCGAAACCGTGTCAAAGGTCAACGTGTCCCCTTGGTAGTAAATAGATTTTTCAAACGTTGTTTGCGCAACGATACCCCGACCTGCAATGAGGAGGAAAAAGAAGAGGAGGTATTGGATGGGGCGCTGCACGATCGGTTGCGGTATAAAAATACGGTGGTTTTTGGTTGTACAGCGTTGGCGACCAAATCGGAGCTATTGAATTATAAACGTTTGATAGTGTGATAAATTGCGCCAAATCTACGTCGCGACTAGTGGTTCCCCAGAACTTTACCACCAAACCGAATCCTCGAATTACCATTTAGGCCATTTGGTTTATAGAGCCCCACTTCCAACCGGTACATCTTATCGAGCGCAGTCGATGACCCCGCAATATATCTAACTGATTTTCTGCAAATTGATTAGACTAAGGGAAATTACTGGTAAAGTCCCGGGGAATCAAAAGATCCGAAAAAAAGAAATGAAGTTCAAGGAGTCTTAGACTGTGAATCCGCGGTAGCCGGCTTGTCTTTTCAGATTTACCGGCCACCTGGACTCAACCCTTCTCCTCACGGACATATAACGAATGGAAGGCATTGGTTACAAAAATTTTTATCTTCATTCAAATTTTGCTGATAATCAAATGCTTTCGATTAAACTGAGATGGGTCAAGATCGCGGAAAACGAACAAAAACTGGAAGAAATTCTGGCCAAAAAGGAATGTTCGGCCGTTTCCATTGGCGGGATAGGCTGCCTTTTGGTCAGTCATAAAGCGGAATACTATCTTGTTAAAAACAAGTGCCCGCATCAGGGTCAGCGCTTAGACAAGGCGGTGTGTGAGGACGGCTTCATTGTTTGTCCCTGGCATCGCTACGGATTCGATTTGAAAACAGGTCGGGGCGCAGGATTGTATCTGGAAAATTATCCGCTAGAATTCAGACAAGATGGAATCTTTGCCGGATTCGAATACTTTTCGTGGTTTGGAGAGTGACTATTTAATCCGAAACGGAAAAGAAATCGGCTTATCCTTCGTTTTATCCTCCACCGCACTCATTTCGAAAGGCCGGTTTAATCGGTTTCCCGCCAGATCACTGACGACTTTGCCAAGCGTAATTTGATAATCTCCCGGGGACCATTCCGCCTCGGGGAAGAACTCAAACGTTGCGTCGTCGTCCAGCGGCCAGAAATATCCCTTGACCGGGTCGCCGGCCGTGTCAGTAATTTGTGCGCCATCGATGATGCTGGCGTAGTCCATCGCTTCGGAAAAAATCAACTGAAGTGGGGAATCGGTGCCGGAAAGTGGAACCTTTGTCTTTTTATGTAGCACCTTTGGAATATTGTAATCGTCCGGCGTGGCAAAAAATTCAGTCTCCGTGTCTAACCGAGTGTCTCGTCCGAGCTGGTCTTTCAACGCTCCGGAAACTGAAATATAGTATGACTTTCCTTCGACAAACGGCACGTCGAGTCCGATTCCGCGTTTTACACGGCCCGGATGAATCATCAGCACCAGAACGCGATTGCTGTCGAGCCAGTACGATCTTTCTCTCCAAATCTTTGGGATGACTTCCCCATCGTCGTAAACCTTTACGACCTTCCACGCCAGGGGATCAGGAAACATTGGCTGAGTAAAGCGAACGTGGAAATAAAGTTCATTGCAAGGTATATCGGTCGAACGGGGGAATATCTGTTCCACCTCGGAAAATGGAGTATCGTCGACAGAAATACTGGGTGTTGAAAAGGTGCCTGTGTTTGGCTCACCCTCCAGCGTGCAGTCGATCTCGAACTGCAGTCCTTCACCGAGTGGTGACATTGGATGATAGAGTAATGTAAGATCGTCCAGCAGGTAAATCCCACTCACAGGTACGCCCAGTTTTTTTCCATCCTTCACCAGCAACAAGCGGAAATACTTATGAATGGTATTGTTGCTTATGTAACTGCGGACCCTCTCGGTGTCGGAAGGCGAAACCTCAACGGATGCAACAGGTAACAAGGGACTGGACAGATCAATAAAAATTCCCTGTGAAAAAACTCCACAGGGAATTGATATTAATGCGCAGAACAAAAAGAAATTCGCAAACTTTCCGGTCATTAACGAATCACAAGTGCGTCAGAATAAATTTTATTCGACCCGTCGAATACTGAAACCACGTACGATCCAGAGGCGAGGTGTGCGAGATCGATCGGGTTGTCGCCCTTAACGAGCGCTGCAGAATGAATTTCTCTTCCCTCGAGATCAAATATTTTTACAACGGGCGCGGAGATTTCAACGTTCGTCCGCAGCAGAACGCGGTCTTCGGCAGGATTGGGCAGCAGTGTAAAACTGAATTCTTCATCGATGGTACCCGCGGCGGACGGCGCTGTTTCAAAAAGGTGGAGTACATCGGCTTCCAGAACCAAAAGATTATAGTCGTCCCAGAACGAGATCATATCAAGCGTTTCGGTATAAATTTTACACTGCTCATCCGTCAAACCAGGTGCCGGTGTGTCGAAATCCAGACGGATGTACTCCGCCGTTGCATTGTAATCACCGTCGCCAATTTTTGATCCGTCGATGTATTCTTCGCCGATGCGCACTAGTTTATTCGGTCCGGAATGGAGATCGAAGAGATAATGATTGCCGCCCTGATTTTGATGAACAACCTTAATCGGCGGACTGCTATTGACGTTGAAGAGTTCTTCTACTTCCAACAATCCACCGCTTCCGGCGATGTCAGCCGTTTCGAATGAAAATCCCGGAGCACAAACGGTAACCCCCATCAAACGGTGTTCGCCGTTGATCATTGCGTAGTCCATTCGCTCAATCGGTGCGTCGGTGAAATATCCACCGCCCCAATTGGTTTTAAACATCGAAGTAGCCACATTGCTCGTGGTCATATCGTGGGTGAAAGGTGCTGGTACTTCAGCAATTTCGCCGTCGAGCGTCCAGGAACCAGAGGTAATAAAAAGTTTATTTTCACCCCAGGTTATGTCTTGGGCGCTGTACATCGATGCTCCCCAGTTGATGGTACAAAAGGTCAAATTCGTCTGATCCAATACCGAAACTGTGGCCCCGTTGTCTTCAATTTTCACAATGAAATCTGCCGAGCCTTTTGTCGCCAGCACATAAACCGCTTGTGAAATGGTATTGACTTCGATGTTGATGATGTTGCAACCGCTTTGTCCTGTTGCGCCGTCAATGACGTTTTGAAAATCCGGAATGCTCGTTACCGTGTTTGGTACCGCATCTCCCCAATCATTATCTTGAATATCGATGGCGTAGAACGCCTTGTTGGTTTGGTTGGCGGCGATCAAAACGGCGTCGACACCGTTCTCAATGATTTCTATGTCAGTAAGTGTTCCGGAAGACGGAATTGCACCGGTGATTGGATCTGTGAGCAGAGAATTCTGTCCTTGTGCTGACAGAGCCAATCCAGCGGCGATAAGTAAAAAGTAATTTTTGGTCATTTTGCTTTTGTTAATTCGTATCAAACAATAAAGTCAACGGAGGGTCATTTGTCACGTCGACACAAAGATAAACAGTTTAAACCGCTCAAAGGTTGGGCCGAAAGAGTAACCGTTGACGGAGAATTTGTTGGGAAAATAACATTTTGGGGGTTGGAGGCGGTTTATCAGGCATTTTGGCCGTTGATCAGCGTTAAAAATCCTGAGGCATAGGCGACTATTTTTTTAATCAAACAACGCGGGTGGATTCAACACCGTCAACAATTCTTCAAATGTTTCGGGGTGTAATTCTTCAAACTGCTTTTGAGGAACTTTGATATACTTCCACTTTTCCTTTGTGAGTTCGGTTGCGGTCTTACACCAGTTAATTGCAGCGTTGTCTTTCAATCGCACTTCAATATCTTCTCTGCCCTTGGTTTCAATTATCCAATTCGCATTGCTGTCCGCAACGGCAATGAAGTCAGGAAAATAATTCCTGATGTTTGCGAGTGTGTCTGTGTATTGAACACAAAAACCAAATTGCTCTGGAAGTTTTGCAAATGCTTGTATGTCCTCTGACTTGTCAAGGAATTTTGCAAAGTCATATTCAAAATCGTTGTCGCAAGGAGTGTAGTTGAAAACCGTTTTCTTCGCTTCCAAAATTTTCTTTGAAGTTGGGAACGCTGGAGTAGTAGAAAGCAAACGGTTTGCTGAAAGAAGTTGCGGTTCTTTATGTTCAATCACAATTTTACGCAATGCCTTTTCAAACTCTTTTATCACAACATAGCTTGCTATCTTGGTGCTGATGGCAAGAATTACCGTCTTGTCACTCAGATCAACAATTTTTCCAAATGCTTTGTTTTCAAAAAACTCTGTAACCTTTGGAGCTATCACGGCAAACTGCGAAGGCAGTTTTATGTTTTGTGAGATCCGTCTTGCGTAGTAGCCGATTACTTCTTGTGCTGTTTGTGCAGATGGAATTGAATACTCCCTTTCCAAAAGTTTTTCATCGGTGAGAATATCTCTGCCTTCGTAAATAAAAGTTTTTGTGTCCTCAATTTCTTTTCCCTTCAACGGAAGTTTGTTGATGTTGAATTTCATCACATCAATATCTCCAATTTCTTCAGCCAATGATTTTTTCCTTGCGAGTATCGGTGAGATTTCAGGAATACCAATGTCAAATTTCTTTTTCTCATCCATTGGTTGAACGGTGAGAATTTTCAATTTGTCTTTTCCGATTTGGAAAGTGTCAAACTTTAAGTCTTCCAACCTCTCGAGGTCCTCAACAAAATCCATAAATGCCTGATTTCCTATAATATCGACTCGTTCAACATAACCACTTGTAAGATTTCTAAACATCAATCGCAAACCTCTGCCGATTGTTTGTTCGGGAAGAATATTTGCTTTCGCGGTATAAGGTCGCAAACCAACTACCACGGTTACATTCTGGACATCCCAACCTTCACGCAACATCAACACTGAAATGATGGCATTGACTGGACTTTTATTTTCATCAACATCTCTTGCTGTTCTTCTTGCAGCATCTAAATCCTTCTTTGAAATTTCTCCTGACTTGTCGGTGTGAATGACAAGCGTTTTATCTCCTGAAAATTCTTTCGGATATTTTGTTCTCAACCAATCTCCAATGTCGTCTGCCTCGTCTGTGTTATTCATCATCACAAACAGTATTGGTTTTTTCTGGAGCGGTTCAAGTTGATCCGTGTATTCCTTCCATCTCTCAACACCTGCTATTAAAAATCCCTTGTAGCGAACACTTGCAATGTCAGACTTCGCCTCATCAATTTTTGAAATGCCTTTGATTGGTCGCTTAACAATCTTGTCGAGTATTGCTTGCTTCAGCGGATAGTCAAATACTGTCCAGGCAAACAAGCTTCCTTTGCTGTATCGTGGCGTTGCAGAAAAATCAAGTTGCGCGGAAAGTGCTTTTTCAGAATGTAGTTTGCGAATGAATTTATTCCATTCGCTTTCTTCATCGTGTGTGTGGTGTGCTTCATCATTCAACACCATAAGCAAACCTTCACGCTTTGCAATACGAACATCAAAATCAGAAATTTCTGATTTGCTCGCCGGCGGTTGCGAACCCAACATTGCTGTCATTGCATCGCTTTCCTCATTCTCCGCTTTGTTTTTTCTCTCATAAAATTGTTGAATGTTGGAGAGATATAACGACCCCTGACTGTTTGTTCTTTCGGTGTCCCCTCGCATGTAGTATTCCATTTCCCACCACCACTGAAAGTGCTTTGGTATTAGGGGATCTGTCCTGAATATTTTTCCACTTTCAAAATCGCTACGCAAACGGTCATACACAATTACATTGGGTGCAAGCACCAAAAAGTTTTTTGCAAACTGTGTATCATCTTCTCTCACTGCATTTGCAAACTGCCACACAATTGCCATTGCCATCACTTTGGTTTTTCCACTGCCTGTTGCCATCTTCACGCAGTACCGTGCGAAATTATCATACGGCGGAAGCCGCAAATCCTTTGTCGTAAAAGCATAGCTTTCCAACAAATCCTTTCTGTTGCGGATTTTTTTCACCTCAAAAAGAAAAACTAAAGTTTCAATTGCTTCGCGCTGAGCTAAGTGATAATGAAAATTATTGCCGTTGGGTAAAACATGGTCAGTCTTAAACCAAAAATTGAAAAGTTCCTTTGTCGTTGCAGTAATCCCTTTGTATTTTTCAGCCCGCCACGTTTTTACCGCTTCACGAATGGCAGGCACACAAGCAGCGGTGCTCAACTGCTCCTGTATATTGAACATGTCCTTTTGTAAAGAATCTGGCTTTCTTTTGGCCATTACTTTATTTCAAGTTGAATTGCCTTGGTCGTGTCGTTGCCCAAAATGTCAATCACTTTTACAAGCACTGTATATTTTCCTGCCGCTCCATAAAGGTTATTTGCCGTGAGTTCAATCTTTGCATTTTGTTTTGTCCTGTAACTCTGCCACTCGTTGTGAAAAGTATCTTCTCTGTAATTCCAATCGACACTCCAGTAATCCACCCACTGACTCCAATGTGTAATTTTTCCCTGCACTTCCTGCGGAACATAATCAGGTGGAATGATAAAGTCGTGCAACGTTATGTTTGCTTTGCCGCCTTGTCGGCCAGGCTTTTTTTCTGTTTTTGATTTTATGTTGAGTGAAGCCAATTCATAAAATTTGATGTCGCCCTGCTCTACTGCTTTTTTCTCTAAAACTTCTCTCGGAATTTTTTTGAACGAAACATTCACCTTATTTTCTGCTGCAAATTGCTTGGCTGTTTCGTTTACATCAAATGCAAAGTCCCAACCTAAAAAGTCGATGCCGTTTACCTGTGCCGATTTTTCTTTGCCTACTAGTTTCCAAAATTCTTTAATGCTTGCTTTGATGTCCTCAACTGTTACAGGCGCTTCCACGCTTCCTACATGTATCATCCTGCCCGCCTTTGCACCATGTAACCAAGTGTAACCGTCTAAAGGTTTTGCACAATAAAGCTCAATGATGAAATGTTTGTATGTGCGTTCCTGTTTCAAACGGTCTTCGGGGTTTTCAAACTCTGCATTCATCCACTGCTGTCTTTCATACTTACCAAGATTCTGAACGATGAAAGGTTTTACATTGTCAATTGCTAAAAATCTCTTTCGTGCTGTGTGAATTGCAAATCTTCCTAAGTCGCATGTGATCCACCTGCGATTATTTTTTTCTGCTACTGCTGCTGTTGTTCCGCTCCCACAAAAGCAGTCAAATATTAAATCACTCTCGTTGCTACTTGCTTTAATTATTCTTTCCAAAAGTGATTCGGGCTTTTGGGTTTGATAGCTCAACGATTCAGCGCCCATAGAATTAATAACATTAATATCCGACCATAAATCAGGAACATACACTCCTTTAGCTTCACTTAGATAATACTTTAAACGGGGCATACCTCCCTTATCAGGCCAATATATTTTTCCTTGCTTATCAAGTTCTTCCAATTCAACAGGACTTCTCAACCAGTGCATTCCATTCTTACCAAGTGTATTGGGATTTATATCTCTCCAAATTTGGCCTGTTGCACCTTTTTTAGTTTTTCCACTTCCCAACAACGGAACGGGTTGAAAAACTCCTTTCTCGTCATGATATGTGTAATGCTTTTTTGAGGATTCAGAATATTCGCCAAATTGAACATTGAAGTTATTCTTATCTGATTTAGCATAAAATAAAATTATGTCATGGCTATTTCTAAATTGTTTATTCACATTTGTAGCAATTGCTGAACGCTTCCACACAATTTCATTTCTAAAATTTTCGTAGCCAAACACTTCATCTAAAATTGCTTTTGCATAGTGCGAAACATGCCAATCTAAATGCACATATATACTGCCATCCTCTGCAAGCAATTCTTTCAATAGTAAAGCGGTTTCATAAAACCATTGCATGTAACTATCAAGTCCTTTTCCCCAGGTGTCGCGATATGCTTTTTGCTCAATGATGCTTGGCTCTTTTACAAAAGAGGTTGTTTCATCTTCCTCGGTGTCGGGGTTATCGCCAATGGTTGCAGTAAACGAAAAGTCAGAACCAACATTAAAAGGTGGGTCAATGTAGATGAGGTTTACTTTCCCTGCAAACTCCGGCAGCAAAGAAGGCAACACATATTTTTTGTCTCCCCAGATAAGCCGGTTGCGCCACTCTTTGTATTGGGAATTGTGTTCAGTCGCAAAAAAATCAAGTGTCTTTTGTCGGATTTGCGCGCTCTCGTTTATCGTTTCAATAGTCTGAAAAGGAAGGGCAATACGAATCGGAGTGGCTTTCTTGCCATCCTTGTATTTTCCTTCCCAGATTAGTTCAGTCATATTGATGGATATGCCGCGATCTATCGCAAAAGCAATCCTTCTTTGTTTCCCGCTCCGGTGGCGGTCGGGCATAGCGAATTCCAAATGTATATAATTAATATACATATTGTATACCTATGCTATTCACATATCGGGCGTTTCCGACTCAAAAAGGGGGAATTTTGTGCCTATGTCAAAGGTTCACATCGGAAAAAAGATTCGCGAGGCGCTCGATAAATCGTCACTTACGGTGGTTGAGTTTGCCCAGAAAATCAATCTAACCCGAGATGGTGTCTACAAAATTTTTGACAAGGAGTCCATTGCCACGGATCAACTTCAGAAAATCAGTGATGTACTAAACCACGACTTTTTCACATATTATCAAACCCAACTGAATTTTGCCGATGACAATCCAAAGTACGGTTTTGCTGCAAAGGAGGATGTCGAAGCACTTACCCGTCTTGTGGTTTCACTGGCCAAAGACGTCGAAAAAATTCAGCGTGATTTGTCGAAAATTGCGAATCCTAAAGTGGGGAAGAAGAAGGGGAAGTAAGGCGATGGTCTGGGCTCACTGAACCCATCTGGTCATTTAGAAAACACAATTGAATCGGCAGATACTTCCAGTACTTTGCCATTCCTTGAAATAATCACAGGACTCTTTTTCCGCCGTTTGTACTCAATCATTTTTTTGTATGAAAGATTCAGGCCTTTGACAATTTTTGCCTCCAGATCAAGCAATTGTTCTTTAATTCCCATAATAGGTACGATTTAAAGGATTTACAAGTAGCCTCGTTTTTTACAAGACTTCCTAGCCCGAGAAATCCTTGGTGATAATGGCTCACTAAAGATGAAGCAGTGAATTCGCTCTAAGCTGAACGAGTAAATTACGAATTCAAAATCAATCCTTCAGCATCTTGTTTCGAGCGAGTCTCTTTTTTCTCAAAATCCCTTACAACACTTTCCATCTCATCTTTAATTCGCTTCTTACTCTCCGCGATGTCACTCTTTTCAATGTGAGTGATTTTGCCCGCGTTAATTGATCCAAATGTTATCTTAATTCTCTTTGTGCTCAATTTTTCTATTTTAAGTTATTATAGCAACTATAATTCTTAAACCTATGTTGTAAAGATGCAAAATTATTTTCGACCATCGTAATACAACGGTCGGGATATCCGGCGAAAATGAGCGCATCGATTGATGTGTTGTTCGCCTCAGTTGCATCCAGAATAATTAATCCAATAGGCTGTTTCTCAGTAATTTTATTGGATAGTCTCTGATAAATTTCCCTACACCAAATGAACTTTGGCATCCTTGCCATCAACAAGGTATATTTCAAAACTCCTTCAATATCGGAAAGATTGGCGATGTGATTTTTAAAAGACCTACTTGATGCCAGAAAGGTTCTTTGAACAAAACCATCATCAAAATCGAAGCCAACCTTAGAATCCTTCATTATTTGCAAAATTAATTCGTTTGCGACAACCGCTTCCAGATAGATTTTAGGATACAAAGGGACTACGATTGAATCTATTGCAAACTTTTGTTGATCATCACCCTTATAATGTTCTCCAGGCCTATCCAAGGAAATAATCCTATAGGGTGATAAATTATCGTCCTGAACAACATATTTTGCAGGAATACTGGACCAGTCGATGTATTCAACATCCTTTCCTCTGGAAAAGAAGGTTTCCCGGGGTACTTCTTTTTGATTTATTGCAGCCGGATATTTTTTACCGTGAATGATAATGACATGACCCATTTCCCCACTTTCCAATCCCGCAAGTATTGGAATTCCTGATTCAATGTAGTAATCAATGATTTTTTTAAGCTCGTCCGGATAGGAATCCCGGGAGTATATTCTGGTACCAAAACCAAATTCCATCAACGCATAGGAAATTTGATCCATAGTTAGTCCATTCGAAGGTAATTGTCGCTGATACGAAAAGCGCCTTAACGCTTGATGAATTTCATGAGGCAATACGGGTGAGTATTCGGGATATTTGTTGCCAAAGTATTCCATTAAAGCCCAGATAGTTGTCTCCGCGCATTTAATCGTTTCTTCGTCCTGAGAACTATGAGGAAATCCCTCAGTCACTAGCTTTACTCCCAAAATAAGGGCGTTAACTTTAAACCTACAAATCCTAATATTGCTATCAATGAACGCTTCCGGATTAATAATGGATCGCCCAATAAGCGCATTAACGGTTGGTCTAACAATAAAAAAACCCAAAAAAAGGCGCGACAATTTTTTGTGATTTGTCGGGTTTATAAAATCGTTTTTGGTGATTTTCTTTTTGAACAGAGAAACCCGAATGCAATCCCTGAGATAAGTTGAATGTTTTGAAGAATAGTAGTTGTAAAAACTGTCTCGGTAAACTTTATCGACATAGGGATACTCTAGAAGACAATAAAGATCGTCCTTAAATTCATCTATGTATTCACTAATAAAAACTTCTATCTGCGGGTCAATAAAGCCATCGTCACGCTCTTTCAAAAAATGTTCGCGAATTGAGTCCAAAATCGCGGCGGTCACTTCGTCGATTGGTGAAAAGATAAACTCTATGTTACTGAGCTTTTCCATAGAAAAGACAAATCTAAGGATAATCTAATGGTCATTCGTGCACAACCTGTTTTACCAGTTAATATGCGCTGTCATCCGAAATCACCAACAAAAAGTGTAGAGTCCAAAAACAAAAAAAATCCCGCACGTGCAGGATTTCTTGGTGGAGAATATCGGTCCCGATTTCTATCGGGACGAACCGACGATCCATTTGTGCATCTACTTTTGGTCAAAACAAAAAAATCCCGCACGTGCAGGATTTCTTGGTGGAGAATATCGGAGTCGAACCGACGACCTCTTGCATGCCATGCAAGCGCTCTAGCCAGCTGAGCTAATCCCCCAGAATCGGGGACAAAAATAACAAATTAAACCAGAGAATTCCCTTCCGTGGACGGGGAAAGGTCAAATCAAACCGAGGGCTACCTAATTGTCCGACGTCCGCATTATCGCCACATCACTTATCGAGATCACCATATCGGCATCGCAGCCTTCCGGTTGTTGAGCACGGCTTTCGGTATAGGCAAACTTAAGTACCATATCCTCCACCTTATACTTGTCTTCGATGTTCACCGGATAGCAAAGGATGGTTTTGTCACCAGCCGTCATTTCAATGGTCACTAGGCAGCCCGTTTCAGATGTATGGACTACTCCGACAAAGCGCTCCACAGCTTCCTCTTCTGTGCTTTCGGCCGTTTCTTCAGCGGTCACTTCGCCTTGATCGTCCTTCAAATGTTTTCTGTGACTGTGGCAGGAAACCAGCACAGCAAGAACGATCAACATAGCGTGAACCTTCATATCAGAAATCCAAATGTCTCCTCTATTCAATTACGATCTTGCTCAGCAAGGATTGTGCCCCAATGTTCACCCGGAGAATATAAATTCCTGCCGCCATTCCATCCGTAGCAATAGTATTCCCGCTTCCTGACACCGTATTTGAATAGACTACTTTGCCCGTGACGTCAGTGAGTTGAATCAGCGCATTGTTATCGCTTTCACCCCAAGACACATTCAGTACATCCTTCGTTGGATTTGGGAAAGCTCTTAGTACCGCATTGGCCGCTTCGTTGACGGTTACCTGTGCATCGATCACAAAAATGCTGTCCTGAAATGGCACATAATTCTGTCGTGTAGCAGTTACCATCAGGGGTTCAAATGAGTCCACTGCAGGAATTGTAACCGTTGTGGTCCCTCCACTGATGATTCCGTACCCTTGATACACATTCGCTTTACTGATACCGATCATCGCGCCCTCAACGGAACAGTCAACTGTGATGGAGGTTTCGCCTAGCAAAACGGAATCCGTGTGGGTTGCAGTGAGCGTCAACGTTTGCTTGTTGCGGAATTCCACGGATGGATCGCCAAACAGAACCCAGGTCTGCATTACTTCTTTCGCTGTGCTGGATGCGCTATAATCTTCAAGCATACTCATCTGTCCATTATAGAACAGTCCGCCAAGTGTGGTTTTTTTATTCGTCGGATAATTCTCCGCAATGATCTGTGTCATTTCATCTTGGGTTTGCATCGGTTCTGCCCAGGCCATCAGAATGGACGATCCGGCTGCGGCAATTGCGCCAGCTGGATTGCCCCCGTTTGTCGATGTCAACCAGACTTCAGACAGGCAGGTCGATCCGGCAAATGTTCCATTGTTACAGGCAACAGAAATAACGTATGGATAAAAGCCGTTGTTCGTCAATCCGTCCACATCGCCGGTGTCAAAATTTCCTGTAACGCAAGTCGTGAGACTTCCGTGCCCGGTATAATTGAACAAGCCTACGCCGCTGTTCACGGCAGTAGCAATAATTCCAGATGAAGGATTACCAGCCGCATCTGCACCACCGTGGCTTCCGTCATAAAATTCGTGAACTGTCGTATATCCAAAGGCCATTAATTCGGTTCGGTTGTTTCGTGCGTGTTGCCAGTCAGGCTCTCCATCATCACCAATTCCGGCACCTTCATCCGAAGCCAGGCCGATTGCCTTTTCCATCCAGTCTCCCGCTGCAGGTGTCTTTTCGTACTCCATCGTGCGCTCGACCATTGTGGTGATCTCCGCAGCTGAACTCGAACTGAATCGTCCGACAAATATTTCAGGGTAATAATTAGTTCCGCCTCCGCTGAGTTGACCATAGTAGGAATCGCTCCACAATTGCTCTCCTCCCGAAATACCATACGTGTGGGCTGGGACATCTGCGTGATCACCGACTAATAGAAGATAAATCAGATTCGGATTTGCAGTATAAAAACTCGAGACATAGGCTTTGATTGTGGCATCCGTCGTTCCCGCTGTGGACGTTCCAACGACGGTTGTTTTGATTCCGCGCTGATTTTTCCAGTCGGCCAATACCTGAATTTCATCAATCAGTGCGTCGTCAGCAATAATCAGCATTTCTCCTTGTTCCTCAACAGCAGTATATTTTCCGAGCGCTGCGTTACCGTTCAGGTAAAACTGTCGGTAAATACCAGAGAATCCGTCGTGAAGATTCAATCCCTCCGGCAGCTCATTGACGCCGTAGGTAAAAGGATTTATTTGTACGATAATGTCGACGCTGTGATAAACCCGCAAAGTTTTCTGCACAGGATTGTAGCTATAAGGGCATATTGAAATCGTCACACCCCGGCTATTTCGCATTACAAACGGTTCCGAAAAGGTTTCGATCCAATCCGGAAAACCTTTGTCCTTTGTATAAACCTCTGGATTGAATGTGTAAGGAACATCGGCAGGATCTACATTGCGTTTGAGACTGCCCTTCGAAGGAGCCACCATAATGTTTTCATAATCGGTGAACTCACCGTAACTGAATCCAAGGGTTATGTTACCTGTAGCGGGAAGCATCACCGATTCCGTAATCACAGGCAAAGCTGGTTTTCCGCTTTCCATTCCGGTAATGCGGTACGTTTTCGTGAAGTCGACATACATTTCGCCATCGATTTCGGTGTATTCGAATGGAATTTCTCGTGTGTCAAACCGGATACTGATCAACTCATCGGTCTGTGAAACCAGTGAAAATTCCTGAGAAAAGGGCGTGGTGGTAAAAATCAACGCAGAAGAAACGAGTAGCAGTTTTTTCATTTTCGAGGTATTCGTTTGATGCTTAATACGGGGCGAAGACGTGCCGCCGAGGTAAATGTAGCAAATCGAATCAACAATTCCAATGAAGCTATCGTAACCAATGAACAACAACAAAAAAAAGGACCGCCAAGCCGGCGATCCTTTTCAAGTTTATTCGTTGAGACTCCAATTATTTCAGAATCGTCACGTGTCCGCGGTGTTTGTGTTTCTTGTCGGACATTGTTTCGCCGAATTCAAGAGCCCAAACGTAGGCGCCGCTTTCAACTACCCCACGGTCGCCGTATGTACCATCCCAGCCATACTGTGCATCGTGTGATTCAAAAACAATTTCTCCCCAGCGGTTGAAAATCGTGAAGTGGTAATCGTAGATGTCATACCCGGCCGTCATAATCGGTCGGAAGTCATCGTTGTAGCTATTTCCATCCGGCGTGAATGCGTTCGGAACAAAGAACAGGATGATGTCTTCGACCCGAATAATCACGGAAGTCTGGTCTGGGCATCCGCCAGCGTTGTCGGCATACAAAGTCACCGTGTATTCACCCGCTTCCAGGTTAGGGAAGATGTGTGTAGGATTTTCATCGGACGAATTCGCTGAGCCGTCACCAAAATCCCAAGTGTACATATCGGCGTTGATTGAACTGTTGGTGAAAGTCACCTCCGTGTTGTCAACGTTGATCTGGTGGATAGGCGAATACGTGAAATGCGCTTCAGCCACCGGAGTTACACTTACGTAATCCGCAATAGTAAACGATGAAACGCATCCATACGCCGACGTTACAGTCAGGCTCACGGTATACAATCCCGGTGTCTCGTAGTAGTTGGAAACCACACCGCAAGCACTTGTTGTGTTGCCGTCGCCGAAGGTCCAGTCACACGAAGCACCAGCACCAAGCCCAGTGAATGTCACTTGGAGTGGAGCACAACCAACCAAATCATTGCCCGAGAATGTTGGATCAGGAAGCGGGTGAATCGTTACGTTGAAGGTTTCAGGAGCACCGACGCAACCTGCTGGTGAAGTCGGAATTACTTCAACCACAACAACCACGTCGCTACCTACCGCACCGGAAGCAGTGTATCCGCCAATGTTACCAGCACCTGCCAAGCCAAATCCTACATCCGTTCCTGTCGTGTTGGACCAAGTGAAGGAAGTTCCTGGAACATCTGACCCGAACACCGGAGTCACGTGACCATCGGCATCGCACATTTGTTCATCGCCAATTGTAGTAACCGTTGGATATTGGTCAACCGTTACGGTAAAGTTCGCAACGTCATTTGGACAAGGTGCAACACCCGTCATCGTATACGTGAATGAGTACATTCCCCCTGCAACGCCAGTCAAGGTCAAAATTCCAGACGCAGGCGTAAATCCGCCAGATGATGTTGTCTCAGCCCAAGTTCCACCCACGTCAGCTCCAGCGAGCAAAGTATTCAGGTTGACCGTTGCACCTGCGTAGTTACACGCCTGCGTTACGTTGTCTGTACCTGCATTAACTTCTTGCTGAATAGTAACTGTAAATGTTGCTACATCCGGAACACACGGTGCTACTGCAGCAACGGTATAATCGAATGTATAGACACCAGCAGCGACACCAGCAGCACTAAGCATACCCGTCGCAGGCGTGAATCCACCAGAAGCTGTTCCAGACGTTTCAGTCCAGGTTCCAGCAGCAGCACCGGACAACAGTGTATTCAAATCGAGTACTGTTCCCGCCGTGTTGCAAAGCTGTGAGGAGTTATCCGGACCAGCGATTGCTTCCTGTTGAATTGTGATGGTGATGACTGCTTGGTCACCAGGGCAAGGACCCATTGGCGCCAAGTCATAGTTGAATACGTAAACACCTGCAGTTACTCCGGATGCATCAAGCACACCGGTAGCCGATGTAAACGCAGCACCAGCACCTGATACGTCTGACCAAACACCACCTGGATCCGCACCGGCAAGAAGTACATCAAGATCTATAGTCGTTCCAGCAATATTACAAAGGGCGTTAGCGTTATCGGGACCGGCGTTCGGAAGATCGGAAACGGTTACCGAGAAGTTGGCAACATCACTCGGACAAGGGGCAACTCCGGCTACGGTATACGTGAAGGTGTAAACTCCCGCAGCAAGTCCAGCTGCGGTAAAAATTCCAGTTGCCGGTACAAATGAGCCTGACGCAGAAGTTTCGACCCATGCTCCACCAGCTGTACCGAGTACGAGTGTATTCATATTGATGTTCGAGCCAGGCTGGTTGCACAATGTAGTAGTGTTATCTCCACCTGCGTTCGGCATCTGATTCACTGTAATTGTAAAGTTCGCTACATCGCCAGGGCAAGGACCAACAGGAGCCAAAGTGTATGTAAATGTGTAAACACCTGCTGCAGCGCCTGCCGAGTTTAGAATGCCCGTTGCAGGAGTGAATGCTCCAGAAGCGGAGGTTTCAGCCCAGACCCCACCAGGATCAGCGCCAGAGAGCAATGTGTTTAGGTCAATTGTCGAGCCCGCATCATTGCAATCGGTTGCGCTGTTGTCGAGACCGGCAGTTGGTAGATCAGAAACCGTAACGGTAAATGAAGCGACATCTGGAACACAAGGCGCTACACCGTTCACCCAATATGTAAATGTGTACGCTCCTGCAGTCAGACCGGATGTTGTGAATACACCTGTAAAGGCGTTGAATGTACCAGAGAGGGGGATTGTTGTTTCAGTCCATAAGCCACCTGCTGAACCAGTAACCAGTGTATTCAGATTGATCGTTGAGCCAGGAGAGTTACAGATCTGAGCCGTGTTATCTGCACCGGCATTTGCCTCAGCGTTTATTGTTATGGTCATTGTTGCGACGTCCGTCAGACAAGGGGCAACAGCAGGTACAGTATATGTGAATGTGTAGACCCCTGCAGGAACACCGCCAGCTGTCAGCACGCCTGTGGCTGGAGTAAACCCACCAGAAGGAGTTCCAGAAGTTTCAGTCCAGAATCCACCGGGATCGGCGCCGGACAACAAGCCATCGAGATCCAAGGTTGTTCCGGTGTTGTTGCACAAGGTGGCACTGTTGTCCAACCCAGCATTCACTTCGGTCTCAACCGTCAGTGAAATTACGGCAAAGTCATCCGGACAAGCTCCACCATCGATGGTATATGTTATGGTGTAAGTTCCTGGGGTCAAACCGGAAATATCGTAGTCACCGGTTCCGGCGGATAGACCACCTCCCGGAGGGATTGTAGTTTCTGCCCAAACTCCGCCTGGATCGGCGCCAATAAGCATAGGATCCAAATCGAGAACACCCGCACCGCTACAGTTAGAAGATGAAACATCGGGACCCGCGTTTACGAAAAAATCAAATGTGATTATTACGGGTTCATAATCGAAGCAGCCTGATGGTGAGGATGGATTACCCATCGCAACATAAACCACATCCCCCGGCGTCATTATATATCCTGGAGGTAAAAGGCCAACCGTTTGGTCGATTGAATCAGGAACAACACTAAAGAAATTAGTAACAGCCCCAGGCACGCCAGCAAGATCGTTGACAACCAAGCTCGACAGTGCAAAGGTTTCGCATTGCGTTCCAGGAGGAGTGATGGAAATATTCGGAGTTGGGAGGACTTTTACGACAATTGTTTTTATGAGTGGGGTGGTAAGACAAGCTAATGGTGTTCCAGTAACGGTATAGGTCGTGGTGGTCATTGGCGAAGCCGTTACAGACGGGCCTGTAGAAGGGCTCAGCGCAGTGGTCGGGCTCCACGACCAAGTATAACCTCCGACTCCGGGGCCGATAACATCAATTACCACAGGGTCGCCAGGGCAAGTGTAAGCGGTGTCAACAACCGGAATACACTCTGCCGTCGAAGATGCGCCCACGAATGAGAAAGAATAAAGGTTTGACATTGCAATGTCATAAGACGCAGCAGACATCACCACGCAGAATACAAATGTTTCCGAAGCAGCTGGTGCAAGGGTTGTTTTATACGCCAGTGCAATGGCGACATCACCCGCTGAAGTTGCGCCGACAGCGGATGTGAATCCAATGCCGTTCCAGATGTTCGACGCATCGCGGTTAGAGAAGCCTCCGTAAGCAACGCGCATTTTCGTGTTCAATCCGCCGAGTCCGACATAGGAAGCCCACGGCGCAGTCTGGGTACCTGTGACATACGCCTTTTCACAACCTGGTACAGGCTGTGCGACAATTTTATTTGTTGTTACATAACTTCCTCCGATAGTAACGTTGTTGTCCGGATCGAAATTTCTGTAGTAGTAGAGGTCGACCATTGGCGAAGCCGTATTGTTGGTCAAGGTGACCGTTGTGGTATAAAACACGTTGGCCAATTCCATCTTATACACGATTTTGATGTGACATCCAGCTACGTTACCATCCCATTGAACGATGATACAATCACCGAGCGTAGTATACGACGTCAATCCACCAGGAATCTGATTCCATACGGTAGATGCTGAGTTGTTCGAGTAGTTCACCCCGGCGATCTCCAAACCGAAGCCATTTTCCGGCGTTCCAGGAGTGAAGAAGTCGCCATCATACGTTAGCCAGGCGTTCATTTGCGGGTTGGCAACAAAGCCGTAATACACTGGGTTTGCAGTTCCTATGTTTGACCGCGAGTGGTGTCCGAGTACATTGGGCGCCCCTTCCATACCGCGGGCATTGTTAATGGCAACTTCGACATAGTTACCGAACATATACGTTCCCGTGCCGATTATCTGCGCACTGGCAAAGTTCGAAGTGAGTAAACAGGCAACCGAAAGAATCGTTGCGTTTTTGAGGTTGTTGAGGTTTGTCATTGTATTAAAGCGTTAGCGGGTCCTTAAATATTATAAACGTATCACTTACATTGCACAGAGAGACTGCAGGTAGTTGTTCCACCAGACAATGTCCTGAGGAACGTCGGTGCGGTCGAGATGCACTTCGAGAATTGCTTTTTGATTCAGAATATCCACCGTATAGGTAAGAAGGTTGTTCGAGATCATACCAAAAACATTGTACGCTGCTTCAAAGGTCGAAAATCCGAACGGCGCGATGTTTATCTGGTATAGATCACTTACCGGTAAATTTGCATCCAGCTGAACGCAATGTTCAGTCGTAATAGTTGCTACCGGATAGGTTGATGGGTCTCCCTGGGCGTTTGCGGCAAACGGCAGGAGGAATAGCAAAAAAAGTCTTTTCATCTTATCAAGGGTTTTTAAACTGGCAGATCAAAAAAAATGGGTCTTAGGATCTGATATAATAAAGATACGACTTTGAAACTTCAATGGTAGCCTCTGGTTGCCCGCCGAAGCCATACTTTTTTTAGATTTTTGACCTAGCACGTTTAGACGAGTGACGAACTTGCCATTTTTATCGACGAATGAAGAAAAAAAGTTATTAACCCTCAAAATGCTGTATCCAACCCTATTGACCGGCTTCGGAAGGCCGAAAATTAATTTAACAGTCGAGTCGACTCGTGTTAATTTCTTGATTGGGATCGCATTCAGGCATCCTAAAGGGGTATTTTCTCGTCCTTTGAATATTCAAATAAGTTCACCTAATTAAAAAATTATGAAAAAAAGCTACATTTTGTTTGGAATGATTTCAATGTTTGCTGGAGCGAATGCACAGTATTGCTCGCCCCCATCCTATCTTTCTGGTCCGTTTACAGCAATTACCAACGTAACAACTGGCGGAATTAATCACGACACCGGAACATCCGAAGGATATGCAGATTATTCTGCAAGCCAGTCGGCTACAATGGCTCAGGGTGCAACTGTCCCTTTCGATTTCGAACACTACTATGACCCGTCTCTGGTTTCTTCCTTCGACGGTGCCGTAGAACTTCGCGTTTGGATCGACTGGAATCAGGATATGGATTTCGACGACGGTGGTGAAGAATGTGTAAACACTCAGGTTGATTACAGTGGATCGGACTATACAAATTCGAGCCATTCAATCAGTGTTCCACTGGCTGCAACACTTGGGAACACCCGGATGCGCGTTTACGAAGATATGCTCCTGGTTGACGGTCACGCACTTCCAGATCCTTGCGGTTATTCTTCAGGGATTGGACAACACGGTGAATGTCACGATTATACTGTGAATGTTACCGCTGCCGGTGCTGGTTTCGCTGAAAATGATCTTGTCAGCAACCTGAACATTTTTCCAAATCCAGCCACGTCTGACCTTACTGTTCAATTTACAATGAGCAAATATGAGTCGGCTACAATTTCGTTGCACAACCTGATGGGTTCAGTTGTACTTTCTTCTTCGGAGAAAGTGAACGGAACACTTACCAAAACGGTTGATGTTTCATCACTTTCACAAGGAGTGTATTTGCTGAACATTTCTACTTCAGAAGGTACTATCACCAAAAAAGTGGTTGTAAAATAATTTTCTGGTTTAAATTCGAAGGAGGATTGTCTCGACAGTCCTCCTTTTTTTATGAAGAAAAAACTGAGTCTCGGATGTTTCGTTTTCTGTTTGATTTTGTGCGCATCGTGCAACAGAAGCGGACAGGCGACCATTTGTGGCTTTGTTAAACATCACAACGACACGATCGTCAGCGCAAAGGTATACGTCAAATACGACGGCGGATTCCCGGGCCAGGACGTCAACCTTTACGACGAGGTAGCTACCTCTGACGCAAGCGGATTCTATTCCTTCGACGAGGTTCCTAAAGGCACACACTATCTTTATGGTGTTGGTTGGGATCCCGGCATTTCAGACAGTGTATTCGGCGGAATTCCGGTGCTGATCGATCACAAAAAAATAGACAAAAGCACCGATGTTCCGGTCACTGAATAGTCACCTTATTATCGGTCTGATGATTATTGCGGCGGCGATTGTCGCTTCGTGCAGAAAAGACGATACGACAGTTTATTCTAATAACGGATTCCCGGCTCATTACGCGCCAATTATAGAAAACACGTGTGCGAGTACCAGCTGTCACACGACGGAGAGCAAATTTGCAGCAGCCGGACTTTCGATGAGTAGTTGGGCCGAATTGATGCAAGGAGGAAACAACGGCAACGCCGCAGTTATACCTTTTTCCTCACAAAACAGCACCTTCTTTTTTGCCATAAATCACTACGCGGAACTCGGACCGACTTTGGTTCCGTTAATGCCCTACGGAAAACCGCCGTTTAGCAAAAAGCGGATTCTGGACTTCGCCGCGTGGATTGATTCCGGCGCACCGGATGAATTTGGCAACATCGCTTTTGAACCGCTGACTGGAAGAGAATTGATGTACGTGTTGAATGCCGAATGCAATTTGGTTGCAGTTGTGGATGTCATCAGCGGGCTTATCATTCGCTATGTTGATATTTCGGACGGAGGAGGAGGTTTCGCGGAGATTATCGAAACCAGTGAGGACGGAAACCATTTTTATGTTTGTCATAATTCCGGCGAAGTCAAGAAATTCGAAACTGCGACGAACAAAAAAGTCGGACAACTGAATTTAGGAACAGGCTTCTGGCGATCGATGGTTGTTTCGCCCAATTCGGACCGCGCCTTGCTGGCAGACTGGTCAGGAAACTCTGCGTTATATGGCGGAAAAATTGCATTGGTTGATCTGACGACTATGTCACTGGTTGCGCTGTACAATGATCCGGCAGACTCTGTATATTTCCCATACGGCATTACCACAGACGCCAATTTTCAGACTGCTTATGTTTCTTGTCAGACGGGGAATTTTCTTTACAAAATCGATATCTCGGATGAGATGAATCCGGTTGTTAACCGCGTGAAATTGATAGACAGCGAAAATTATCAGTTCTTTGGAATCGGATATCGCCCCTCAGATATCCGATTGTCTGCGGATGGCAGTTTATACAGTGTGGTCTGCGAAGTTTCGAACAAGGTGTATATTTTTCAAACAGCCGATGACGCAGTCGTTGCAGAGATGGATCTCGGACTCAATCCGCAGAAGGCCGTTTTCTCAGAAAGTTTGGGGATTTTGGCCGTGTCCGTAATGGAAGATGTGATGACGATGCCAGAGGGAAAAGGTTTTGTCCGCTTGTTCGATCTGAACACGTTTGCTTTCATCACCGATATTTATCCGGGATATCAGCCAAGAGCAATGTATTTGGCGAGTGACGACAAAACCCTTTACATCATCAACCGCAATGCCGACCTCACCGGTGGTGACAAACCACATCACTATAGCGGGTGTCAAGGGAACAACGGATACGCGACGCGAATAGATTTAGAGAGCCTTGAACTCGACCCGGATTACAAGGCCGAGCTGAACGTAAATCCAATGGCCGCCTCGGGCAAAAATTAATTGGTTCCACGGTTACACAACGCGGATTCCTTATCTTGCAAAAATTCTCAGCGTATGGAGATTACCTATGATTCTATCAAGTCGCTCATCGTTTCAGAAGAGATCGAAGGCCAAATGATCAAACTGAAATTCAAAGCAACCAACCAGGATTCACCCATTGAAACAATTGCGATGGTGATGCCCGACCAGGATGAAATAATGAAAAAAGCGATGATGCAAGCCGGAAAATCCGCTGCGACCGGAATGGCTGTAAACACTGCCGGAAACCTTCTTGGCAGCGCTATTGGCGGAATTGGTGGTGCCATTACGAGTCAAGTGGGATCCGCAGCGGCAAGCCAGGCCTCGTCTGCCGCATTCAATTCCGACTCACTGATGCAAACCGAGATGACGGATGCAAAAAAACAAGCGGCGATCGTACAGGCCTTTGGCTATCTGGCGAGCTACTACAAACACAATGGATCAACGTGGGAATTCGTTCAGCCGACACCGCCCGCCGGTTAGTCCGGGCGAGAATTTGTTAAATAGCTGTTAATTTTTTTAGTTCGGAATTTTCTGGCACAGTTGTGGTAATACTCTTTTCGAATTAGACTAAATTGATTCATGGATTTTGGGTTAGGGACGGCTCGCGCAAGCGGGCCGTTTCTATTTTAGGACCGCCCTATACCAATTGTCAATATAAATCAGTCCAACCTACTCGTTCTTTTTTAGCAATACTTCTTCAAAAAATTGTTCCGTAGCTAAGGCTATGCAAGAATTTTTTTCATCGTCTTGATAAAAAATGACTTCGCATCTTTTAACCAATTTATATTGACAATTGGTATTATTTCTTCTTCAGGACTTTAGGAATGCGGAAGTAATCTGAGTCCTTGTTCGGGGCATTGCTGAGTGCCTCAGACTGCGTGATGGTTTCAACGGCAACATCTTCGCGCAGAACATTAACGGACGATGACATAAAAATCAAAGGTTCGACACCCGTTGTATCGACGGCATTCAACTGGTCGATAAACTGAAGGATGTTCCTCAGGTCGTGTTTTATTCTCTCTTGTTCATTTCCTTCGAAGCGCAACTTCGCGAGATTCGACAATTGAGCAATTATCTTGTCGTCAATTTCCATTTACGAATTTTCCAGCAGGCTTTTGTACCTTTCTTTCAACGGATTGTTGATGACATCAAAAACCCGCGTACGCAAACTTACCAAATCTTTTTTTTGCAGGCCCTTTGTTTCGATGGGTTCGTGAATAATAACCTTCGCCATCCCCGGCCTTGCCCGACCGGTTAGAACCGGATCGGTGCCAAAGAGTTTCCAATTGTCCAGAATGGTTATTGGCAAAACGGGCACTTGCAAATCGATGGCCATTTTAAAAGCGCCGTTTTTGAAGTGCTGCATTCTCGGAGCGTCCACGGGAATTCCGCCTTCGGGATAAATCACAATGGACCATCCATTTCCAATTTCCTTTTTGGCCCGCGTGATGGACCGGAAGGCTGAGTGGCGCTTTTCACGGCTCACAGCAATGTCAATCTTCTTAAAAAAAATGTTTATGATTGGCCATCTCAAAAGTTCTGATTTTCCCATAAAAAGAAATCGTGTTTTCGGCAGAATGGGATAAAACAAAATGATATCGAGGTACGACGTGTGGTTGGCACAAATCACAAAAGGTCCCTTGAGTTTTTTTGTCCGGATTTCTCTTTTGAGGTAGATGAAATCCAGAAATAGAATTATTCGTGAGGTGATTACCTTTAATCTCCAAACGCGCAAGTAATTCTTTTCCCTGAGCAACAAAAGCCAGAAGACCGGATACAAAACGGTAAGCACTAGAAAAAATACGGTGGCAAAGTGGAGACGGTAAAGGATGACAAGAGGCAACAGGAGAATTCGCATCACTCAAAAATAGACAAATGATATTAGATTAATGTATTAATTTTATGCGCCTGCCTTGCCGGCAGACAGGTCTCAATTTCAGCAATGGCGCGAATTTTAACAGGAATACAGAGTACCGGCGTTCCCCATCTGGGCAACATTCTGGGTGCGATCATTCCAGCCATCGAAATGTCGCGAGAAAAGGACAATGAGTCCTTTTTGTTCATAGCCGACCTGCATTCTCTGACACAGATAAAGGACCCACAGGAACTGATTCGTAATACACAACAGACGGCAGCCGCCTGGCTGGCCTTTGGGCTTGACACCAGCAAAACCGTATTTTATCGCCAAAGCGACCGGCCAGAATGCACGGAACTGACCTGGTACCTGTCCTGTTTCTTTCCGTATCAGCGGCTCACGCTTGCTCATTCCTTCAAGGACAAGTCCGACCGGCTCGAAGACGTAAACACCGGTCTGTTCATCTACCCGATGCTGATGGCAGCGGATATTTTGTTGTACGACGCCCACTTTGTCCCAGTTGGCAAGGATCAGGCGCAACACCTCGAAATGACCCGGAAAGTTGCCCAGAAATTCAACTCTGAAATGGGCGAAACTTTTGTCGTTCCGGAAGCATATCACCGCAAAGAAACGATGCTCATCAACGGGACGGACGGCACGAAAATGTCAAAATCGAAGGGCAATTTCATCGACATTTTTTTGCCTGAAAAGGATTTGAAAAAACAGATCTCGGACATCATTACGGATTCTATTTCATTGGAAGATCCTAAGAATCCCGATACCTGCAACGCCTTCGCCATTTATTCTTATTTGGCCGACGAAAGCGAGAGAACCGCACTGCGCGAGAAGTATTTAAAGGGTGGTTGGGGCTACGGACACACAAAAAAGGCCATTCAGGAACTGATTTTGGAAAAATTCAAGGTCGAGCGGGAATCCTTCGACCGTTTGTTGAAATCGCCGGATCACCTTGAAGCGGAGCTGCCCAAAACGTCGTGCAAAAAGTACGGAATACGCTAGGCTACAGAAAATTCTGATCCTTCTTTTGTCGGCCTTGCCCGATTTGGTCTGATTCTTGCTCCACATTCGTCAACCCGAATGTATGAAGCAGTTTTTACCCGCGATTTTACTCCTTTCGTTGTTGATGCCGCTGTCCGGTGAATCGCAAAAAAGTATCGATCGAAAACTGATCCTCAAAACGTCCGTCTTGCCATTTGCGAGTATGTTTTCGTCGATTACGTACGGCGACGTCGGCTTTGAGTACTCGCTAACAGAGCATTTCCGGCTCGACAGCGACATCGGATTGTACTACCGATCACCATTCAGTGGAAGTCAGGAATATTCGCGGGGGCAGTTTACCAATCTTGCTCTGAGATACTATCTTGACGAGTATGATATGCCGTATTTTGTGGCGCTTCAATACAAATACGAGCATAAAAAGTCGGTCGTTGAGGTCGATTTTTCGGATGCCGGGTACCCGTATAAGAAATACGTGGACGCCGACCGTCATTCCAACTCATTGCTTCTGATCGGCGGTATGCAACGCAGTCTTTTTTTCGATTGGCTGATGTTTGAATATTACGCCGGGTTCGGTGCTGAGTACAGAATCGGACACCTGAGCGGGCTGGTTGATTATGAGTTGGCTGCTGTGCAAACCGGTGAGGTGGACGCGGTGAAATGGGACGATCCGAAAGGGAGAATCATACCGGGATGGACTGTGGGGGCTAAAGTCGGGATATTCCTCAACGAGTTGAACTGGTCGAAGCTCAAGCGAAAATAATTTTGAGATGTGTTCTGGGTGCAATTTGTATTTTCGTCGTCCGGATGAAAACCCTTCTTCTGTACGTTGCCCTTCCTCTACTGACGATCTCGTGCGCAAACCGGCAGTTCAACGATTTTTCGAAACGAAAATATCTGCGACTTGGTGCTTCCGAAAATTGTGAGACTATTCCGCACAACGATTCAATCTATTCTGCAATTGAAGATTCGAACCCGATTAATTCTGTGATTTCTGTACGTCACACGAGCGATGCCGATGAATCTACGGAGCCTTCTCAGGAGGTCACTGCGGACGTTGCTTTTACGACGACGGAGCCCAATTCCAGTTTCCAGGCATCGGATATTATCGTTCCTGAGTTTACGCCGTTTGGTGATCTTGATGACTCCTTGACACAAAGTGGTGAAGATCCAGTCGCCTACGCGATCAAGGATCAGCTGAAAATTATGAACCCCTATTTCAAGTGGAGCAGAGTGATGCTGGTGATGTCGCTGATCCTCGCCGCAGCTCTTGTGACCTTGTTTTTTGTTTTGACCACTGGAAGTCTTGTAGCCGAAGTGTTGTACGTTCTGTTGATATTTTTTGCCTTGTTCAGCATCATCGGAATTTCAAGTGCGGTTCGGTCGCGCATTTCGGCCAAAAAATTACAAGGTCTTTCCAAAGATGAACAACAACTTCAGCGAACCCAAAAAGTGCGCAATGTCACCAAGTGGCTTGTGTTCTTTTTTATTCTTTTTCCGATTGCCGGACTGCTTGGTTTGGTCGTCTACAATAATGTCTAATCACGGTCCACTTGTCAGACATTACAGAATTCACGGTGAACGGCGAGAAAAGAACAGATGACTTGAAGATTGGGCTGTAATTGAGTTTTCATTATATTTGCCGTCCCTTAAAGGGAATTTTATTCCTCCTTAGCTCAGTTGGTTAGAGCATCTGACTGTTAATCAGAGGGTCTCAGGTTCAAGTCCTGAAGGAGGAGCAAGGGAAATCAAGGGCTTTAGACTGGCAAAGTCTGGAGCCCTTTTTTATCTCCGTCTATTCGCCAACAACGGTGGTGGTTCGCCGGTAAACGGATTCCATCGGCCGATGCTTTTGGCATCCATTCCTATGGCGCGCATCACCGCCCGGTCGCCATAGCGGTCGCGAAGCAAATCCATCGCTTGATAAAGATTTATAAGCCGTGCGTCGTCGAAGAGGTTAATCTGGTGACCGCCTCCGACAAGGTGACTGAAGCGAACGCCAATTAAGCGGACCAGCAAGCGCCGGTTGTACAGTTTGCGAAAAAGTTCCAGCACGGTAGGAAGAATGAAATGGTCCGAGGCGCTGTACGGAATGCGCTTTTGGAGCGTGTAGGTCTGGAAATCGGAATAGCGGATTTTTACCGCAACGCAGGCGCTGAGTTTGTTGCCCCGGCGGAGTTGAAAGGCAAGGTTTTCGGCCATTGCGGTCATAATGCCTTCGAGTTTTTGCACGTCGATGGTGTCGCGGTCGAATGTTCGTTCGGTGGAAATGGATTTGCGTTCCTGGTACGGAATGACAGGGCTGTTGTCGATGCCGTTTGCTTTTTTCCAGATGATGAGGCCGTTTTTTCCGAAGGTGCTTTCCATCACCTCCACCGGCATTTCCTGGATGGTTTTGATTCGTTTGACACCGAGGTTGCAAAGCGTCCGGTACGTCACATCGCCAATCATCGGAATTTTTTTCACCGACAAAGGCGCGAGAAATGGTTTCTCTTTTCCAGTAGGAATATTGAGTTCGTTGTTGGGCTTGGCTTCGCCAGTGGCAATTTTAGAAACTGTTTTGTTGACGGAGAGACCGAATGAAATGGGCAAGCCCGATTCTTTGATGACGCGCTGCCGCAACTCCGATGCAAATTTGTGACATCCGAAAAACTGATCCATTCCACTGAGATCCGCGTAAAATTCATCGACGGACGTTTTTTCGTAGAGGGGAACTTTTTCCTTGATGATGTCCGTCACTTGTTCGGAATATTTACTGTAGATGCCGGAATTTCCTCTCAGGACAATGGCTTCCGGACAAAGTTGTTTCGCCATACGCATCGGCATTGCTGAATGAATGCCAAAGCGCCGTGCCTCGTAGGAACACGATGCCACCACGCCCCGATCGGACGTGCCTCCGATGAGCACAGGTTTCCCGTTGAGCCGGCTGTCGATGAGCCGCTCGCAGGACACGAAAAATGTGTCGAGGTCCATATGCATTATGGTGCGCATTATTCCAATTTGTTTGTTTTCAAAAATTTCTTCTTGTGTTCTGCGCCGTGCCTGTTCCTCGTCACCACGTCTTCTTCCCTTATCTCATCACGCACTTCGCGGTATCTCGGATCTTCCATCATCGCCATTCTTTCCATAAATTCCGCATCCACTGTAATGCAATCGTAATCCTCAATCACCGTTCCGTATACTTTGTAAATGCCAGTGCCTCTGAAGGGATATCTCCTGGCGATGTCAGGAAAATGAACGGTGTCCAGCCATTGTCCTTCGCGATCGAGAAATGTTCCGAAATACATTTGCTGACCGTTTTTTGTGCTCGTGTTTTTGCGGTGAATGAGGTACCCCTTGATCCAGATTTTTTTTCCGACGTTGTGCGGCAAATCTTTGGCGAGAACTTCAGGGGTATTGTCCTCCAGATGCGATGGTCCGGACAGGTCTAACAACAAATCAAACGTGCTGTGAAGCGGAAACGTGAGCAGCTCCATTTGGTCAAACGCATCTTCCTGCCAGGAATTTTCCAGTTCGGGAATTTTGTATTCGGGCCGTTGAATGCGGAAGAGGTCACGCATAGCATATGTCGACATTTCCTCCGCTCTTTTCTGACTGACATTCCCATTCCGATAGCTATCGGAATTGAAATGTGCCTGCCACAACAAAGTCCGCTTGTCCTTCCCGGAAAAACGAAATGCGTCGATGCGAATGAGAATGCTGATTTGCACCAAGGAAATGTTCAGTCTGTTGATGAAATCGTCAAAGTCTGCATACACTCCGTTTTTTGTTCGCTCATCCACAATGCGAAGTGCAATTTCTGATTCAAATCCCTGCAGAAGATGAAAGCCCAAATAAATATCCTTTTGGTAAAGTGTCGTTTCAAAATGGCTTTGGTTGACACAGGGTTCGTGAATGATTCCACCGTGCAGTTTTGCCTCGAGCATATACAATTCGGTTCGGTAAAATCCTCCATAATTGTTGATGGTGGCCACCATATATTCCAGCGGATAATAGGCTTTCAGAAAAAGACTCTGGTAACTTTCAACGGCGTAAGAAGCCGAATGTCCCTTCGCGAACGCGTATCCGGCAAAACTTTCTGTTTGACGCCAGACCTCGGCCGTTAACTCATCGGGGTGGCCCTTGATGTGCTTGCAATTGTGAAAGAATTTTTCCTTCACGGCCTGAAATTCCTCCCGCGACCGATACTTGCCAGACATTCCTCTGCGCATCTTATCCGCTTCGCCCAAAGTCAATCCCGCAAAATAATGGGCCACTTTGATCACATCCTCCTGGTAAACCATCACGCCAAATGTTTCGGGCATTAGTCCAAGCAAAACCGGATGGGCCTCCTTTCTTTTTTCAGGATTCCGGAATCGCTGAATGTATGCCTGCATCATTCCCGACTGCGCAACACCGGGACGAATGACGGAACTCGCCGCCACCAAACCGAGGTAATCATCCACCTGCAATTTTCGCAACAACATTCGCATAGCCGGGGACTCCACATAAAAACAACCAATGGCCTTTGCTTCGCGCAACATCACTTTGATTCGCTCATCCTGCTTGAAACGCTTCAGATCGTGAATGTCGATTTGCGGTTCATCCGGTCGGGTTTTGCGAATGATCTCAATTGCCTCCTTTATTTTACCCAAGCCTCGTTGACTCAGAATATCGAGCTTGTACAAACCCACATCTTCCGCCACGTGCATATCGAACTGAACGGTTGCAAAACCTTTTGGCGGTAAAAATGTCGCCGTAAAATAATTGATGGGCTTTTGCGAGATGACAATTCCGCTGGCGTGAACACTTAACTGGCTCGGGAATCCGTGAATGTAGTCGCCGTAACGAATCACCAGTTTTCCCAAATCACTCACATCCCAGGGCTGAATATTTTCTCGCCCCAACTTGTCAATTTCCTCTTTGGGCAAACCAAATACTTTTCCCAATTCCCTGCGCACCGCTTTTGCCTGGAAAGTGGTGTATGTAGCAACCAACGCCACATTTTTAAACCGCTTGAAAATGTATTGCGTTACATCGTCGCGATCTCTCCACGAAAAATCAATGTCAAAATCCGGCGGACTGCTGCGGTAAAGATTGATGAAGCGCTCAAAATAAAGATCGAGTTCGATGGGGTCGACATCCGTAATTCGCAACAGATACGCCACAACACTGTTGGCGCCACTGCCACGACCCACGTAAAAATACTCCTTGCTCCGTGCATACTTCACAATGTCCCAATTGATGAGGAAATATGAAATAAAACCCATTTGTGAAATGGTGTTCAACTCCTTTCTTACCCGCTCCATCACCACCTCTCCTTTTTCGGGATACCTGTACTGCAATCCCTCTTCACAGAGTTTTTCCATCAATGTCAAATCCTGTTCGGCACTGCCGGTGTAATGCTTCTGATTCTGACACTCGGCCTCGTCCGAAAAATCAAAAAAGATGGAACACTGGTTGAGCAGATTCTGCGTGTTTCGAACCATCTCCGGAAAATCACGGTAATGAAAAAGCAGCTGGTCCACCGGCAACATCACGTCGTCCGGATGACCCTGCTCCGCTTCAGGAAGTTTGCTCAACAAGGTATTGTTGTCAATCGCGCGCAGCAAACGATGGGCATTGAAATCGCGCTTGTTCCGAAAAGTCGCTGTCTGTAAAATCACCGCTCTGGATGTATCAAAGCGCTTCAGTCGCACATAGTCGAGATCGCGGTGATTGATTCCGACGAATTCATTTTGCCTCAGTTCGTATTCCTTTCCCCGACGATAGGGATAAACGACAAATGCATTTTCAAATTCGGGCGCTTTATCCGGAACGTTGCTCAGACGCAAACCCGTTCCCTCCTGTTGGTGAAGTATCGATGTCAGAAAACGATTGATCTCTTCAAAGCCTTCGTTGTTCTTTGCGATGGCGATGAATTGTTGATCGATACCGTTTCGGAAATCAATTCCCAACACTGGTTGGCAGCCGTATCGCGCCGCTACTCTTAAAATGGAAAGGCAACCGGAGGTGTTGTTGATGTCGGTGATGACGAAGCGGGGTGCGCCGTTTTGTTGGGCGAGCTCGAGGAGGACTTCGGGGGGGAAGGTACCGTAGCGGAGGCTGAAGTATGTGTGGGTGTTGAGGTACATAGAGGGGTAAGGAAACTGATTCGCGAATGGAACTACTCCGAGTAATTCCCCAGAACTTTACCAGTAGGTTTGTGCTACTGCCATAGAAAGCCTGTCAAACAGGTTCTCCCGGGAGTTTCTCCGGTTGAGCTTGTAGCAGAATTCACCGAGATAATTCCGAAGATACTTTGCCTTTATATGGTGAAAAATTCCATTAATTACGCGCCGCACATTTTCTGTAACAACCTGTAACCATCTTCTGGCACGATATCCCGTAACGATACCGTTGTTCATAACAATCGACGCATCAATTTGCCTACCCAAATTGTGCGCCGGAAGCCACCCTTTTCGCAACAAGGTTTTGCTTTTAGACTTATGAGCTGAATCGTTCCCACTGCTGTTCCCCCTGGGTTTCATTACGAAATGCCATTGCCTCATATGTTCTCTCTTAATGCCTGAGGAGAGATGACCCTTCATCATTTTTATTTTAGGCCGGTCTGCCTTTTGCAATTTCATTCGACTGGGAGAATCATACATTTCACTGAACTCATCAAAGTCGACCTCGTCAAAATCCACTTGTGAGCAAATAGAGTACATATCATCCCTCTGCCCCATTGATTCGCGGATACGATGCATCAAGAACCATATGGTGTCGTATTTGTGACCAAGTTGTCGTTGCATTTCCATCGCTGATAAAGGCTTTTTAGTAAAACTCATCAAAGCCATTGCCAGGTACCACTTTCGCACTGATAAATTTGAATTTTCCATTATTGTCCCGCTTCGAAGAGTGGTTCGGAAATCGCACATTTTGCATTGCCATTGCCACTTTGCCTTCAACCAGTAATGCTCGTCGTAGCCACACTTTTTACAATATACTCCCTGACTTTCGCGGCGCAGTCGGAAGTGCTGCCGACAGCATTCTTCATCCGGAAAAGCTTGGGTAAACGCAGTAATTTTCATTTTTTTTCGCCTTTTATTCTAATAAGTAATTGATTAACAAATAACTATTTTTCTGGTAAAGTTCTGGAGAACCACTCAAGCGCCCCTCTATTTCTCTGGCCAGAAATCAAAAATAACGATTATTTAATCAATTTACGATTATATTTTAACCATATAATTCGCTATACATTGATTATGTTAAAATTACAAAGGCAAGAAGGGAGGCTTAAGAAAACTGATTGACTGGAAAATTCAGCCAAGAACGAGTCTATTCCACCACGTGATGCGCATCGGGAATTTCATTAAAACAAGTCATTCCTTCGACACAAAAACGCTCGGCCAGTTTGGCCGGGAGCGCAGCAAGAATTTCAGTGCCCGCTGGTTTGTAGACAACATTATTTTCACGCACCTCCAGCGGCAGGTTCTGTTTTTTTACCATATCATAACTCTTCACAAGGTGCCCGCCGGGTTTGACCAGTGCCAGAATGGATTTGTCTTTGAAGCCGTTCGCCGAAGCGATCTGGCGGTAACAGGTAATGATCTCCAGTGTAAGTTCCTTTCCGGAAGGACTCATCCAGGTAACGGTGCCAACTCTCCGCACAGATTCCCGACCCCATTGATGCTTCAGCATTCCTACCTGACCGTCCTGAAGTGAATCAGCAAATTTCCAGAAGAGGGTATCCTGACCGTAGACAACAGGAAATGAAAAGAGAAAAATCAAAAAGATAATTTTTTTCATCGCTATAGGAATTACGCTCTTACTAAATACGCAAAAATCAGTCCTAAAGTTTAGCTTACAAAAATCCGAGTTCGAGTTGCGCTTCCTCACTCATCATATTTTTATCCCAGGGTGGTTCGAACACGATGGTAACTTTGGCCTCTTTAACACCGGGTACCAATTCAACTTTTTGCTTCACATCCTGTGGCAAACTCTCCGCAACGGGACAATTGGGAGACGTAAGCGTCATAATCACTTCGACAAATCCATCCTTCTGAATTTTTACTTCATAAATCAAACCAAGTTCAAAAATGTCCACTGGAATTTCAGGGTCGTAAATTTCCTTCAACGCGATGACGATTTTGTCCTCAAGAACCTTAAGCTCATCTCTGCTCATATCACTGTCTTTCGATACGATCATTTTGCAATATTAAGTCCCAGCGCGTACATCTTCATTTGTTTGACCATTGCTACCAACCCGTTGGAGCGGGTTGGAGACAAATGCTCCTGCAATCCAATGGTTCGAAGACTCTCCAGTTTTGCGTGGACGATATCTTCTGGATTTTCGCCCGAAAGCAAGCGGATCAGTAACGCAACAATTCCTCTTGCGATGAGTGAATCTGCTGCGCCGTGGAAAATAACCTTGTTCTCAACCAGTTCGGCATAAAGCCACACTGTCGACTGACAGCCCTTGATAATATTTTCATCACATTTATAATTTGCTGCCATCTCAGGAAGGCTTTTTCCACAGTCGATCAGGTATTCATACTTGTCCATCCAGTCGTCAAATTGGTTGAATTCTCCAATAAGTTCGCATTCCTTTTGTTCGATACTCATCGCAGCATTTTGATTGCCTTCTTAAGAGATTCTGAAAGATAGTCTACCTCAGAAAGCGTGTTGTAAACGCTAAACGTAGCGCGAACGGTACCGGATATATTGAAATAATCCATCACCGGCTGAGTACAGTGATGACCTGTTCTCACTGCAATACCCTGCTGATTCAACAAAGATCCGATATCGTAAGGATGGAGTCCATCGACAACAAATGACAAGACGCCGCATTTCTCGACGGCTGTTCCAATGATACGCAAACCATCGATTTGTTGCAGCTTTTCAGTAGCAGATTTCAAAAGTTCGGATTCGTGTTTTGTCAATTGAACGCGGTCAAGTGCATTGAGCCAATCCAGACCAGCACCCATCCCGATAACGCCGGAAATATTTGGTGTTCCCGCTTCAAACTTGTGTGGCAGATCACCGTACACCGTTTTCGTCATCGATACCGTTTTGATCATATCTCCACCGCCACGGTAGGGTGGCATAGCATTCAGAATTTCCTGTTTCCCATAAAGCACTCCGGTACCTGTCGGACCAAATACTTTGTGTGCAGAAAAAACCAGAAAATCGCAGTCGATTTCCTGAACATTCATAGTGAAGTGTTGCAACGACTGGGCTGCATCAATGAGAACTTTTCCGCCCACCCGATGAACGTTTTCCACCAACTGCTTGATCGGATTTATTGTTCCCAGTGAATTCGATACGTGAACAATTGATGCAATTTTCGTCCGATTGGAGACTAATTCGTTAAGGCTTTTCAGGTCAAGCGACCCATCCTCCTTTAGCGGAATGTAACGAAC
>Ga0247727_10001356_pt1 | contig 58631 bp, 49 predicted proteins | sample WisWelCaveWW1625_FD_202498 | JGI IMG/M metagenome (GOLD analysis project Ga0247727, IMG submission 202498) | Biofilm microbial communities from Wishing Well Cave, Virginia, United States - WW16-25 | ecosystem: Environmental > Aquatic > Deep subsurface > Groundwater > Cave microbial mat | place... | reverse complement strand
CCTGGGCCCGGGTCCGTACACGCTGCCGGTGCCGATGATGAACATCATCAACGGTGGGGCCCACGCCGACAACAGCGTCGACGTCCAGGAGTTCATGGTGCTGCCGGTCGGTTTCGACCGCTTCTCCGAGGCCTTGCGCTGCGGCGCCGAGATCTTCCACGCCCTCAAGAAGGTGCTGCATGGCCGCAAGCTCAGCACCGCGGTCGGCGACGAGGGCGGATTCGCGCCCGACCTGCCGAGCAACGAGGCGGCGCTGGCCGTGATCATGGAAGCGATCGAGGCGGCCGGCTACCAGGCCGGGAAGGACGTGTTCCTCGGCCTCGACGTCGCCGCGACCGAGTTCTACAAGTCCGATGGAGGGTCCGGCGAGTACCACCTCGAGAGCGAAGGGCGGTCCTTCAGCAGCGCCGGCTTCGCCGATTACCTGGCCGCGCTCGCCGCCAAGTACCCAATCATCTCGATCGAGGACGGCATGGCCGAGGACGATTGGGCGGGCTGGAAGGGCCTCACCACCAAGCTCGGCGCCACGCTCCAGCTGGTCGGCGACGACCTGTTCGTGACCGACGCCAAGACCCTGCAGAAGGGCATCGATTTGGGGCTAGCCAACTCGATCCTGATCAAGCCGAACCAGATCGGCACGCTGACCGAGACGCTCGCGGCGATCGACCTCGCAACGGCGAACGGCTACACCGCGGTCGCCTCGCACCGCTCGGGCGAGACCGAGGACGCGACCATCGCCGACCTCGCGGTCGGCACCGCCGCCAGCCAGATCAAGACCGGCTCGCTGTGCCGCAGCGACCGCATCGCCAAGTACAACCAGCTGCTGCGCATCGAGGCGGAGCTGGGCGCGGACGCGCGCTACGCCGGCCGCGGCGCGTTCCCGCGCGGCGTGCGCGTCGGCTGACGGGGATCGAGCGCGTGCGTTGGCTGAGCGCCGTGCTGGTCGTGCTGCTGCTCCTGCTGCAGTACCGGGTCTGGTTCGGGCCGGCCGACGCCTTCGACGCGCTCGCGCTGCGCACCGAGATCGACGCCCAGCGCCTCGAGAACGAGCGGCTGCGCGAGCGCAACGCGGCGCTCGGCGCCGAGGTCCGCGACCTCAAGCAGGGCAAGGAATCGGTCGAGGAGCGGGCCCGCTCCGACCTCGGCATGGTCAAGGGCGCCGAGACCTTCTACCAGGTCGTCACGCCGCGGCCCAGCCAACCCGGCGCGCCGACCAGCATCGCCGCGCCGGCCACCTCGCCCGCGACTGGCGCGCCGCCGTGAGCGAGGCGTCCACCCACTGGGTGGTGGTCCCCGCCGCCGGCTTCGGCCACCGCATGGGTAGCGAGACGCCCAAGCAGTACCTGCCGCTCGCCGGCCGCGCGGTGCTCGCCTGGACGCTCGAGGCCCTGCTCGACCACCCGCGCATCGCGGGCGTGATGCTGGTGGTCGCGAACGACGACGCGCGCTGGCGCGAGTGCCTGCCGGCCGACGCCGGCGAGCGGGTGCGCGCGGTGATCGGCGGCCGGCAGCGGCCCGACTCGGTCGGCGCCGGGCTCGATGAGCTCAGCGGCTTCCTGCCGCCCGAGAGCTGGGTGCTGGTGCACGACGCGGTGCGCCCGTGCCTGCACGCCAAGGACCTCGAGCGCCTGATCGTCGCCGCCACCGCCGATGCGGTCGGGGGGCTGCTGGCCGCGCCCAGCGCCGACACCATCAAGCGCATCGACGCCGAGCAGCGCGTGGACGCGACGCTCGAGCGGCGCGAGGTGTGGCGCGCGCTGACCCCGCAGATGTTCAAGCTCGGCGCGCTGCGCGAGGCCTACGCCCGGGCCCGTGACGCCGACCGGGTGCCGACCGACGAGGCCGCCGCCATCGAGGCGACCGGCGCCCGACCGCTGCTGGTGGTGGGACGCGCCGACAACGTCAAGATCACCCAACCCGAGGACCTCGGCTTCGCCGAGGCCGTGCTGCGCGCGCGGGGCGCGCTGTGAGCGAGCGCGGCGGTCTCCGGATCGGGCAGGGCTTCGACGTCCATGCGTTCACCGCCGGCCCGCCATCTGACGACTTCGTGGTGCTCGGCGGCGTGCGCATCCCGCACAGCCATGGGGTGAGGGCGCACAGCGATGGCGACGTGCTGATCCACGCGATCTGCGACGCCTTGCTCGGCGCCGCCGCGCTCGGCGACATCGGCCGGCACTTCCCGGACAGCGACCCGAAGTGGCAGGGCGCGGAGAGTCGGGCTTTGCTGCGCGCGGTGCGCGCGAAGCTGGCCGCCGCCGGCTACCGCGTCGTGAACGTGGATTCGACCGTAATCGCCGAGGCGCCGAAGGTCACGCCGCATGCCGAGGCGATCTGCGTGAACCTCGCCGCCGACCTCGGGCTCGGCGTCGGCGCGGTCAGCGTCAAGGCCACCACCAGCGAGAAGCTCGGCTACACCGGCCGGGGCGAGGGGATCGCTGCGCTGGCGATCGCTCTAGTCGAGGCCAGCCCGTGAGACCGGTCGGCATGGCGCTGCTGGTGGTCATGGTCGCGCTTGGGACCGTCACAGCCGTCGCGGCAGATGACCTGGTTCCCGTGGTCATCGACCAACCGGCAGAGCTGGTGATGGCCGAGAAGCCGATCGTGCCGCCGAAGACGGTCGCCAAGGGCGTCATCGGCGAGGTCGTGATCCGCGGATTCATCGCGAGCGCCGGTCGTGTAGCGCGGCCGCCGCGTGCGGACAAGGGTGCACCCAAGGCCTTGGTCGCGCCGGCGATCGCGGCCTTCAAGGCGTCGACGTTCAAGGCACCGCGTGGGGCGTCGAACGACGCCTGTGGCCTCGCATGGCAGGAACTCAGCCTGAGCTATGACTTCCGCGTCGTCGATGGAGCATACGTCGTCGATGTCGTCGCGCTGCCCCCGGGTCCCGGCGTGCTGCCGGCGAAGACGATCGCGGCCAGCAGGGCATGGCATGAGCGCAACGCATCGAGAACGGCGAACGCGGAGATGACAGGCGTGCGCAAGGATCTCAAGGTGCTTTCCAGGGTCGCGCCGAAGGTCACCCATGACCTGTTCTTCGACCCGGGTCCGTGGGGATTCATAGCGATGTTCGTCGTCGGCGCGGATGGCAAGGTCTCAGATGTCATGGTGGTCGATGATGGACAATGGGACGGAGGTGGCATGCGCAAGCGGATCGGTGATGCGGTGGTGCTCTGGGCCTTTGAACCGATGACGATCGACGGTGTCGCGGTCGCACGTCGCACCTGCCAGCTGATCGACCTGCCGGTCGCATCGCGTTGATGCCGGGCATGCTCGAGATCCAAGACCACGGTCCGGTGCGCGAGCTCAGGCTCGCGCGCCCGCCGGTCAACGCGCTGGACCCCACGCTGGTCGAGGCGCTGCACGAGGCCTTCGCTCAGGCGCCGGCGAGCGGCGCCCGAGCGCTGGTGCTGTCGGGGCGGCCCGGGATGTTCTCGGCAGGGCTCGACGTGCCGGCGCTGCTGGCGCTCGACCGCGCCGACATGCGCCGCTTCTGGTCACGGTTCTTCGGACTGCTGCGGGGGTTCGCGGAGTCGCCGCTGCCGATCGCCGCGGCCCTGACCGGCCACAGTCCGGCGGGCGGCACGGTGCTCGGCATCTTCTGCGACGTGCGCTTCGCGGCGGAAGGCGATTTCAAGATCGGCTTGAACGAGGTCCAGATCGGTCTGTGCGTGCCGCCGGTGGTGTTGGCGGCCTTCGAGCGGGTGGTCGGTCCGCGCCATGCCGCGATCCACACCATCCAAGGCACCTTGATGTCGCCAGCCACCGCGCGCGAGATCGGCCTGGTCGACGAGCTGCTGCCGGTCGATCAGGTGATCCCGCGCGCCATCGCCTGGGGCCAGACGCTCGCCGCTCTGCCGCCCGCGGCGGTCGCCAAGACGCGCGGCTTCGTGCGTCAACCGCTGATCGACGCGGTGCGCGAGCTCGAGCGCCCGACCAACGAGCAGATGCTCGAGGTCTGGTTCAGCCCCGAGGCGCAGGGTGCGTTGCGCGCGATGGTCGAGCGGGTCAAGTCGCGTCGGTAGGAGCCCGTTCGCGGGCGTTGCCATTCCGGAGCACGACGAAGATCGCCAGCAAGCTGGCTCCGACAGGCACCGCGAGGGAGTGGCTCCTGTAGGAGTTCGCTCGCGGGCGATGCTTTCCTGTAGGAGCGGCGTGCACGCCGCGATCTTCTCGGTGCGTGTTCTCGGCCGGACCGGAACCAAGCGTCGCGGCGTACACGCCGCTCCTAACATCCAGAGCGCGCAGGCCCAACCAGTAGCGGCGGCGTGCGCGCCACGACGGATCAGCGCGCCTTGCGCAACAGCACCAGCGTCGCGCCCGACCCGCCTTGGGCGGGCGGCGCACTGGCGTAGGCCAGCACCTCGTCACGCCGCAGCCAGCGACCCAACGCCCCCTTGAGCACCGGGCCGCGCGCCCCCGAACCCAGGCCCTTGCCGTGGATGACCCGCACGCAGCGCGCGCCTCGCTCGATCGCGGCGCGCAGGAACGAGACCAGCTCGGCGTGGGCGCGGTCGCGGGTCAGGCCGTGGAGGTCGAGTTCGGCGTCGCAACGGTAATTGCCGCGCCGCAGGCGCCGCAGCACGGCGTGCTGGACGCCGGCGCGCGCGTAGCTCGTCACCTCGCCGGAGTCGAGGTCGGCCTCCTCAGGCGGCGTGGCGAGCGATTCGGCGAGTACCGCGCGCTCGTCGGCGAGCCGCGAGATCGGCTTGGGCGCGGGCTTGGTGATTGCCGGCCGGGTGGCACGGCCCTTGTGCAGAGGCTTGGCGTCGGCGACCGCGGCTCGGAACAGCGCGGCGTCGTCGAGCGGCTCTTCGGGAGCGGGTGAGCGTCGCTTGGTCATGGGCGCAGCCTAGCGGTGCGGGCGGAGCCAGGAAAGCGCGCTTCCGCCCTGGACCGTTCCCCATTACCCTGCGTGCATGAGGATCCTGGTCAGCAACGACGACGGCCACCGCGCCGAGGGCCTGCGCCTCCTGGTGCTGCGCTTGCGCGAGCTGGCCGAGGTCACGGTGGTCGCGCCCGACCGTAACCGTAGCGGTGCCAGCAACTCGCTGACCCTCGACCGGCCGCTTCGCATCCACCGGGAGCAGGACGGGGTGATCGCGGTCGAGGGCACGCCCACCGACTGCGTCCACCTCGCGCTCACCGGGCTGCTCGAGCACGAGCCCGACATGGTGATCTCAGGGATCAACGCCGGCGCCAACCTCGGCGACGACGTGCTGTACTCGGGCACGGTCGCGGCGGCGATGGAGGGGCGTTTCCTCGGCCTGCCGGCGATCGCCATCTCACTGGTCTCTGAGCACCCGACCAACTACGACACCGCCGCCCAGGTGGCCTGCACGCTGGTGCGGCGTCTGGTGGACGACCCGCTGCCGGCCGACACCATCCTCAACGTCAACGTCCCCGACCTGATGATGTCCGAGGTCGCGGGCTTCGCCGCGACCCGCCTCGGCCACCGCCACCGCTCGGCGCCGGTCGTCAAGTCCACCGACCCCAAGGGCCGAATAGTCTACTGGGTCGGACCGCCGGGCGCCGAGGACGACGCCGGACCGGGCACCGACTTCCACGCCGTGGCCCGCGCGCTCGTCTCGATCACCCCGCTGACCGTCGACCTGACGCGCTATCAGGCGCTCGACAAGGTCGCCGGGTGGTTGCGCGGCCTATAGCCGGATGAGCGCGATCGACCCACGCGACGGCCGCGGCATGACCTCGGCCGCGACCCGCGAGCGCCTGGTGCAGCGGATCGCGGAGCAGGGGGTGCGCGACCAGCGCGTGCTCGACGCGATCCGCGCCGTGCCGCGCCACCTGTTCATGGACGAGGCGCTGGCGAGCCGGGCCTACGAGGACACCGCGCTGCCGATCGGCCACGGCCAGACGATCTCCCAGCCCTACATCGTGGCGCGCATGACCGAGTGGCTGCTCGCGGACACCCAACGCGAGGGCCTGCCCGACAAGGTGCTCGAGGTCGGCACCGGCTGCGGCTACCAGACCGCGGTGCTCGCCGGCCTGGTGCCGATGGTCTACAGCGTCGAGCGCATCGAGCCGCTGCTGTCCGCGGCGCGCGCCCGGTTGCGCAAGCTCGGCCTGCGCAACGTGCGGATGCAGCTCAGCGACGGCAGCGGGGGCTGGGAGGCGCACGCGCCGTACCCGGCGATCATCGTCACCGCCGCGCCCGAGGCGCTGCCCGAGGGCCTGGTCGCGCAGCTCGCCGAGGGTGGACGGATGGTCATCCCGCTCGGGCCCGCCGGCGCCCAGACCCTGACCCTGGTGCGCCGTCGCCACGGCCAGCTCCTGAGCGCGCCGCTCGAAGCGGTGTCGTTCGTGCCGCTGCTCGGCGGCGTGGTGCGCTGATGCGCAGCGCCGCGTGCCGACTGCTGCTGCTCGGGCTGCTCGTGCTGGTCGGTTGCAGCAGCGCGCTGCGCTTCGAGGACGACCCGCCCGGCGTCCACACCGTGCGGCGTAGCGAGACGCTGTATTCGATCGCGTTCCGCAACCAGCTCGACTGGCGCGAGCTGGCGCGCTGGAACGGCATCGGCGCGCCCTACACGCTGGCAGTCGGACAGAAGCTGCGCCTCACCGAACCGCTGGCGCTCGCCGGCGGCCAGCCCGCGCCGCGCGGCGCGGGCACCAAGCCGCCGACCAAGCGTCCCACGGTCAGGGCGCCGAGCGCGCCCGCGCCGAACCTGCGTTGGGCTTGGCCGAGCGACGGCCCGCTGGTCGCGCGCTTCCGCGCCGGCGTCGCGTCGGCGAAGGGCATCGACCTCGGTGGCAAGCTCGGCGATGCGGTGCGCGCCGCGAGCGAGGGTCGCGTCGTGTACGTCGGAAGTGGACTCGTCGGATACGGCAAAGTTATCATCGTGAAGCACGATGATCGTTACCTCAGCGCCTACGCGCACAACGATTCGTTCCTCGTCAAGGAGGGGGACGCGGTGACCCGCGGCCAGCAGATCGCCACGCTGGGGTTAGGCCCCGGTCAGCGCGCGCAACTCCACTTCGAGATCCGGCTCGACGGGCGCGCGGTCGACCCGCTGCCGTTGCTGCCCAAGCGCTGATCCGTGGGCGACGACGACAGCAAGCTCCCGACGGCGCCGTTCGACGAGGAGCTCGAGCCCGATCCCGCCGAGCTCGAGCGGCTCGCCGCCGAAGGCGAGGACGACGACGAGCCGCTCACCGAGCTGGCGCTCGAGGCGGCGGCCGAGGGTGACGGTGCCGCCGAGGAAGAGGTGGTGAGCGTCGCGGTCGCGGCGCTCGAGGTCGAGGCACCGGCCCCGCCCGAGGCGCGCGGTACCGGTCGCCGCACCCACGAGGCGCCCGACGCGACCCGCATCTACCTGTCGCAGGTCGGCTTCCGGCCGCTGTTGACCGCCGCCCAAGAGGTCGAGTACGGCCGGCTAGTTCAGAAGGGCGACATGGAAGCCCGCTGCCTGATGATCGAGAGCAACCTGCGGCTGGTCGTCAAGATCGCGCGGCGCTACTCGAACCGCGGTCTGCCGCTGCTCGACCTGATCGAGGAGGGCAACCTCGGCCTGATCCACGCGGTCGGCAAGTTCGACCCGGAGCGCGGCTTCCGCTTCTCGACCTACGCCACTTGGTGGATCCGCCAGACCATCGAGCGCGCGCTGATGAACCAGACGCGCACCATCCGCCTGCCGATCCACGTCATCAAGGAGATCAACGTCTACCTGCGGGTCTCGCGGCGGATGTCACAGAAGCTCGACCGCGAGCCGAGCTCCGAGGAGATCGCCGCCGAGCTTGAGCGCCCGCACGAGGACGTCGAGCGGATGCTTGGCCTCAACGAGCGCATCACTTCGGTCGACCGGCCGATGTCCTCCGACACCGACCGGGTGCTGCTGGATGCGATCCCCGACGAGGTCACGCTCGAGCCCTCGGCCCAGCTCCACAGCAACGAGCTGCAGGCGGTGGTGGCGAGCTGGCTGGTGCAGCTGACCGACAAGCAGCGCGCGGTAGTGACCCGGCGCTACGGCCTGGACGGCAAGGACCGGGCCACGCTCGAGGACGTCGGTGCGCAGATCGGCGTGACCCGCGAGCGGGTCCGCCAGATCCAGATGGATGCGCTGCGACGGCTGCGCAAGATCCTCGAGGCCGAGGGCCTCGACGAGGAATCCCTGCTGGAATAGGCCTCAGATCATCAGCAGGCCGGCCACCACGCGGCGGCCTTCGCTCAACAGCACGTTGTAGGTCCGGCAGGCGGCGGCGGTGTCCATCACCTCGACGCCGATGCGCTGGGCGCGGGCTTCGGCGAGCGCCGTCGGCGCCGGCAGCCGGAGCTTCGCGCCGGTGCCGATCAGCACCACCTCGGGTCGCAGCGCCAGCAGCTGCGCGATCGCGCCGGCATCGATCGCGTCGGGCGCGGCCGGTGGCCAGGCGCTCAACGCGCCCGCCGACAGCACCACGCTGTGGGTCACGGTCTCGAGGTTGGTCGTGATGCTGCCCGCGGCATAGGCGCGTATGATGCGTGTCGCTCCGTCAGCCGGTAGGTCGCGAGAGAACTGCATGTCGCGCACCCTACCTGAAGCCGACCGATCCGGTCACCACGGCGAACTGCACCTCGTGGTCGACGCCCTCGACGGCGCCGCCCTGGTCGAGCTGCACGCTGCGCCGGCGGTGCGCGCCTTCCTGGCCCGCGGCGTCCGCGCGCCCATCGCCGACGACCCCGCCGCGGTGCTGCTCGCGCTGGTCGGGCTCGACGCGGGCAGCGGGCGCGCCGCGCTCGCGCGCTTCGGCGCTGGGCTCGATGCCGAGAGCTGCTGGTCCGACGTCGAGCTGCTGCACCTCGCGCCGACCCTCGACTCGGTGCGCCTGCAGCGGCTCGGCACCTCGCTGACCGTCGCCGACCACGACGCCTTGCTCGGCACGCTCGCCGCGCGCCTGACGGAGGAGGGCGCGCTGCTCGATGTGGCACGCCGCCAGGTCCGTTGGTCGCGCGCGCTCGCCTTGCGCGATCCGCACCCGGCCAAGCTCGACGGCGGCGACGCGCGCGAAGTGCTCGAAGCGCATCGCACCGACCGCGACCACCTGCGCCTCGCGCTCGAGCTGCAGATGCTGCTCCACCGCCATCCGCTCAACGAGTCGCGCGCGGCGCGTGGCGCGCTGACCGCCAACGCGCCCTGGTTCCACGGCACCGGCTTTCTGCCCGCGACGCTCGAGCCACGCTTCGGCGCGACCCGTGGCAGCGATCCCTTGCTCGCTGGCCTGGCGCGGCGGATGGGCGTGCCGCACGACGCCACTGCGCACGCCAGCGGCCCAGGCTTGGTGCGCTGCGCCGCGCCCCTGGCGCCGGCGCTCGCCTCGGCCGCGCTCGCGGCGCTCGGCGCCGGCGCGATCAGCAACGCGTGCCTGCACCTGCCGCCGCTCGGCGCCTGGCGCCTTGGCCGCGGCGCGCGCTGGCGCTTCTGGCGGCGCACGCCATCGCTCGCCGCGCTGCTGGCGGAGGAGGCATGAGCCTCAAGGTCCGGCGCCGCCTACCGCAGGCCGTGCCGCTCGCCGGCCTGCACCCGCTGGTGGCGCGGCTCTACGCGGCGCGCGGTATCGAGGCTCCCGAGGATGCCGCGCTCGGGCTCGACGCGCTGTTGCCGACCACGCTGCTGGGCGGGGCGGAGGCCGCCGCCGAACTGCTGCACGATGCGCTGCGCCGCGAGCGGCGGATCCTGATCGTCGGCGACTACGACGCCGACGGCGCGACCTCGACCGCGGTCGCGGTGCTGGGCCTGCGCCGACTGGGCGCGACCCAGGTGGACTACCTGGTGCCGAACCGCTTCGAGTACGGCTACGGCCTGACGCCCGAGATCGTGGCGCTCGCGCGCACCCGCAGCCCGGACCTGATCGTGACCGTCGACAACGGCATCGCCAGCGTCGCGGGCGTGGCCGCGGCCCGCGCGGCGGGTATCGACGTGCTCGTCACCGACCACCACCTTCCCGGGAAGACCCTTCCGGACGCCACGGTGCTGGTCGACCCGAACCTGCCCGGCGACCCCTTCCCGAGCAAGTGCCTGGCCGGGGTCGGTGTGATGTTCTATGTCTTGTTGGCGCTGCGCGCGCGCTTGCGGTCCGTGGACTGGTTCGCCAGCCGCGGGCTGTCTGAGCCCAACCTCGCCGAGCTGCTCGATCTGGTCGCGCTCGGCACGGTCGCCGACGTCGCCCGCTTCGACCGCAACAACCGCATCCTGGTCGCGAACGGCTTGAAGCGCCTGCGCGCCGGGCGCTGCCGGCCTGGGATCGCGGCGCTGGCGCGCGTCGCCAAGCGCAGCCTCGACCGGCTCGAGGCCCGCGACCTGGGCTTCGCGATCGGCCCGCGCCTGAACGCCGCCGGTCGTATGGACGACATGACGGTCGGCATCGAATGCCTGATCGCTGACGACCCCGCGCGCGCCGCGACGCTCGCCGCCGCGCTCGACGCCCTTAACCGCGACCGCCGCGACCGCGAGCAGCAGATGCGCGACGAGGCCTTCGACGCCTTGGCCGCGCTCGGCGACGATCCACCGCGCGGCATCGTGCTGTTCGATCCCAGGTGGCACCAAGGGATCGTCGGCTTGGTCGCCTCGCGCGTCCGCGAGCGCAGCGCGCGCCCGACCATCGCCTTCGCCGACGCCGGCGACGGCACGCTCAAGGGCTCGGGTCGCTCGATCGACGGCCTGCACCTGCGCGACGCGCTCGAGACGATCGCGACCCGCGAGCCCGACTTGATCGCGCGCTTCGGCGGCCATGCTGCGGCCGCCGGCCTGACCCTGGCGAAGGACGCGCTGCCGCGCTTCAGCGCCGCGTTCGAGGCCGAGGTGGCGCGGGTGCTGGGCGATGCGCCGCCCGACGCGAGCGTGGCGAGCGACGGCGAGCTCGAAGCCTCCCTGCTCGACGCTACTGGTGCGCGCGCGATCCGCGACGGCGGGCCGTGGGGGCAGGGGTTCCCCGAGCCGCGCTTCGACGGCGGTTTCACGGTCCGCGAGCGGCGCTTCGTCGGCGAGCGCCACCTCAAGCTCACGCTCGACGGTCCCGGCGGTCCGCTCTCGGCCATCGCCTTCGGCTGGGACGACGACCCGGTACCCGAGCCGGGCGCGCGCGTCCACGCGGTCTACGCGCTCGACCTCGACGCCTACCGCGGCGGCGACGCGGTCCAGCTGCTGGTGGACGAGCTGGTCCCAGCCGACCAGGTGATGCTGGTCTGACCAGAGCGCGGTCGGTGCCGCGCCTCAGAACCGCTTCGAGATCCCGAGCCCGAGGCCGAACAGGTACTCGCTGCTCACCTCGCCGCGGGCCGCGGAGTTGCGGTCCACCATCTCCCAGCCCATCGACCGGAACTGCAGCGTCAGGTCGGAGTGCAGCATCCAGCCGGCGCCGAACGGCATCCGCAGCCCGACCCCGCCGAACACGAACGGTTCGACGGAGGTCTCGGTGTGGATGTCGAAGGTGCCGCCGCCCTGGACCGGGCCGGCCGCGTCGCTCACGTCGGACGACCCGATGCCGCCGCCCAGACGCCAGGTCCATCGCAGGTCGTCGTCGCCGCCGAAGCGCCGCTCCATCCAGACGCTCAGGTCGATCTGCTGGACCGCGGCATCGACGGTCTCGAACGCCGGGTCCTGGGTGATGCCGATGGACTCGGCCGGATGCTCGGCGTCCCAGGTGCTGAAGTCGGCGGCGAGCCCCAAGGTCCAGCCGCCGTCCATGTCGCGGGTGGCGAACAGCCCGCTGCTGAGGATGTCGCCGATCGGCTCGCCGTCGCTCCAATCGAGGGTCGCGCGCAAGCCGAAGCGCCACTCGCCGTCGGCGGCGGCCGCTCCGGCCACCAGCGCCGCGACCGCGAACGCCAAGGTCCTGATCGTGGTGGTACGCATGCGCTCGCTCCCGGTCAGCGGATACCCGCGCCCTTGGATGCGCCCGGCCGAGCCGCGAGTCAAGCGGCGGGCGCGGTCCCGGCGGACGCGTTCCAATTCGCCTATTACCGCATCCCCGGCCGCGGCTGTCGCCGCGTTCGTCACCGCCGGGCTTGGGCGTCGCCTTGCGCGAGACGCGTAGACTCGCCCGCCCGGCAGCCCTTCGCTCCGAAGGGAGCGGGTGTTCCGTCACCCCTTATCGTTCCGAAGCGGGCGAGCATTCCATCACCCCCTTCGTTCCGAAGCGGGCGGGCGTTCCATCACCCCCTTCGGCACGAAGGGGGGCGCGGTCGCGGAGCGAGCGCGGGGTGATGCGGTCGCTCTGCTAAGATGTCGACCCCATGGAAGTCAGCCCGCTCCGAACCAAGATCTCCGACCTCCGCGCGCGTTCCGACGCGCTTCGGAGGCATCTTTGACTACGCCGAGTTGAGCGACCGGCTCACCGAGGTGAGCCGCGAATTGGCCGACCCCAAGGTCTGGGACAGCCCCGAGAAGGCGCAGGAGCTCGGCCGCGAGCGCGCCAAGCTCGAGGGTATCGTCGGCACGCTCGACAAGGTCGGCCGCGAGATCGACGATGCGGCCGAGCTGCTCGAGATGGCGGTCGAGGCCGAGGACCATTCCTCGGTCAACGCCATCACCCACGACCTGCGCAAGGTCGAGGAGCGGGTCGCCAAGCTCGAGTTCAACCGGATGTTCGCAGGCCCGATGGACGCGCACAACGCCTTCGTCGAGGTCACCGCCGGCGCCGGCGGGACCGAAGCTCAGGACTGGTGCGCGATGCTGCTGCGCATGTACCTGCGCTGGTGCGAGCGCCGCGGCTTCCGCACCGAGCTCATGGAGGAGAGCAACGGCGAGGTCGCGGGCCTCAAGTCCGCCACCTTCCGCGTCGAGGGCGACCACGCCTTCGGCTGGCTGCGCACCGAGACCGGCGTCCACCGCCTGGTCCGCAAGTCGCCGTTCGACAGCAACGCCCGCCGCCACACCAGCTTCGCCGCGGTGTTCGTCAGCCCCGAGATCGATGACGACTTCAAGGTCGACATCAACCCCGCCGACTTGCGGGTCGACACCTATCGTGCGTCGGGCGCGGGCGGCCAGCACGTCAACCGCACCGAGTCGGCGATCCGCATCACCCACGAGCCCTCGGGGATCGTGGTCGCCTGCCAGGGCGAGCGCTCGCAGCACAAGAACCGCGCCACCGCGATGAAGATGCTCAAGGCCCGGCTCTACGAGCAGGAGATCCTCAGGCGCAAGGCCGAGCAGCAGAAGGTCGAGGACAGCAAGTCCGACATCGGTTGGGGCAGCCAGATCCGTTCCTACGTGCTCGACCAGAGCCGCATCAAGGACCTGCGCACCGATCATGAGGTCGGCGACACCCAGCGCGTGCTGGACGGCGACCTCGACGGCTTCATCGAGGAGTCGCTCAAGCAAGGGTTGTGACGCATGACGGCATCCCCCACGCTCGCTCCGCTCGCGCCGCCCCCTTCCTGCGGAAGGGGGCGAGGGAAGAGTTAGGGAGGCCAGCACTGGTAGCCGCCTGCCGCGAAGAGGGGGGCGCAGGAGGGCAAGGTAGCGTCGCTCCCCGCCCCTTCTGGCGAAGCGGGCGAGGGGGCGGAGGGCGGCGCTCCCCACGCCCCCTTCCTTCGGAAGGGGGCCGGCGGCGCAGCCGCCGGGGGATGCAGACGACTGCCGCCAACGAACAACTGTGAGAACGCGATGACCGACCAAGACGAGAACAGCCTGATCGCCCAACGCCGCGCCAAGCTCGACGAGCTGCGCGCCCTTTCTGCGAAGGGCGGAGGCGACGCCTACCCCAACGACTTCCGGCGCGACGCGCTGGCCGCCGAGCTGGCCGCGGCATTCGGCGAGCGCAGCGCCGAGTCGCTCGAGGCCGACGCGGTCCAGGTCCGGGTCGCGGGACGGATGGTCGCCAAACGCATCATGGGCAAGAGCTCGTTCGCCGGGATGCAGGACGGCTCGGGGCGCATCCAGCTGTTCCTGAACCGCGACGCGCTCGGCGACGCCTACGAGCGCTTCAAGCAGTTCGACCTCGGCGACCAGGTCGCGGCGGTCGGCACGCTGATGCGGACCAAGACCGGCGAGCTCTCGGTCAAGGTCGGCGAGCTGCGGCTGCTCGCCAAGGCGCTGCGCCCGCTGCCCGAGAAGTGGCACGGGCTGACCGACACCGAGACCCGCTACCGCCAGCGCTACGTCGACCTGATCGTCACACCCGAGGCGCGCGAGTGCTTCCGGCGCCGCACCCAGATCGTCGCCTACGTCCGCCGCTACTTCGACGCGCTCGGCTTCATGGAGGTCGAGACCCCGATGCTGCAGCCAATCGCGGGCGGCGCGGTGGCCAGGCCGTTCACCACCCACCACAACGCACTCGACATCCCTCTGTTCCTGCGCATCGCGCCCGAGCTCTACCTCAAGCGGCTGGTGGTCGGCGGCTTCGAGAAGGTCTACGAGATCAACCGCAACTTCCGCAACGAAGGGGTCAGCACCCGCCACAACCCCGAGTTCACGATGCTCGAGTTCTACTGGGCGTACGCCGACTTTCACGACCTGATGGACCTGACCGAGCGGATGCTGCGCGGCCTGGCGGAGAGCGTGACCGGATCGAGCGTGGTCACCTACCAGGGCACGCGCTTCGACTTCGGCAAGCCGTTCGAGCGGCGGTCGGTCGAGGACGCGGTGGCGATGGCCGAGCCCGCGCTCGATCGCAAGAAGTTCCGCGACCGGGCCTACCTGGCCCAGGTCTGCGAGCGCATGGGGCTGCCCGTGGCCAAGGACTCCGGCGCCGGCACGCTGCTGATGCAGGTCTTCGAGCACAAGGTCGAGCACGCGCTCTCCGACCCCACCTTCGTCACCCATTACCCGATCGAGGTCTCGCCGCTCAGCCGCCGCAACAGCGCCGACCCCTGGCTGGCCGACCGTTTCGAGCTGATCGTCGGGGGGCGCGAGATCGCCAACGGCTTCTCCGAGCTCAACGACCCCGAGGACCAGGCGACGCGCTTCAAGGACCAGGTCGCGAAGAAAACCGGCGGCGACCTCGAGGCGATGCACTACGACGAGGACTACGTCCGTGCGCTTGAGTACGGCATGCCGCCGACGGCGGGCGAAGGCATCGGCATCGACCGCCTGACCATGCTGCTCACCGACTCGGCCTCGATCCGCGACGTGATCCTGTTCCCCTTGATGAAGCGCGAGTGACGCAGCCACGATGAGCTTCGACCCGAACGCCACGATGCAGGCGCCGACGCCGACCCCGAGCCCAGGACCGACGCCCAGCCCGCAGGCCGGCCTGCGGCTTCAGGACCTGTCGTTGGTGGCGCTGCTGGGCGCGCTTGAGCTGGTGCTGCTGCCGGTGCTGCTGCCGGGCACTTGGATCGCGTACTACGCGCTCTACCTGTGGTTGCCACTGTGGGTGATCGGCTGCGCGACCTTCGGCGGCGCGCTGCTCGGCTCGCGCGAGCCGCTGCTGGTGCGGGTCGTGCGCCTGACGCGCCACCAGTTCATCGAGTATGGCGGCGGCGCCTACGGCGCGATCGCGCTGGTGTGCTTCGGCTGGCTCGAGTGGGAGCGGCTCCAGGAGTTCATCACGACGCTGCTGGCGATGTCCGGGATCCGCGAGTTCGTGCGCAGCCTGTTCGACTTCGGCATCGACTCGTTCCTGAACGGCATCTGGGCGGTCGCCTGGCCGGCGTTCGGCAAGAAGGTGTTCGGCTTCGGCAACTTCTGGCCAGCGGCGGCGATCGGTTGGGCGCTGTTCGAGCTCACGCGCTGGGGCGCGCCGAGGTTGCCGAAGCGCGCTGCGCTGTAAGAGGTCGCGGCGTACACGCCGCTCCTACAGGAAGAGGGCACCTAGGACGCGTTCCACCTGTGCCAGTCGCGGCGTACACGCCGCTCCTACCGGGAGACGGCACGAGGAGCACATCTCACAGGTAGGAGCCTGCTTGCAGGCGATCTTCCGTGTGGCGAGAGAGGATCGCCAGCGAGCTGGCTCCTACAGCAAGTAGGAGGATCGCGGCGTACACACCGCTCCTACGGGGAGTGGGCACGACGATCGCAGCCCACCGGTAGGAGCGGCGTGTACGCCGCGACTCTCGATCCCCTGTAGGATCCTGCTTGCAGGCGATCTTCGATGTCGCGATGAAAGCTCGCCCGCAAGCGGGCTCCTACAGCAAAGGGACGAGGCAGCTCAGCGGCAGCGGTCGTGGCCGGAATGCTCCGCACAGAACGCTTTCAACGCCGTGTCCGCCTCGGTGTCCTTGCCAGCCGCCCGCAAGGCGTCGATCGCCGCCAGCCGCCGACCGATCTCCCGCAAGGCCTCACCGGAGGGCGCGTAGCCTTCGACCTTCGCGCTCGGCGCGGCATCCACTGCGTCCAGCGCGTCCTGTTCCGCGACCGGCGCGACCGGCGCGGCGGGCGCTGCGACCGTCATCGCCTGCCGGGCCCGCGCCGTACCGAGTTCTGATTCCGTAGCGCGCACCGCGTGCGCCTCCGCGACCCCCGTCCCGGCCGTGGCAGTGACCGCCTCGCGCGCCGGAACCACGACCGGCGCCGCCGGCAGCGCCTCGGCCGCGCTCGGCTTGTCCACAGTCGCCCGGAAGTCGGCCCGGGTGCGGGCGGTGATCTCCGCATCCGAATCGAGCGCCGAGGGCGTCACGGTGCCGGACCCGCCGGAGCCCGCGCTCTCAGCGGCTACCGCCGGCAGCGCGTCGGCGGCGCGTTCGACAGCCTGCGCCGCGATCGGCTCGTAGGGTTTCGCCGCTTCCGGTGCCGAAGCCGACGGCGTCGGCTCCACCATCACCTGCATGGTCACCGCGAGCCCCAGCGCCAGGGTCGCGGCCGCGGCGAAGGCGCCGGTGAAGCGCTTGATCCGCCGACTACGCTCTGCGCGCGCGGTCGCGACCCGCGCCAGGGCCAGCACCATCGCGTCCAAGGCTGCCGGTGGTGCCTCGCGGCCGGCCGCATGCGCTGCCGAGACCTTCTGGTCGGCGAGCGGGCCGTCGTGTTCTGGCAGGTCGCTGTCCATCACCCATCCTCGCCCAAGGCCGCGCGCAGCGCTTTGATGGCGTAGCGCAGGCGGCTCTTCGCGGTCTCCTGGCCCACGCCCGTGAGCGCGGCGATCTCCGATATGTCCAGGCCACCGTCCTCGCGCAGCAAGAACGCTTCGCGCTGCGCCTCGGGCAGGGCGGCGACCGCGGTCCGCAGCCGGCGCGCGTCCTCATCGGCGATCAGCGCCTCGACCGCCGGCGGATCGTCGCTCGCCCGCAGCTCGGCGAGCTCGACGGGGTCGGCGAGCGCCACCGGGGTCAGCGCGTTGCGCCGGACCTGATCGACCGCGAGGTTATGGGCGATGCGGTACAACCAGTTCGCGAACGGCACGGCGGGCGCGTAGCGATCCTTGGCGTCGATCACCCGGGTCCAGCACTCCTGGAACAGCTCCTCGGCCCGGCCCCGGTCGGCGCCCAACAGCCGGCGCAGGTAGCTGAACAGTCGCACGCGGTGGCGGGCGTAGAGCACCTCGAAGGCCTCGACCCGGCCGCGCTGGAACGCGGCCATCAGGTGCTCATCGCTGTCGTCGTCCAGGGCCACCCGAAGAGGGTAGGGGAAGCGCCCGCGGGCGGGAAGTACGACACCCGTGGGCCTTGCGACACCCGGTTTCTACTCCCTAGAAACCGGGTGTCCTCACTCGCACGACACCCGCGGGAACCACGACCCCCCGCGCCTCACCGCGCCGCCTGCTGCTCCGCGGTCGGGGTCAGACTCGACGCCAGGCCCACCAGCCCCAGGAACTCGCCGCGCTCGCCGCGCGGGTCGGCGCCGCGTGCGCCGCGAGCCAGCTGTTCGATGGCCTGCCAGCTGTAGCGCCCGAGCTGCTCGCCGCCGCGCAGCTTCTGGCCGAAGGCCGCGACCGCCGCGGCGAACGCCAGGTCCTCGCTCGGGCTCTTGCGCACCGCGCTCGCGCGGATCGGCTGCTGGATCAGCTGGCTCGCCGTCTCGCCCGGGCGCTTGTAGCGCAGCTTGAGGAAGGCGAGCTCGTCCTTGGCCTGCACGATGGGCTGCGGGCCGCGCTTCGGGTCGTCCATGCCCTTCCCATACCGCAGCGCATCCACCCGCTGCCCCGGGCTCCCGACCAAGGTGACCTCGTAGAGCGCGGTCACGGTGTGGCCCGCGCCGATGTCGCCGGCGTCGACCTGGTCGTTGTTGAAGTCCTCGCGACGCAGCACGCGGTTCTCGTAGCCGATCAGCCGGTACTCGGCCACCAACTGGGGGTTGAACTCGAGCTGCGCCTTGACGTCGCCGGCGATCACCTGCAGCGTCGAGCCGACCTGCTCGACCAGCACCTTGCGCGCCTCCTTCAGCGAGTCGAGGTAGGCATAGTTGCCGTTGCCGGCATCGGCGAGCTGTTCCATCAGCCGGTCGTTGTAGTTGCCGGTGCCGACGCCGAGCGTGGTGAGCGTGATGCCGCTCGCGCGCTGGGCCTTCACCAGGTCGACCAGCGCCTCGAAGCTGACCGTGCCGACGTTGAAGTCGCCGTCGGTGGCCAGCACCACGCGGTTGATGCCGCCCTTGATGAACCCTTGGCGCGCCATCGCGTAGGCGAGGCGGATGCCGTCGCCGCCGTTGGTCGAGCCACCGGCCTCCAGGCCCTGGAGCGCGGCCTCGATCTCGCCTTGCTTCGCGCCACTGGTGGGCGCGAGCACCAGGCCCGAAGCGCCCGCATAGACCACGATCGAGACCTTGTCTTCGGGTCGCAGGGTGCGGGCGAACATGGCTAGCGCGGGCTTGAGCAGCGCGAGCTTGGCCTCGTCCTGCATCGAGCCCGAGACGTCGATCAGGAACACCAGGTTGGCGGGCGGGCGCTCGTCGGTGGGCACCGCATAGCCCTTGATGCCGACCTGCACCAATAGCGTGTCCGGGTTCCAGGGCGTGGGCGCGACCTCGGTGCGGACGCTGAACGGCTGCTTGGAATCCTCCGGCAGCGGGTAGCCGTAGGAGAAGTAGTTGATCAACTCCTCGGTGCGTACCGCATCGGCCGGCGGCAAGGCGCCCGCCTCGAGCATCCGGCGCAGGTTCGAGTAGCTGCCGGTGTCGACATCCACGCTGAAGGTCGAGACCGGGTCCTCGCTCACCAAGTGGATTGGGTTGTCGTCGAGGTGGGCGTAGTTCTCGCGGTCCAAGGGGCGCGAGGGCAGGCGGAAGTGCGCCTCCATCTCGGCCGCGTAGTAGCCGCTGGCGGTCCCGACCATCGCGGCGCTCGGGCTGGCGGCATCCATCTTGGCCCGCGCGGCGACCATGGGCTGGCTGTAGGGGACGGGGCCGGCCACCGCGGCATGCTCCACCGGGACGGGCTCCGACGGGGCGGGGATCGCCGGGGCGGGGTAGTGCGGCGGGGCCACCGCGATCGGTACGGGGTCCTCGACCTGGGGCTCGACGACCTTGGCCATGCAGGCGACGAGCGCCAGGGCGAAAGCGAGGGCGGCGAGCGAGGTGATGGCGAAACGGGGGGTCGGGGCCATGGCAATGCTCCTTCGGGTGGTCGGTCCACCAGGGCTAACGAAGGAGGGGGCGGAACGGGTTAACGCCAGGTTCTCTCGATGTAGGAGCGGCGCGTACGCCGTGATTCCCCCTTCCCCTGTAGGGGTCCGCTGGCGGGCGAGATACCACACGACGCTCCCGTAGGAGCGGCGTATACGCCGCGATCCCCATCCCCTCTAGGAGCCTGCTTGCGGGCGATGCCTTTCGAACCACCCCCTTCGGCACGAAGGGCCGCCGGGCGGGCGAGACGAGCTCGCTTCGAGCGAGACGAGGCCGAGCCCGTCGGTGGCGCGCGATGCGTGCGGGGGGATGCCGCCGAGCCTCGCGCGCTCTCGTGGCGAGAACTGGTACTAAATAGCGGCGCCTATGACGCCGCTACACTGACACGCGGACTGGTACTCAAAGAATGCTGGCTGTCATAGGGCGCCGCGCGATGGCGAAGAAGCGGTAGTTCACGTGTCGAAAACAGTACTGCCACTTGTACGCGACCTCGGCGGCTTCTCCGTCCGCCGCGTCCTGCCTGCGCTCGAGTGCCGCTCAATCGGTCCGTTCGTGTTCTTCGACGAGATGGGTCCGTTGACGGTCAAGACCGGGTTGGAGCTCGAGGTCCGGCCGCACCCGCACATCGGGCTCGCGACGCTCACCTGGTTGTTCGATGGCGCGATCATGCACCGCGATTCCTTGGGTAGCGTGCAGGTGATCCACCCGGGGGCGGTCAACCTGATGACCGCGGGCGCTGGCATCGTGCATTCAGAGCGGGCCTCGCAGGCGGGGTTGAAGGTCGGCGACCGCATCCATGGGGCGCAGTTCTGGTTGGCCTTGCCGAAGGCCGACGAGGAGCGCGCGCCGTCGTTCGCGCACCATCCGGCGGAGAGCATCCCCGAGGTCCGTGCGCCGGGCGTGACGGGGCGGGTTGTGATTGGGGAATGGATGGGGGTGAGGTCGCCGGTGGTGTTCCCGCATCCGGCGTTGTGCGTGGATGTGAGGGTGGAGGCGGGGAAGGGCGTCGAGCTGCCGTCGGGGGCCGGATGCGAGGAGTTGGGTGTGTACGTTGTGGAGGGGAGAGTCAGGACTGGGGGGATGAGACTTGGGGAGGGGACGATGTGGGTGGAGGCGGGTGGCCCATCCCCCGCACCCGCTTCGCGAGTGCTGCCCCCTTCCTCGGGAAGGGGGCGGGAGAAGGCATCGCCCGCAAGCGGGCTCCTACAGAGGACGGGTGAGGACGGCGCGACCGCGGCGGCATCCCCCGCGCTCGCTTCGCGAGCGCTGCCCCGTTCGGATCGAAGGGGGCAAGAGATCTTGGCGGTGAGCGGCGCGCGCCTGCTGATCATCGCGGGGGCGCCGCTGGACGGGCCGCGGCACCTGGATTGGAACTTCGTGTCCTCCTCGCGCGAACGCCTGGAACGCGCCAAGCAGGACTGGCAAGCCGGGCGTTTCCCGCCGGTCCCTGGCGAGACTGAGCACATCCCTTATCCTTGAGCCGCCAGGGCCTTCGTTCCCACGGGGGATATCGATGCCGCATCCGCTCGCCGCCACCACCGGGACCACGCGCCGCTTCGTCTACGCCCTGCTGCTGACCGGGGCCGTGCTCGGGGCCTGCGCCAAGACCGTGCCCTTCGAGCGCGGCATGATCGAGACGCAGCGCAAGTCGCTAGGCCTGGTGCGCCTGCTTACCGTCGTGGTGCAGGACGAGCTCGGCGCCCAGTACCGCACCCGCAGCACCACCGCCCGCCTGCTCAACACCGCGCCGATCAACGGCGTGGTGTTCAACATCAAGGGCTCTCTGTACATCGGCCCGGCGCCGGATTCGATCACGCCCTGGTTCGACACCCGAGACTACGTGGCGGAGGACGTCGGTGACGCGCCCAAGGTCGTGATGGCCCTCGACCCGAGCAACGCGCTCAGGGTCGCGACCAAGATCGTGTTGGCGCCGGTGCTGCGGGCCACCGAGCGCAGCGAGCACGCCGAGTCGGGCGAGGCCGCCTACGCGGCGATCGCGTCGGCGCGGGCCGCGCTCAAGAAGGTCGCCTTCATGTCGCTGCTGCGCGAGGACCAGACCCGCGAGCTCAAGGCCCACGCCAGGACCAAGTTCGCGGCCCGCGACCTGTCGCGCGAGTGGCCGCACACCATCCTGGCGCGCGGCGTGAAGCCCAAGGAGAAGCCGCTGCTGCTGCTGTTCACGCAGTACACGCTGAGCGCCGACCTGCGCGAGCTGCACGTCCAGACCGAGGCGACCCTGATGCGCGCCGGCGACCCGCTCGAGGCGCCGTCCTACCGCAACCGCTTCATCTACGAGTCGCCCAAGCTGCCGGTGCCGGGCAAGCCGGTGGCGGCGGGCGCCGAGCAGACCAAGTGGGAGAAGGACGAGCTCACCAAGCACCTGATGGCCCGCTGGCTCAAGAACGACGGCGCGCTGCTCAAACAGGAGCTGATCCGTGCTTCGAAGATCATCTCCGAGGACCTGGCCATGGACCTGGCCGGCAAGTTCTAGCGTCACGGCCGTTCACGAGGCGCTCACATGACCAAGCACGCGACACCCGATGACAGCGGGAAGTACCCCTACGAGACGCGCCTCGACGTCAAGTTCCCGGCGCTCGAAGTCGTGGACCTTCCGGCCGTGATCGGCTCGGTCGCCCACCCCTGGTTCAACCAGACGCTGTGCCAGGTCAACGACTCGGTGGTGCGCTTAGGGGTGATGCAGGGCGAGTACCACTGGCACAAGCACGACGACCTCGACGAGTTCTTCTACGTGGTCGAAGGCCGCTTCCTGATCGACCTCGAGGGGCGCACTGTGAGCCTCGACCCGCGGCAGGGCTTCGTGGTGCCGAAGGGCGTGATGCATCGCACTCGGGCGCCGGAGCGCGCCATCATCCTGATGGTCGAGGGCGTGGGGATCGTGCCGACCGGGGATTGAGGACGAGGTTGCGGCGTACCCGCCTCTCTTACGGGGGATCATTGCGCGCGGCGTACACGCCGCATCTACAGGGTAAGGTTGTGCGGCGCGGTCGCAGCGTACGCGCCGCTCATACCGGGAAACATCGCGCGCGGCGTCACCCGTCGCCTGTAGGAGCGGCGTGTACGCCGCGACTCCTGGGCTACTCGATCTCGTCGGCCCGGCGCAGGCGGTAGAGCGCGCTGCTGCCGAAGCCCTTGGCGAGCGGCAGGGTGCCGAGGAAGTCCGCGGCGTAGCGCTCGACCCCCGAGGCGGCGAGCAGGCAGGCGACTGGCTCGCTGACGTAGACCGCGCCCGGCGCGGTCACCGGCTCGATGCGCGCCGCGCGGTTGACGTGGGAGCCGAAGAAGTTGGTGCGCAGGATGATCGGGTCGGGCGCGGGGAATACCGGTCCGGCGTGCATGCCGATGCGGATCGAGGTCCCAGCCGGCAGCCCGCGGGTCGGCCAGTCGGTGCGCACCACCTCGTCGCGCAGCTGGAGCGCGAACTCGGCGCCGGCCTCGACCGCGCCGAACACCATGAACAGCCCATCGCCCCAGGTGTTCACGAACTCCGGCTTGTGCGCGCTGCGGGCGATGATCTCGGCGATGCCGCCCAGGAAGTTGAGCAGGAACGCCGGCGTGTCCTCCTCGGTCAACTTGCTGAAGCCGACCACGTCCGCGAACAACATGGTCTTGACCTCGCGCCGCAGCGCGGCGGAGCGCACCGCGACCTTGCGTTCGGCTGCGTTCCCGCGCGGTGCGGCCGAGGCTGGCAGCGTGGCCCGCAAGGCGCCCAGGTCGATGACCTCGTTCGCCAGCCCGAGCTTGTCCCAGGCCGCCACCGTCTCGTGGGTCCCGCCCGCGCGCAGGTCGGCGTTCGAGTCCAGCACCGCGAGCTGGGTCGCCTCGCCTTCGAGCTGGCGGGCGCGCAGCACCGCCGCGCCCTGCATCAGCGCGTTGGCGTAGGCGAACAACGCCTCGTCACCCAAGAAGCGCTCGCGCACCCCGTGGTGGACGCTGCTGGCTTGGCTGAGCGCCTTCTCGAAGCGCGCTACCCACTCGGGCCCGGCGAAGGCGACGCTGGTAGCGACGAAGTCCGCGCGCTCGAAGGGCAGGGTGACGTGGACCTCGGCGCCGCGCACCAGCATTGCCTCGATGAACAGCAGGTCGGCGCCGCAGGCGGCCGAGCAGTAGCCGAAGCCGGCTTCGAGCGCATCGAGCTTCTCGGCGATCGCCTTCGCGACCGTGGCCTCGAGCGCGGCCGGGAAGCGGGGCGTGGCTCGGCCGACCTCGTCGAGCATGTGGCCGGTGAACACCACGACCCGCGGTTCGGCGAGCGCCGCGAACACCGCCGGCGGCACCGGTCGCGAGGCGCTGATCAGCCTCAGTTGCCGGCGCATCGCCGCGACGTGCCCGACGCTGCGCCCGGCCGCCACGACCGCCGCGGCATAGTGGTGCGAGGCGACCTCGTGCTCGCCGAGCAGCACCGCCACCTCGCCGAGCGTGGCCTCGCGCCAATGCGCTTCCATTGCACATCCCGGCGCCAGGCACAGCGTGCGGACCTCGCGGGCGACCGCCGCTCCGCCCGCCGCGTCGCCGGTCAGCACCGCGAGCGTCGCGGCGTTCACGCCCGGGAACGGGTCGCGGGTCGCTTCCCAAGCCGCGCGGTAGTGGGCGAACGCGGCGGCGGCGAACGCGTCGCGCTCCGGGCCCGCGGGTTGGCGCGCCCAGCGGTCCTTGGCGATGCGCCCGGCCAGCGCCTGGGCGTCGAGGTGCAGCTTGGCCGAGGCCTGGCGGTCGGCGATCAGCGTGGTGACGAGCGCCGCGGCCTCGCGGTAGCCACCGATCTTGGCGTGGGCGAGCGCCGCCAGGTAGCGCAGCTCGGGGTCGGCCGCCGACTCGCGCAGCGCCTCGCGCAGGATCTCGCAGGCCAGGGTCGGGTGGCCGAGTTCGAGCGCGCGCTGGCCTAGCATCAGGTAGCGCTCGGGCGTCTCGCGCCAGGCGCCGGCGGTGCGCTGCTCCCAGGTCTCGAGCAGCGTGCGCAGGTCGGGCGGGGCGGCGGCGTGTTCGCGCTCCATGCTCAGCGGGCGTCGCTCCAGTGGAGCGCGCCGACCGCGTCGAGGTCGGCGCCGGGCCAGGCGGTGTCCTTCGACAGGCCGGCCTCGGCATCGCGCACCCGCACGAAGCGGAAACGGTCGCCGGCCTTGGCGGTCGAGGCCAGGTCGAGCGTCGAGCGCTGACCGGCGGTCGAGCCGACCATCTGCCAGCGCGCGCCGTCGCTGCTGACCTCGACGGTCACCGGCTCGACGCTCGACACCGGACCGATCTCGATCACCACCAGGTCCATGCCCGGACCGTCGATGAGCGGGTGGTCGCCGAAGTCGAGCACCACCGAGCCGCCGTGGCCGAGCGCGGCGTAGCCGGTGTCGGGCTCGCGCCGGTAGTCGGGTGCGCCGAGCAGGTCGTCGGCCACGAAGGCGCGGGTCGAGGCCGGTGAGCCGGCGACGAAGTCGCGGGCCGCGGTCGCCCAGCGCACCTGGCCGGCGCCGGGCGCGTAGCGCTCGCCTTGCGGGGTGGTGAGTGCGGCGCAGCCGACGAGCAGCAGCAGGAGCGGGGCGGTGCGGAGCGAGCGGGTGCTGGTATCCATGTGAACTTCCCTCAGAGGTCGCGGAGGCTCGCGGCGAGCGAGCGGGGGGTCCAGTCGAGGCGCCGGGTCCGGTGCTCAGCATAGGCGGAAGCGAAGGCGATCACCCGGCGCCACTTCTCCTCGGCGCGCGGCCCGTCGCCGTCAGCCACCAGCCCGAGCAGGTCGGTGGCCTGGCCGGCGGCGTCGCGGGCCGTGGTCCCGGGCGCGCCGGGGCGCCAGACCGGGAAACGCGCGCGGTAGGCGCCGAACGGCAGCGCGCGGTGCGCGTACACCAGCGCCATCACCGCGTCGAAGGTCCCGACCGCCAGGCCGCTCGGGTGGTGGCGCGGCGATTGCAGCACCAGCTGCTCGACCGTGATCGGCCGCAGGCCGCGGGCCCGCGAGCCGTAGACCGTGCCGAGCGCGCCGAACGCGGCCTTGGCCAGGCGCAGCTCGGCGCGCAGCCGCGCCGCGTGCTCGGGGGCGTGGGCGGCGAGGTGGTGCTGCATCCAGTCGTGGTAGTCGCCGGGGCGCGACGAGGGCGTGACCGTGACGTCGAGCAACGGCCGCGCCGCGCGTCCGTCGCGGGCAATGAAGCGCGCCACCAGGGTCGCGGCGCCGCGCTTGCCGAACGAGTCGAGGTGGACCTCGGCGGCGGCCGGGTCGAGCTCGGCGGAGGCGCACCAGCGCGCAAAGCCGGGGTCCTTGGCCAAGGCCTGCGCGACCGTGCGCAGTGCCGGGTCGAGCACCGCGCTCGGGTAGTCGGCGACCGCGGTCGCGGTCTCGACCAAGAGGTCGAGGTCGGGCGCGGCGTCGACCGCGGTGCCGCGGGTGTTGGACCCGATCGACGCGGTGCGGCGCACGCCGAGCGCGCCCAGCGCCGGGTGGGCGACGAGCGTCCGCTCGAGCGCGGCGAGGGCGGTGGCCTCGAGCTGCGCGATCATCGCGACCTGGGCGCCGGTCGGGGTGCTGATGGTGAGCGCGCGCGCGTAGCTCGGGTCGGCGCGCTCGGGCGGGCTCTGCGCGTCGAGCAGCATCGCGAGCGGCGGCTCTTCTGGCAGCGCGGGCAGGGCGGGCAGACCGGCGCTCGCCACCCAGCCGCACTCGGCAGCCGCGGCGAGCGTCTCGGGGGTCGGCGCGAGGTCGAGGCCGTGCACACCCACGGCGCGCAGCGCCGCGAACAGCTCCGGCCAGCGTCCGGCGAGCGCGCGCGTGGTCGGCGCGTCGAGCGCGAACCGCGCTAGGCCGCAGTCCTCGAGCACCCCGAGCCGGCGCACACCGAGCATCACCCGCCGCTGCGGGTCGATGCCGAGCACCTCCGGTGGGGCGTAGCGCGTCATGGCACGAGGCGCGCCGCGGCGGCTGCGAGGTCGCGGGCCGTGCCGCGCAGCGTGCGCGGCGGGTCGGGGGGTGGCTCGCGGCCGAGCGTGAGCCACAGGCTGGCGATGCCGCGCTCGGCGCTGCCCAGCACGTCGAGGGCGTAGTTGTCGCCGATCACCAGCGCGTCCTTGGGTGCGGCGCCGAGGCTCGCGAGCGCGGCGGTGAACGCCGAGCCATCGCGCTTGGTGGTGCCGGTGCCATGGGTCGCGAGCCGCGTGATCGTCGGGATGCCGAGGGCGGCGAGCGTCGCGGCGGCGATGTCGTCGTAGCCCTCGGTGACGACCATCACGCACCGTGCGGCGGCCAGGCGCTCGAACGCGGCCTGTGCGCCCGGCGACCACCGGACGGCGCGCGAGAAGGCGCAGGTGAAGCGTGCCGCCCAGAGCTCGGCGTCGCCGCGCGCGGCGTAGGGCTCGAGCAGCAGCGCGAAGCGCGCGCGGCGCAGCTCGTGGCCCGAGGCGGCGGTCGCGATGCTGCGGCGCGCTGCCTCCCACGCGGCGTGGAGCGTCGCGGGCTCGGCGCCCAACGCCTGCCCGAGCTCGGTCAGGACCTCGCCGCGGGTCGTGAGCGCGGCACGCTCGTAGTCGTAGAGCGTGTTGTCGAGGTCGATGAGCAGGATGGGATGCTGCATCGCTGCCCCGCGCGCTTGCTCAGCGGCCGAGGCGCACGAGCGCCTTGCTCGCGTCGCCGATGCCGCCGGCGGCGGCGAGCCGGTACCAGCGCACCGCTTCCTCGAGGTCGGCGGTGGTGCCGTCGCCGCGCTCGAGCAGGTAGCCGACCAGGTACTGGCCGCGCGGGCTGCCGGCGTCCGCCGCGCGCCGGTACCAGCGGTAGGCGAGCGTCGGGTCTTTGGGCCGGCCGACGCCGGCGTAGCAGAGGTTGCCGTAGGCGATCTGGGCCTCGGGGTCGCCGCCTTCGGCGAGCGCGGCGATGCGGGCGGCGGCAGTGGCATCGCCGAGCGCCGCGGCATCGGCGAGCGCGCGCAGCGCGGTGGCATCGACCCGCGGCGCACCGACCAGCGGTGCGTCGTCGGCGAGCGTGAGCAGCGCCCAGGGCCCGTCGCCCGCGGCGAGCGAGGCGAGCTGGACGCGCAGCGCGCTGCGCGCGGCGAGCGCGCCGGCCAGGCGTGCGGCGAAACCGTCGCGCGTGCCTTGGCAAGCCGTGCCGGCGCGGCGCGCGCGCAGCAGCGCGAAGCCAGCGGGCGGCGGGGCGTCGGGGGCGAGGGTCGCCGAATCGGCGCAGAGGTCGAGCAGCACCACCACCCGCGCGCGGCGCGCGGCCGCGAGGCGCGCCATCAGGGTCGCGAGCGGCAGCGGCTGGTCGGCGACGAGCAGTTGCTCGGCGCCATCCGCGGCGCGGGCGCGGCCCGCGAGGTAGACCACCAACGGCGCGTCGCCCGCGGTCCCGAGCCGCTCGAACAGCGCGGCGCGCGTCGGGGCGGCGAGCGTCGTGACGGTCGCGCCCTGAGCCGCGAACCCTGCGGCGATCGGTGTCACCAGCGGCGCGGCCTCGGCGTCGAGCGCGACCAGCAGCGCCTCGCTGGCGGCTGCCGGCGCCGCGAGCGCGAGCGAGGCCGCGAGCAGCAGCACTGGCGCGAGGGCGCGACGCTCAGGCATCGGCGGTCCCGGGCCCGCACAGGCGTTTGACCGCGGCGTGGCAGGCGGCGAAGTCGAGGCCGGTGATGACGGTGATCGGCTTGCGGCGGTCGCTCGCGTCGATCAGCGCACCGTCGGCGTCGACCGCCAGCGCGCGCCGCTCGCGGCGCGCCACGACCTCGGGCGCGATCAGCGACAGCACCAGCGCCTCGTCCCACAGCGGCAGCCGCGGGCGGCGCTCGAGCTTGGCGGCCAACATCTCGGTCAGCTGGGCGGCGAGCGGGGTCTGCAGCGCACTGAACTCGGTCAGCCACTGGCGGTCCCAGGCCAGGTCGCCGAGCGCGTCGAGCGGCAGCAGCGTCAGGTCGAGGCCGGCGGCGAGCAGCGCCTCGAGCGCCGGCGGGTCGAACCAGGCGTTGAACTCGGCGCGGCTGGTGGCGTTGCCGGGCACGGCGAGCGCGCCGGCGAAGACGAACACTGGGCCGAGGTAGGCGGCCTGCTTGGCCTCCAGCCAGTGCGCCAGCACCGTGGCCGGCGCGAGCAGCAGCACGGTCGGCGGCGAGGCGCGACGCGGCAGCAGGTGGGTGTGGACGCGGCGCGCGGGTGGGAGCGGGCGGTCGAAGGCGCCGCGGTACTCGGCGCGGGCCGCGGCGCGTGACGCGTGCACGCACTCGGGCAGCCCGTCGTAGACCGGACCGACCGCGAGCTCCGTCAGGCGCTGCTTGGCCTCGTCCATCCACAGGCTGCCGCTGGTAGCGACCACTGCGTCGATCGCGACCTCGGGCGCGGCATCGAGCAGCGCCAGCGCGCGCAGGTCGTCGTCGGCGCCGTCCGTGACCACCAGCACGCGGCGCGCTTTCATGCGCTGCCCTCGGGCGTCACGGTGTGGGTGATCAGGTACTCGGCCGCGACCTGCTCGACGAAGCTCGCCTGCGAGAAGAAGCTGCGGCCGCCCTTCGAGAAGTCGAGCACCGAGTAGGCCGGGCCGCCGGTGCGCTCGATCGACCAGGAGTCGGCGGGGAAGCGCTCGACCAGCATCCGCTCGAAGCCCGCGACCTCGATCGTGACCCGGTCCTTGGCCGGCTGGCCGTCGAAGCGCATGTCGTAGAGCATCTCGACGTAAATCGCGCCGCCCGGCGTGTGCATCAGCGAGTGCAAGCGGTCGAGTCGCCGCTGCAGGTCGGCGTGGTCGCGAGCGTGCTGCAGCACGCCGGTGATGACGATCAGGTCGAGGCGGCGCAGCGCCGCGCTCTCGACCGCCATGTAGTCGCCTTCGACCAGCACCGCGCGCTGGGCGGCGCCGTCGGCGTGGGCGACGTTGGTGCCGAGGTCGGTGAAGGTCAGGTGGCGCTGCTCGATGGCGATCACCGAGTGGCCGCGCAGCAGCGCGTAGAGCGTGTGGCGGCCGCGGCCGGCGCCGAGGTCGGCGACCCGCGAGGCCTGCGGCAGGTGGTCGATGACGTCGCGCAGGCCGGGCAGCGCGCGGCCGGCGAGCTCGTGGGCCGGGGCCTCGCCTGGACGCCAGGCGTGGCTCTCGCCGTCCTCGGCCAGGCGCTGCGCCGAGCCGGCGAGCCGGCCCTCGACCACCGTGTAGCCGACGTCCTCGCCGCGCGCGAAGCGCGCCACGGTCCGCGCCAGGTCCTCGCCGTTGAGCACGCCGAGGTCGAAGCCGGTGACCGCGCGGAACGCGTCGCGCGCCTCGGCGTCGGCGAAGCCGGGCGCGTCGCAGATCACCATCGCGTCGTGGAGCCCGGCGCGCTCGAGCAGGGCGCGGACCGTGGTCAGGTCCGCGCGCTGCAGGGTCCGCGAGTTGGGGGTCGCGAACACCACCAGCCGCTCGAGACCGCCGCGCCGCGCCTCGGCCAGCACGCCGCTGGTCGCGACGTTGATGAGCGGCAGGTAGAGCAGGTCGCCGGCGTGGCGCGGCACCTCGCCGCCAGCCGAGAGCAGGCCGCGGTGCATCTCGAGGAAGGCCTGCATCACGCCGTTGGCGTGGCGCGCGTCGCTGCGCAGGTCGCGCCAGCGGGCGATGGCCTCGAACCAGCGCCCGGCGCGCTCGAGCCGGGCCTTGAAGGCGCGGCTCTCGGCGAAGAACAGCGCGAAGATCACCAGCATCGCGATCAGGATGATCGCCGCCGGCACCAGCGGCCCGAAGCCGGCGAGCTTGGCGCGGTAGGGCCAGACCACCAGCATCGCGCCCAGGCCGTAGATGCTCTTGAAGGAGGGCAGCTTGAGCAGCGCCGCGCCGCCCTGGCTGTCGCCGAGCGCCACGGTCGCGAGCCGGAAGCGGTGGTAGAGGCCGCTGCGGGCGCGGCGCGCGGCCTCGATCGCCGCGCCCAACGGCGTGTTGCTGTCGTGGCTGAGCAGGATGAAGGCCAGCACGCCGCCCACGATCGGGGCGTAGAGCAGCGCCACCACCCGCGGTTCGCGCATCCAGAGCACGGCGCGCGAGGCGCTCTCGAGCGTGATCTCCGGCATCGTGATGCGCGACATCATCAGGTAGGCGAAGTGCATCACCACGAACCAAAGGATCGAGTCGGAGTCGGTGCAGACCCGCTGGCGCAGCGGGATGCGCTGCGGGTCGGGCACCACCAGCCGCGGGATGGCGCCGAGCGCGAGCGCGAACGCCAGGCCGATCGCGACCGCGCCGCCCTTGTCGAGGACCTCGCGCCAGGCGTCGATCAGCAGCACCGCCAGCACGTCGGCGCGCAGCGGCACGCCGGCCGCCACCAGCTGCCCCATCACGTCCAGGTAGATCGGCTTGTTGTAGTGGAGCGGGATGTCCATCAGCGGGTAGACGCTGGCCTTGACCACCACGCCGAGCGGCGCGCAGACCAGCACCGCGATCAGCACCAGCTTCAGGTAGAGCCGCGCCCAGCGCAGCAGGTCGCCGCGGCCCTCGGGCGAGAACACCTCATGGTCGGCGCGCGCGGCGCGGTACCAGTAGCCCCAGGCCAGCGCGCCGGCGACGTTGACCACCGCGAACGGGAAGTAGGCGGTGAAGGCCAGGCCGTTGAACGCGTTCGAGAGCACGCCGACGCCGGCGCCCCACCACGGCCCGAGCAGCATCGCCGCCAGCAGCGTGCCGCCCATGTCGAGGAACACGAGGTGGAAGCCGAGCAGGCTGGCGTTGAGGTGCGGCCCGGCGAGGTTGAGCAGCGCGCCCAGCAGCACGATCGGGAGGACCTCCTCCCGGTAGGTGTACTCGCGGACGATCTCGCTACGCATCGCTCACCTCAGCAGCAGGAAGCCGACGACGCTCAAGGCGAGCGCGGCGACCTGGACCACGACGGTGCGACGGTTGGGGGCGGGCGAGGCGCCGGGCAGGCCGCGGCGCCGCTCGAGCCACTCCCAGACCACGTAGGCGAGCGGCATCAGCGCCACGATCGGCTCGACCCGCGACAGGTCGAGCTTGGAGAGCGCCAGCAGGAACAGCAGCGCGGCGAGCGTCTGCAACGCGCGCGAGGCGACGAACAGCCGCAGGTTGGTGATCTCGTCGTAGGAGTAGGCGAGCGTGCCGGCGCGCCACGACTGCGCCACCAGCGGCGTGCACTGGAACAGCTTGAGGAAGAAGTAGATCGAGATGATGCTGAGCCCGAGGTTGAGCAGGTGCTTGTAGGCGACGCTGACCAGCGCGTTGGAGAGCGCGAACACCAGCACCATGCCTAGCGCCTGGTTGGCCTTGAGGAACTCGGCGAGCGAGGTGTGGGCGCGGTCGAGGCTGACGATGAAGCCGGCGCCGATCATCAGCACCGCGCCGAGCGCCGCACGCTCGCTCATGGTCTCGCCCAGCGCCAGCACCGCGAACAGCAGCACCAGCACGCTCGACATCCGCAGGAAGGGCGTGAAGCGCGACAAGCGCTGGGTCTGGTCGGAGAGCGCGGCGTACCAGCGGCCGCGGGCGTAGGACGAGAACCAGCCGACCGCCACCAGCACCGCGAGCTGGGGCAGGCTCGGCACGTCGACCAGACCGAGGAACGGGCATATCAACAGGAGCTGGACGATGCCGGTCCACAGCGACAGCGCGTCGATCCGCGAGCTGCGGCTGACGCGCCGGTCGATCAGGTCGCTCGACAGGTTTAGCGCCAGCGTCAGGACCAGCAGCATCTCGTACATCGGGTCACGATAGAGTAGGGTCGCCCGCGCGACAAGGCAGCGTCCGGGCGAAAGAGGGGCAGGGCTTGCCGCACCAGGTCTTCGTCAGCCATTCGACCAAGGACAAACCGGTCGCCGACGCGGTCTGCGCCGCGCTCGAGGCCGCGGGCATCGGCGCGTGGATCGCGCCGCGCGACATCCGCGCCGGCAGCGATTGGGGCCAGGCCATCGTCGAGGCCATCAACGGCTCGCGCGCCATGGTGTTGGTGTTCAGCAGCGCCGCCGACGCCTCCAAGCAGGTGCTGCGCGAGGTCGAGCGCGCGGTCGCCAAGGGCGTGGTGGTCGTGCCGCTGCGCATCGACGACCAGATGCCGACCGGTTCCTACGAGTACTTCCTGTCGTCGACGCACTGGCTGGACGCGCGCCGCGCGCCGCTCGCCGACCACCTGCCGCTGCTGGTGAGCACGGTGCACGATGCGCTGGCCGATCCGGTCGGCGCGCAGCGCCATGCCGGCGACCTGGCCCAGGCCCGCAGCGCCGCCGAGCGCGGCGAGCCACAGGCGCTGCATGCCCTGGCGCTGCGCCAGCTAAAAGGCGACGGCGTGGCCGCCGATCCCGAGTCCGGGCTGCGGTCGCTGACCCGTGCCGCCGAACAGGGGCTGGCGTTAGCCCAGCACGACCTGGCGGCGCTCCACGAGGCGCGCGCCGAGCTCGGCACCGCGTTCCGTTGGTACAGCCGCGCCGCGCGCCTCGGGCATGCGCCGGCGCAAGAGCGCTTGGCGCATTGGCGCGACGGCGTGGTCGAGACCTTCGGTGATGAAGAATCGGACGAGCCCGCGGCGGTTGCGAGTCCGTCCTCGGACGCGGCGCCTCTTGCTCGACGCTGGCTACCGATCGTGACGGCGGCCGGCGCGGTGGTGGTCGCGGCCTGGCTGTGGCGCGACGCGCTGGTCGGTCCCGACCGTGCCGCGATCGGCACCGCGGCGCTGACGACGCAGCTCGACGCTGGCGAGCCGGAGGTGGTCGTCGAGCTCGCGGCGCGCGCCGCGCGCGGCGATGCGGAGGCCGAACTCGCGTTGGCGCGAGCCTACGACCATGGTCGCGGCCTGGCTCACGATCCGCTGGCGGTGCTCGCTGGATACCGGCGCGCGGCGGAGCGCGGTTCGGTCGCCGCGGCGTTGGTCCTGGGCCGCGCGGCGGAACTCGGGCTCAGCGGAGCGCCCGTCGATGCCGCCGAGGCGGCGCGCTGGTACGCGGCCGCGGCCGAGGGTGGATCGGCGGAGGGCGAGTTCCACGGCGCACGCCTTAAGGCCGACGCTGGCGACGAGGACGCGGCGGTGGCGGCTTTAACGCGCGCCGCCGAGCATGGTCACGCCGAGGCGGCGCTGCGCTTGGCGAAGTGTTACGCCCAGGGCCTGGGCGTGGCGCGCGACGCGGCGATCGCGGCGCGCTGGCGTGAGCGGGGCTTGGTGCTCGCCGGGATCCGCTGAGCGTCGCGCGGCATCTCGCCCGCAAGCGGGCTCGTACGGCCAGAGGTCGCGGCGTACACGCCGCTCCTACGGGTGGACCACGCGCGCTCTTGCGGCGTAATCCGTGGACGCTCCTACGGGTGGACCACGCACGCTCTTGCGGTAGCGATCCGTGGACGCTCTTGGTGTAGGAGCGGCGTGCATGCCGCGACCCCTTCAGGGTTCAATCCGCGATCCGCATCGCCTCGCGCACTTCGCGCGCCGCCAGGTCGTAGACGTCGTTGTGCCGCACGCGGTCGAGTGGCACGAAGCGTGCCCAGGGCGCGGACGCCGCCAGCTGCCGGCCGAAGTCGAAGGCGATCACCTCGTCGTCCCGGCCATGCAGGATCACGATCGGCGGGCGCTCGGCAGCGAGCTCGGCGAGCCGCGCCAGGTTGTCGTAGCGCTCGCGGACCATCGGCCGGATCCAGGGCCCGTAGAAGCGGGCCGCGACGTCGGCCAGGCGCGTGAACGGCGCGGTCAGGACCAGCGCCTTCGGTCGGTGACGCGTCGCGAACTCGAGCGCGACCGCGGCCCCCAGCGAGTGCCCGAGCAACGAGGTCTCGCGGGCGAGCTGCTCGGGCGGGACTTGCAGCAGGGCGGCGAGCGCGGCGAACGCCGCATCGCTGGCCTCGGCGATCGACTGGCGCGAGGGCCGGCCGGCGCTGAAGCCGTAGCCGGGGTAATCGACGAGCAGGAACGCCGCGTCGCGGTCGGGGTGTTCGGCGACCCACCACAGCCAGTCGAGCGCTGTCATCGCGTTGCCACCGAACACCAACCACAGCCGGACACGGCGGCCGCTGGGCGGCGGAACGTAGAACGCGGTCTGGACGCCGGCCTCGGTCGAGTAGCGGACGGCGACCAGCGGCGCCGGCAGCTGGTCGGGCGCGAACGCGTAACGCCGCGGGAAGTAGATCAGCCGTTCCTGGAACACCCAAAGCAGCGCATAGAAAAACGCGAGCAGTCCTATGATGACCAAGACAGTGCGGAGCATGGGCTGAGCATACGGCCCGAACTCGGGTTGGCATGGGAGTCCCGCGGCGTGACCCCGGTAATCCCCCGAATATTCATGGGGCCTGTATGCTTCGGGGGGCCCGCCTACTCGGCGGGCTGCTTTTAGGGGGGGCGATCCGGGTGTCACTGTTCGCCGAGCTGAAACGCCGCAGCGTGTTCAAGGTGGGCGCGGCGTACCTGGTGGTCGGCTGGCTCGTGGTGCAGGCGGCGTCGATCGCGTTCCCGACCTTCGAGGCGCCGGCCTGGGCGCTACGCGCGTTCATCTTGGTCGTGCTGCTCGGCTTCCCGATCGCGCTGGTGCTCGCCTGGACTTTCGACATCACCCCCGCGGGCGTAAAGGTCGACCCAGCCGGCGTCGGCACCAAGCGCTTGTACACCACCGCCGCGATCATGGCCGCATTGGCGGTCGGCTGGTTCATGCGCGGCGGCTACCAAGGCAGCTCCGAGGCCGAGCTCGGCGCGACCAGCACCGCGGTGCTGCCGTTCGTGAACATGAGCTCGGACAAGGAGAACGAGTACTTCTCCGATGGTCTGACCGAGACGCTGCTGCACAAGCTGGCGCAGGTGCCCGAGCTCAAGGTCGCCGCCCGCACTTCGAGCTTCGCCTTCAAAGGCAAGCAGCACGACATCCGCGAGATCGGCCGCCAGCTCGGCGTGGCGACGGTGGTCGAGGGCAGCGTGCAGCGCGCCGGCGACACGCTGCGCATCACCGCCCAGCTGGTGCGCACCGCCGACGGCTCGCACATCTGGTCGCGCAACTACGACCGCAAGCTCGCCGACCTGTTCGCGATCCAGGACGAGATAGCCGGTGCGGTGGCCGAAGCCTTGGTCGGCGCGCTGGTGCCCTCGGCCAAGGCTGCGATCGCCGAGGGCGGCACCAAGGACATCGCCACCTACGACCTCTACACCAAGGCGCTCGCCTTGCGCGCGATCGGCAGCTTCGACGCGCTGGCCGAAGGCGAGCGCGCCTTGACCAAGGCGCTCGAGCGCGACCCGAAGTTCGTCGACGCGCTGCTGCTGCTGGCGAACACCCGGTTCGCGATGGCGTTCACCGGGATGATATCGGTGTCGGAGATGGCGACCCGCGTGACGCCGGGGCTCGACCGGGTGGATGCGTTGGATCCCGGCAACGCGACCGCGCTCGCCTGGCGCGGGGCGCTTGCCGGAGTGCGTGGCGAGGACGCCGCGGCCCGCGCGCTCTATGAGCGCGCGCTCGCGGCTGCGCCACTGAACGTCGATGCGCTGATCGGTTACGCGAACCAGCTCAACTTCGACGACGACGCGGATCGCAAGAAGGGCATGGAGCTGCTCGCGCGTGCCGCGGCGGTGGATCCGTTGAACGCGCTGGTGTTCAACCTGCGGGCGGGCACGCTGTTGGCCGCCAAGGACTACGACGGGGCCGAAGCATCCGCACGACGCGCGGTCGAGTTGGCGCCGAAGGGCCCGTTCGGCTACCAGACCGTCGGTGGCGCGCTCGAAGCCCAAGGTCGCTCGGCAGATGCCTTCGTCTGGTGGCGCAAGTCGCAGGTGTTCGATCCGACCGACCACGAATTGGCGTCCGAACTGGGCCTGTACCTCGATGAACTGGGCGAGCCGGCTGCGGCGGATGCGTGGTTCGCCGAGTCCGCGCGCCTCGCGCCGAAGGCGCTCTATGTCGCCACCCACCGCACGGTCACGGCATTATCCCGCGGCGATCTCGAAGGCGCTTATGCCGGCGGTCTCGCGATCGTCGGCCGGCACGCGGAAGAGCGGCGTGGCAACTGGGCGCAGGCGTTGTCGAGCGCCTGCCTCGCGGCGGTGGAGCTCGGTCGCTCGCCGCAACTGCGCGCGGCGCTCGAGCAGGCGGGCGCGGTGCCACGCGACCTCACGCCGGAGGCCTTCAAGGCCCTGGCCACGCCGGAGTTCGATGTCAAGCATCAACTCGCTCACCTGGCGCGCCTCGCGCCTTGCCTGTTCGACCTCGGTCCGGCCGGCGCCGCTCGACGCGAGCAGATGCTCGCGACCGCGGATGCGGTGCTCGACTCGGGCTGGGCCGAGAGCGAGCGTTACGACATGTTGGCCGCGACGTTGCGCGCCGATCGCGAGGCGATGGTGATCGCGATCGTCACGGACCCGGTCGCGGCGCCGCGCGGCGTGGTGCCGCTGGAGCGCATGCTGCGGTGGCGTGGCGTGGCCGACGACCCGCGCATCGCGGCGCGGTTCGTCGAGCTCAAGACCAAGCTCGCCGAGCAGCGCGTGCGCTTGCCGAAGATTGCCGCCGAGGAACGCGTCGCGCTGCTGCCGGCGGCGCCTGCCGCCGCCGTGGCGCCCTGACCGCCATGTCCTTCGTCGCCGAGCTCAGGCGCCGCAGCGTGTTCAAGGTGGGCGCGGCCTACCTCGTGGTCGGCTGGCTGTTGATCCAGGTCGCCGCGACCGTCGCGCCGCAGCTCGACCTGCCGGCCTGGGCACCACGCTTCATCACGCTGCTGGTCGCGCTCGGTTTCCCGGTCGCGTTGCTGCTGGCGTGGGCGTTCGAGGTCACGCCGGGCGGCGTGAAGGTCGAGCCGATGTCCACTGGCACCAAGCGCATGTACGCGGCCGCCGCGGTGCTCGTGGCGCTCGCGATCGGTTGGTACTACCGCGGCCAGCCCGCACCGGGCGCGGGCGATGTGGCGGCGGCGAGTGCGAAGTCCATCGCAGTGCTGCCGTTCGTGAACATGTCGGGCGACGCCGAGAACGAGTACTTCTCCGACGGCATCTCCGAGGAGATCCTCAACTCGCTCGCTCAGATGGAGGGGCTCAAGGTCGCGGCGCGGACCTCATCGTTCTCGTTCAAGGGTCAGAGCAGGGAGATCCCCGACATCGCGCGCGAGCTCGAGGTGCGGATGGTGCTGGAGGGTTCGGTGCGCAAGCAGGGCGAGCGGGTGCGCATCACCGCCCAGCTGATCGACGCGAGCAACGGGTTCCACCTCTGGTCGCAGACCTACGACCGCGATCTCAAGGATATCTTCGCGATCCAGGACGAGATCGCGCACGCCATCGCCACCCAGCTCAAGGTGAAGCTGGGCGTGGCGCAAGCCGAGAGCGGCGCGCGGCCCGATACCACCGACCTCGCAGCCTACGAGATGTACCTCAAGGGCATGCAGCTCTGGCAGGCGCGCGGCGTCGACAACATGATCGAGGCGCATCGGTTGTTCCTCGCCGCGGTCGCGCGCGATCCCAAGTTCGCCAAGGCCTGGGCCGGCGTCGCGCTGTCCGAGACCATGCGACCGGATTGGCTCGGCGTGCCGAACGCAGAGGCGCTGCCCAAGGCGCAGGACGCCGCTGAGCGCGCGCTAGCGCTCGACCCGCTGCTGCCCGAGGCCTTCGCCGCGCTCGGCAACACCGCGGCCGGCGACGGTCGGCTCGAATCCGCCTGGGCGCACTTCGAGCGGGCGGTCGCGCTGGCGCCGTCGTACGCCACGGCCTGGCAGTGGTACGGCTTCCATCTTTCCACCTCGGGCAAGCCGGAGCAGGGCGTCGAGGTCGGACGCCGCGCCATCGCGCTCGACCCCAAGGCCACCATCGTGCGCCATGACAACGCGATCGCGCTGTGGAACGCGGGCCGTCCGGAGGAGGCCCTGGCGATCTGCGACGAGCTGATCGCCGAGCGGCCGGACTGGATGAACTGCCAAGCGCTGCGCTTGGACTATGGCCTCTGGCGCAAGGACCACGCGATGGCGCGGGCAGCGATGCGGCGCCTGGCGGGATCGCGCGGCACCGATGGCCAGCACTTCGCCGAGCAGATGATGGACGCGGTCGAGGGCAAGGCGGACCCGCGTCCGCTGGCCGTGCGATTGCTGCCGCTACCCGATGGCTTCGCCGATCCGAAGAGCCGTACACCGCTCGCTGACGGCGATGCGATGTACTGGTTCATCGCCGTCGGGCGCCCGGCGGACGCTGTCACGCGCATGGCGCGTGTCGCCGAAGTCCGCCCCCACATCGCGCGGGCGCTCATCGTCGATCCTGCGTTAGACTCGATCCGCTGTCGCGATGATTTCCAAACCGTGGTCCGACAGATCAGGTACGCGGACCCGCGCAGCGCGCAGCTGTGCGGCGCCGGCGCGACGCAGGGCGGCGGCACATGAGCCCCTCGACGGGATTGTTCGCCGAACTCCAGCGCCGCTCCGTGTTCAAGGTCGGCGCCGCCTACTTGGTGGTTGCTTGGCTGATCATCCAGGCCGCCTCGATTGCGTTCCCGACCTTCGAGGCCCCGGTTTGGGCGCTCAGGGTGTTCATCTTCGTGGTGATGCTCGGCTTCCCGATCGCGCTGGTGATCGCCTGGGCAGTGGAGCTCACGCCCGAAGGCCTCAAGCTCGAGACCGCGCCCGCTGGCAACAAGCGTTTCTTCGCCGTGACTGGCGCGATCGCGGCGCTCGCGATCGGCTGGTATTACCTGGGTCAACCTGCGGTGCGTGGCGACGCGCACGCCACGGACGAGCGCTCGATCGCGGTGCTGCCGTTCGTGAACATGAGCAACGACCCGGAGCAGGAGTTCTTCTCCGACGGCATCGCCGAGGAGCTGCTCAACCGTCTCGCCCAGTTCCCCGACCTCAAGGTCGCGGCGCGGACCTCGGCGTTCCAGTTCAGGGGCAAGAACCTGGATGTCGCCGAGATCGGCCGCCAGCTCAAGGTCGCGCACGTGCTGGAAGGCAGCGTGCGCAAGAGCGGAGGCAAGCTGCGCATCACCGCCCAGCTCATCGACAGCGCCACCGGCTACCACCTCTGGTCGCAGACCTACGAGCGCGATGCCGCCGACGTGTTCAAGGTGCAGGACGAGATCTCGAACGCGATCGCGGAGGCGCTGAAGGCGAAGCTCGGCGGTGGGGCGGTGCCGGCGAAGCCCGTGGCGACGGTGGATCCGGCTGCCCACGACGATTACCTCCAGGCGCGCGCTCACCTCGCGCGACGCGCGGGTTACCTGACGAAGGCAGTCGATGCGTTCGACCGGGCGATCGCCCGCGACGCGAACTACAGCCTGGCGCATTCCGGCCGCGCGCTCGCGATCCTGATCCAGCCGTTCTGGGATGGCAGCCAGTCCGGCGGCAAAGCGACTGCACTCGCGTTGGCAGGTGCCGAGGCCGCCTTGCGGCTCGAGCCCGAGAACCCCGAGGCCTACATGGTCCGGGCCACGGCCGAGCTGGGCCAGCTGCAGGTGGCCGTGGCGCGCGCCGATATGGCGCGGGCCGTCGCCTTGGCGCCGGGCAGCGTCGATGTCATGAACTTCCACGGCGACATGCTGGAGTACCTCGGCGATTTCCGCGGCGCCGAACGGCTCAAGCGCCAGGCGATGGCGCTCGACCCGCTCGCCTACGTGCATCCACTGAACCTCGCCTCGATCCTCATCGACCAGGGTCGCTACGCGGACGCCGCGATCGCCGCGGAGCGGGCCTTGAGCCTGGGGGGCTCCGTCGGCGACGTGCGCGGCAGCCTGGTGTTCGCCCGGTTGGCGACGGGCGATGTGAGCGCCGCCACGCGCACCGTCGACGACCAATGCAAGGAGTTCGGTGACGATGCGCCGATCTGCATCACGGCCCGCGCCAACCTGCTCGCGGCGCGCGGCGACCTCGCCGCGGCGCGCACCATGATGGAGCGGCTGGTCGCGCGGCCGGGCGTGGCGGCACGCTTGCCGACCGGCTACAGCGGCCTGGCTGATTTCTACGCCAACCGACTGCGCGACATCCCGGGCGCCACGGCGGCGATGCGCACCGCGATCGACGGCCACGAGTGGTTCCTGGTCACGCCGCTCAACCGCGCGCCCGGCGGCGCCAAGTTCCCCGAGGAGATCAGCACCGATCGTGACTGGCTCGCGGTGTGGGACGATCCGCGGCTCGCCGAGCTCATGGCGGCGTATCGCGCCAACCTCGCCAAGTTCAGGCAGGGCGGCTGAGATGAGCCTGTTCACCGAGCTCCAACGCCGTTCCGTGTTCAAGGTGGGCATCGCCTACCTGGTGGTCGCGTGGTTGGTGATCCAGGTCGCGGCCACGGTCGCGCCGCAGCTCGCGTTGCCGGAGTGGGCGCCGCGCTTCGTCACGCTGATCGTGATGCTCGGGTTCCCGGTCGCCTTGGTGTTGGCCTGGGTGTTCGACGTGACGCCGGAAGGCCTCAAGGTCGAGCCGGCGCCGACCGGCAACAAGCGGATGTTCGCGATCGCGGGCGTGCTCGCGCTGGCGGCGATCGGCTGGTACTGGAAGGGGCAACCGGCCAGCGAGGCGGGCGCCGCGGCGCGTTCCATCGCGGTGCTGCCGTTCGCCAACATGTCGGGCGACCCGAACGCCGAGTACTTCTCCGACGGCATCTCAGAGGAGATCCTCAACGTTCTGGCGCGCACGCCCGAGCTCTCGGTCGCGGCGCGGACCTCGTCGTTCGCCTACAAGGGCAAGACCGACGACATCCCGCGCATCGCGCGCGAGCTCAAGGTTCGGATGGTGCTGGAAGGTTCGGTGCGCAAGCAGGGCGAGCGGGTGCGGATCACGGCGCAGCTCATCGATGCCGAGACCGGCTACCACGCCTGGTCGCAGACCTACGACCGCGACCTCAAGGACATCTTCGCGATCCAGGACGAGATCGCGCGCGCGATCGGCAACGAGCTCAAGGTGCTCGTCGGCGGGGCGAGCGCGGCGTCAGGTGCGTCGGTGAGCGGCACGACCGACCTCGAGGCGCACGACCTCTACCTGCGCGCGCTCGCGCTCTGGACGCTGCGGCGCGGCGACAAGATCTGGGAGGCGATCGCGACGCTGGAGCAGGCGGTCGCGAAGGATCCCGAGTATGCCCAGGCTTATGGCGGCTTGGCGCTCGCCTATGCGGTGATCCCTGACTACTCGACCAAGATTGGCTACCGCGAGTCCTATGCGCGCTCGACCGACGCCGCGGAGATGGCACTGGCGCTCGATCCTACGCTGGCCGAGGCGTTCGCCGCGCTCGCCAACACCGCGATCGCCGATCGCCGCCGCACGACCGGGCACGCGCTTTACCGGCGCGCCATCGCGTCCAAGCCGTCGTTCGCCACCGCGCACCAGTGGTTCGGCACCGCGCTGATGTCCGCGGGCGAGGCCGCCGAGGGGATCGTGCTCGCGGCGCGGGCGAGCGAGCTCGACCCGCGTTCGCTGGTCGTTGGCCAGAACCTCGCCGTGGTGCTCCAGTCGCTGGGGCGCTACGACGAATCGATCGCGGCGTGCGAGCGCGTCCTGGCGTTCGCGCCCGACTACTCAGGCTGCCACGCGCAGATCGGCATCGGTCACCTGATGCGCGGCGCGCCGGAGCAGGCGCGACCGTACCTGACCCGCTATGCCGAGCTCGACAACCCGAGCGCGGTGCCGCAGGTGGGGCGCCTGATCGACGCCCTGACCGGCAAGGGCGACGCCCGCGCCGTGGCGCAGCAGATCGCGGTCACCGGCAGCCGCAGCTACCTCGAGCAAGGCAGCGGCACCAACTTCAGCCTGGCCGACGCCCCGCTCGTGCTGGTGATGCTCGGCGAGCCGGGCCTGGCGCTGGACTACCTCGAACGGACGGCGGCCGAGGAAGGCGGCGTGCCGGAGTGGGCGATGATGATGCCCGCCGCGGACCCGATCCGCTGCGATGCGCGCTTCGTCGCGCTCATCGCCAAGCTCAAGACCAAGGACCCGCGCCATGCGCAGGTCTGCGGTGGCAAGTCCTGAGGCGCCGATGTCCCTGATCGCCGAACTCCAACGCCGCTCCGTGTTCAAGGTCGGCGCCGCCTACCTGGTGGTCGCGTGGGTGGTGGTCCAGGTCGCGGTCAACGTGCTGCCGCAGTACGACACGCCGGCTTGGTTCCTGCGCGCGTTCATCCTCGTCATCGCGCTCGGTTTCCCGATCGCGCTGGTGATGGCCTGGGTGTTCGACATGACGCCCGACGGCGTCAAGCTCGACTCGCTGGGCACCGGCACCAAGCGCTTGTTCGCGACGGCGGCGTTGTTGGCCGCGCTCGCGATCGGCTGGTTCCTGCGCGGTGGCGTCAGCGACGACGGTGGCGACGCCTACCAGGCGGCGCTCGGTTCGCAGAGCACCGCGGTGCTGCCGTTCGTCAACATGTCGCCCGAGCGCGACAACGAGTACTTCTCCGACGGCCTCACCGAGACGCTGCTGCACAAGCTGGTGCAGGTCGACGGTTTGAAGGTCGCGGCCCGCACCTCCAGCTTCGCGTTCAAGGACAAGCGCGAGGACATCCGCTCGATCGGCCGGCAGCTCGGCGTGGCGACCGTGGTGGAGGGCAGCGTGCAGCGCGCCGGCGACACCCTGCGCATCACGGTGCAGCTCGTGCGCACCACGGACGGTTCGCACATCTGGAGCCGCAACTACGACCGCAAGGTCCAGGACCTGTTCGCGATCCAGGACGAGATCGCCGGCGCGGTGACGACCGCGCTGGTCGGCACGCTGCTGCCCGAGGCGAAGGCGGCGATCGCCCAGCGCGGGACGCAGGACCTCGCGGCCTATGACCTCTACACCAAAGGGCTCGCGGAGCACGCGATCTCCTCCTATGCCTCGTTGGCCTCGGCGGAGGCGCTGTACCGGCAGGCCGTGGAACGTGACCCGAAGTTCACCGACGCCTGGGTCGGGCTGGTGCGCGTGTGGCGTGACCAAGCCCGGGTCGGCAGGTTCCCCAACGCCGAGTTCGTGCGTCGCGCCACGCCGGTGCTCGACCGCGTCGAGGCGCGCCAACCAGACAACGCGATGGTGCTCGGGTTCCGCGGCATCGCGGCCGGGGTCGAAGGCGACGATGCGGCCGCGCGCGCCTACTTCGAGCGCGCGATCGCGCTCCAACCCGACAACCCGGAGCTGCGGATGTTGAACGCCTCCGACCTGTGGCGCAGCGCCGCACCGCGAGAGGTCGTGCTGGCTGAGCGCCAGGCGGCGATCAGGCTCGACCCGCTCAACCCCGACTACTACAACAGCCTGAGCCGAGCGCTGCTCGAACTGCGGCGCTTCGACGAGGCCGCGAAGGCGGCGCGCCGCGCGAGCGAGCTCGATCCGCGCAACCCGAACGGCTACTTCCGGCTCAGAGAGGTCGCGATCGCGCAGGGCGACCACGTGGGCGGCGTGGTCGGCCAGTTGCGCTCGAACGGACTGGACCCCACGGACCAGGAAGGCGCCGCCATGCTCGCGGCGCTGTTCGTGGACCTCGGGCTCTTCGACGCCGCGGACGCTTGGGTCGCCGAGGTGCGGCGCTCGGCACCGCAGCAGCTCTACACGGACTACGCGCGGCTGGTGCTGGCGTTCGCGCGCGACGAGCACGCCCAAGTTGTCGCGCTCGGCCGTGCCATCGCCGCTCGCCATAGCGAGGAGCGCCGCGGCAACTGGACCCAGGCGATGGCGAGGGCCTGCCTGTCGGCACGCGCGACGGGACGGATCGCCGAGGTGCGCGACACGTTGGTCGCCGCGCGCGCGTTGCCGCCCAAGCTCACGGCGGACGCTTTCCGCGCCACGGCGTCCGCCACGATCCCGCTGGACCACCTGCTCGGTCACCTGGTGCCGCTCGGGCCCTGCCTCTGGGCGCCGGGCGAGGCCGGCGCGGGCACGCGCGCGGCGCTGTTCGCGGTGGCGACCGAGCTCAAGGGCAACGCGTGGACGAAGCAGAAGGGCCTCGAAGAGCTCGCCGCGACGCTGCGCGCCGATCAGCCGGAGCTGGCGCGCATCATGCTGAGCGCCGACGCACCGGCGGGCGCTGCGGGACGCTCGATCCCCGAATACCATCTGGTCGCAGCGCTGGCCCGCTTCCGTGGCATGACCGGCACCCCGCTGGTGGCCGAGCGGCTCGACGAGGCGGTGCGTGCGTTCGCCGCGCAGCGCGCCGCGCTGCCGCAGCGCCTGAAATCCGAAGGCCTGCCTCTGCTCCCGGGACCGGCGACGACTGCCGCCGCGCCGAAGGCGCCCTGATGTCGCTGATCGCCGAACTCCAGCGCCGCAGCGTGTTCAAGGTCGGCGCCGCCTACCTGGTCGTCGCGTGGCTCACGATCCAGGCCGCGTCGATCATGTTCCCGACCTTCGAGGCGCCGGCCTGGGCGCTCAGGGTGTTCATCTTCGTGCTGATGCTCGGGTTCCCGCTGGCGCTGGTGCTGTCGTGGCTGCTCGATGTGACGCCCGACGGGCTCAAGGTCGAGCCCGCCAAGCAGGGCAGCAAACGGATCTTTGCGGTCGCGGCGGCGCTGGCGGCGTTGGCGGTGGCGTGGTTCCAGTTCGGGCAACCCTCTTATAAGAGCGAGGATCCGCAGGCCCAGGTCGGCCCGCCCTCGATCGCGGTGCTGCCGTTCGCCAACCTCTCGAGCGACCCGGAGCAGGAGTTCTTCTCCGACGGCATGACCGAGGAACTGCTCAACGTGCTGGCCAAGAACCCGGCGCTCAAGGTCGCGGCGCGGACTTCGGTGTTCGAGTTCAAGGGCAAGGGCGGCGATGTGCGGGTCATCGGCAAGCAGTTGGGCGTGAGCCACATCGTCGAAGGCAGCATCCGCCGTGACGGGCCGCAGATCCGCGTCACCGCCCAGTTGGTCCGCGTCGCCGACGGCTTCCACGTCTGGTCCGAGACCTACGACCGCAAGCTCGAGAGCGTGTTCGCGCTGCAGGACGACATCGCGCGACGCATCGGCGAGCAGTTGCAGCGCTCGCTCGGCGTCGCCGCGCAGAGTGCGCCGCAGGCCGCGCGCGCCGAGATCCCGCCGGCGGCCTACGACGCCTACCTCAAGGCGCGCGGGCTTTACCGGCAGCGCAAGGACCTGTTGCAGGCGATCACGCTGTTCGAGAGCGCGGTCGCGCAGGCGCCGCAGTTCGCGGCCGGCTGGTCCTCGCTCTCGCTCACCTACGAGGTCGTCCGGGGCTACACCACGCCGGCGGAGCGCGCGCCGCTCGGCGATGTGGTGGCCAAGTGTCGGGAGGCGGCGCTCAGGGCGCACGCGCTCGAGCCCGACTCGGCGATGACGCTGCACGCGATGGCCGACGTCGCGCGGATGGAGTTCCGCTACGCCGAAGCCGAGCGGCTGTTCCTGCGCTCGATGCAGGCGGATCCGACCTATCCGGACGTGCGCGAGGACTACGCCGAGCTGCTGACCATCGTCGGCCGTAATCAGGAGGCGCTGGCGGAGGCGCAGCAGCTCGTGGCGCACGAGCCGTTCGTGCGCAACTTCTGGAGCCTCGTCTACTTCGCGGCCATCTCCGTGGACCGGCGCGACGAGGTGGTCGCGGCCGCCGCGCGCATCGCTGAGATCGACCCGACCTACAACGACGGCGTCGCGGGCGAACTCGTGCTGCATCTGGCCTGGGGACGCGTCGAGCAGGCGCGTGCAGCGCTCGCGGTCGCGGTGCAGAAGAACCCCACGGTGGCGGCAGAGGATGCGGTGCTGTTCGCCTGGGCGACCCGTGCTCCCGACGCCGATGAGGCCGCCGCGCAGCGGACGATCGCCGCTGCGACCAACGCCGACCCCTCGGTCTACCTCGCCCTGCGCGGCGACGCTGACGGCGTGTTCGCGTACTACAGCGCCGACAACTCCGCGAACGACCAGCGGCACCGATTCTTCTATGCCTTCGCGAGCGTCGGGGCGGCGCGCCAGTTCCTGACCGATCCGCGCGCCAAGCAGTTGCTGCGTGACTACGGCTTCGAGGCTTATTGGCGCGAGAAGGGCTGGCCCGCGTTGTGCCGACCGATCGATGACAAGGACTTCGAATGTCGCTGACCTCGGAACTCAAGCGCCGCTCCGTGTTCAAGGTGGGCGCCGCCTACCTGGTGGTGGCCTGGGTTTCGGCCCAGGCCGCGGGCCTGGCGTTCCCGGCGTTCGAGGCGCCGGCCTGGGCGCTGCGCGTGTTCATCTTCATGCTGATGATCGGCTTCCCGATCGCGCTCGTCATCGCCTGGGCCTTCGAGCTCACGCCCGAGGGCGTCAAGGTCGAGGTGGCGCCGACCGGCAACACCAAGTTCTTCGTCGCGATCGCAGCGATCGCGGCGCTCGCGATCGGCTGGTACTTCTTCGGCCAGCCCTCGTACCGCGCCGACGACCCGCAGGCGCAACAAGGGCCGCCCTCGGTCGCGGTGCTGCCGTTCGCCAACCTCTCCGGCGACCCGGCGCAGGAGTTCTTCTCCGACGGCATGACCGAGGAGATCCTCAACGTCCTCGTGAAGATCCCCGACCTCAAGGTCGCGGCGCGGACCTCGGTGTTCGCGTTCAAGGGGCAGGGCGGCGACGTCCGCGAGATCGGCAAGAAGCTCGGCGTGACCCACATCGTCGAGGGCAGCGTGCGCCGCGACGGCGCGCAGATCCGCATCACCGCCCAGCTGATCCGGGTCGCCGACGGCTTCCACGTCTGGTCGGAGACCTACGACCGCGAGGTCAAGAGCGTGTTCGCGGTGCAGGACGACATCGCCAAGCGGATCGCGGGGCAGCTCAAGGGCTCGCTGACCAAGGTCGAGGCGCCGGCGGCGCGCACCGACATCGATCCGGTCGTGTACGCCGACTACCTGCAGGCGCGCACGCTGCACCGCGCGCGCAAGGACCTGCCGCGCGCCATCGCCCTGCTGCGACGGGTCACGGCGCGCGAGCCGGGCTTCGCCCAGGGTTGGGCGGCGCTCGCGCTCTCGCTCGACGTGCTGGTGTTCTTCGAGGGCCCACTGGTGCAGCAGGACGTCGGGCCAGTGATCCCGCAGATGCGCGAGGCGGTGGCGCGAGCCATGGCGCTGGCCCCGGACGAGGCGATGACGCTGCATGCGCGGGGCAACCTGGCCCGCGCCGAGGCGCGCTACCTCGAGGCGCGCCAGCTCTACGAACGCGCGATCGCGACCGACCCGACCTACCCGGACGTGCGCGAGGACCTCTCCGAGCTGTTCGTCAACACGGGGCACGACGACGAGGCGCTCGAGGCCGCGCGCGCGCTGGTCGAGATGGAGCCGTTCGTCTGGATCTTCATCAACCGCCTGGGCCCGATCGGCGTGGGCTCGCAGCGCGATGACCTGGTCGTCGAGGCGCGCCGGCGGTTGCTCGAGCTCAACCCGGACCAGCCCTGGGGCGTGCTCTACGCGTTCTTCCTCGAGGCCGCGCGCGGCGATCGCGCGGCGGCCGATGCAGCGATCGCGGCGGCCCACGCGCTCTCGCCTTCGGGCGCCGGCACGGGGCATGCGCTGTGGCGCTGGGTGCACGGCGACCCGGCGATCGACGATGCGTCAGCGCGGCAGGAGATCCTGAGCGACATGGACCTCGCGCCCTATGCCGCGCACAAGGGCGACGCGGACCTGTTCTTCGAGGCGATCGACGATCCGCTGACGCCGCAGTTGCGCTACCAGAAGTTCATCTTCATGAGGTATGCCTCGACCGACCTGGTGTTCAAGGACCCCAGGGCGAAGGCGGCGCTGCGCGCGAGCGGATTCGAGGCCTACTGGCGCGCGACGCGCTGGCCGGCCGAATGCCAGCCGCTCCCCGGGAAGGCGGGGGAGAAGGACTTCGCCTGCGCCGCCATCCGCCGGCCGAAGGCGGGCGCATGAGCCTCATCGCCGAACTGAAGCGCCGCTCCGTGTTCAAGGTCGGCGCCACCTACCTGGTGGTGGCCTGGCTCGCGGCGCAGGCCGCCGGCCTCGCGTTCCCGACCTTCGAGGCGCCGGTGTGGGCGCTGCAGGTGTTCATCTTCGTGCTGGCGCTCGGCTTCCCCATCGCGCTGGTGCTGGCCTGGACGCTCGAGGTCACGCCCGAGGGCGTCAAGCTCGACCCGGCGCCGGCCGGCAACAAGCGGATGTACGCGGTCGTCGCGGGCTTGGCGGCGCTCGCCATCGGCTGGTTCTGGTTCGGCGCGCCGGCGGTGCGCGAACTCGGCGCCGATGAGCGCTCGATCGCGGTGTTGCCGTTCGTGAACATGTCCGACGACCCGGCCAACGAGTACTTCTCCGACGGCATCTCCGAGGAGATCCTGAACGTGCTGGCCCAGACGCCGGGGCTCAAGGTCGCGGCGCGAACCTCGTCGTTCTCCTACAAGGGCAAGGACCGCGAGATCCCCGACATCGCCCGCGAGCTCGAGGTGCGGATGGTGCTGGAAGGCTCGGTGCGCAAGCAGGGCGACCGCGTGCGCATCACGGCGCAGCTGATCGATGCGGAGAAGGGCTTCCACCTGTGGAGCAACACCTACGACCGCGACCTTAAGGACATCTTCGCGATCCAGGACGAGATCTCCCGCGAGATCGGCAAGCAGCTGCAGGTCAAGCTCGGCGGCATCGAGCACGCCGGGGACGGCGTCAGCGGCACGCAGGACCTCGAGGCCTACGACCTGTACCTCAAGGGCTTGGCGCATTTCCAGCAGCGCGGCCGCGACAACATGCATGCGGCTGATGCCGAGTTTCGCGCCGCGCTCGCGCGCGACCCCAGGTTCGCCAAGGCCTGGTCGGGGCTCGCGATGGTGCACACCGCGATGCCGAGCTGGGACCCGACCACCGACCGCGTCGCCGGCGACGCGATCCGGTTCGATGCGGCGCAGCGGTCGATGGCGCTCGACCCGACGCTGCCCGAGGGTTGGCTGGTGCTCGCAGTGCAGGCCTACGAAGAAGGCCGCTACGAGACGGGCGACGCGATGTTCCAGCGCACGCTCGCGCTCGCGCCGTCCTACGCGCAGGCCTACCAGTGGCACGGCGAAGCGCTCGCCGCGGCGGGTGACATTGAGGGTGGCTTGGCGCAGGTCCAGAAGGGCGTGGCGCTCGATCCGAAGTCGAGGAACAATCGGTTCGCGACGAGCAACTTGCTCACCTACCTCGGGCGGTACGACGAGGCGGGGAAGGTGGAGCGCGCGCTGCTGGCGGAGGATCCGGACGGCGTCGTGGTGAACAGCCGGCTCGCACGCTCGCTGCTGATGCTCGCTGACGCGGAGCAGGCCCGGCCGTTCCTGCGCAGGCATTACGAACTCTCGGGACTCAGCGTGGCCGCGCTTGCGGTCGGCGACCGCTTCGTGGACGCGTTCGCCGGCAAGCTCACCAAGGCCGAGCTCTCGGCGCTGGCGGAGAAGGTCGCCGCGCTGCCTGAGCCAGGCACCGGGACCAAGGACGACGCGCTGATCGGCACGCTGCTGCGGTTGCAGCTGTTCCATCGTGCCGGTCGTGATGAGCTCGCCGCGCCCGAACTGATCCGCTATTCGAAGCGCTTGCCTGATGTCGCGGCGACGCACTACAACGCGCCGATCCATGACATGTACCGCTGCCGCGCCGATTGGCAGGCGCTGGAGAAGGTGTTGAAGGTGCCCGACCGCCGCCGCGCGACCGTCTGCGGAGCGAAGCCATGAGCCTCATCGCCGAGCTCCAGCGCCGTTCGGTGTTCAAGGTCGGCGCCGCCTACCTGGTGGTGGCGTGGCTGGTGATCCAGGCCGCCTCGATCATGTTCCCGACCTTCGAGGCGCCGGGCTGGGCGCTGCGGGTCTTCATCTTCGTGACGATGCTCGGGTTCCCCTTGGCGCTAACCCTCGCCTGGATCTTCGACATCTCGCCCCAGGGGATCGTCCAGGTCGATGCCGGGCGCGCAGGAGCGTGGCGCTTCTACGCGGCGGTCGGCGCGATCGCCGCGCTCTCGGCGGGCTGGTACTGGTTCGGCCAGCCGGCGGTTCGCGAGGTCGCGCCCGACATGCGTTCGATCGCGGTGCTGCCGTTCGCCAACATGTCGGGCGACGCGGCCAACGAGTACTTCTCCGATGGCATCTCCGAGGAGATCCTCAACCAGCTCGCCAAGCAGCGCGAGCTGCGGGTCGCGGCGCGGACCTCATCGTTCTCGTTCAAGGGCCAGAACACCGAGATCACCGAGATCGCCAAGGTGCTCAAGGTGCGGCTGGTGCTCGAGGGTTCGGTGCGCAAGCAGGGCGAGCGGGTGCGGGTGACCGCGCAGCTGATCGACGCGCAGGAGGGGTTCCACCTCTGGTCGGAGACCTACGACCGCGACCTCAAGGACATCTTCGCGATCCAGGACGAGATCGCGAAGGCGATCGCCAAGGCGCTGCAGCTCACGCTGGCGGCGCCGGCGAGCGCGGACCCGACCGCCGCGGACGCCGAGGGTCACGGGATCGACGTCGAGGCCTACGACCTCTACCTGCGCGCGCTCGGCCTTCTGCCGCGGCGGGATTACCGCGAGATCCGCCAGGCCATCGCGCTGCTCGAGCGCTCGGTCGAGCGGGCGCCGACCTTCGCCCGCGGCCAGGCCCAGTTCGCCATCGCGCTCAACCTGAACGCGCTCTACGATCCCAATGCACCGGTGCGGGCGTTGCGCGAGCGGGCGTCCGACGCGGCGCAGCGCGCCATCGCGCTCGATCCGACGCTGGCCGAGGGCTACGGCGCGCTCGGCCTGGTCGCGACCAACACCGGCCGCGATGCCACCGCGCTGCTACTGCACGACCGCGCGATCGCGCTCAACCCGTCGTTCGCCCAGGCCCACACCTGGCGTGCGCTGTCGTTGCGCGGCGCCGGACGGTGGGAGGAGTCGGAGCGCGAGAGCCGGATCGCACTCGACCTCGATCCGCGGTCGCTCAACATCTACTCCAACCTGTTCTGGCACATGGCGGCGGAAGGTCGCCACGCCGAGAGCAGGGCACTGGCCGAGCGCAAGCTCGCCCTCGATCCCGAGTCGCCTTCGACCCTGCTCGAGCTCGCCTTGCTCGACCTCATCGAGCGGCGCAACGCCGATGCGCATGGCCGTCTGCTCAAGACGATCCGCGATGATCCTTTAGCGCGGCAGCTCGTAGATGACGTGTTCGAGGCGCTCGAGGGTCGCACGCCGAAAGGACCGGTCGTCGCGGCCGTGTCAGCGCGCGCGTCCAAGCTGTTCCGTCCCGAGACCAATCCCTACAGCGTGGTCAACGCAGCACCGGTCATTCTGCTCGCGCTCGGGGCGCGGGATGCGGCGCTCGCGGCGGTCGAGCGCTTCGCAGCCGAGGTCGGTTCCGAGGAGTCCCTGCGGCTCCGAGGCATCCTCCGCATCGCGCTCGTGTCCGCGGCGGTCGGTGACCTGCGCTGCGAGCCGCGCTTCCAGGCGGCGATCTCCAAGGTCGGCGCGGTGGACGGGCTCGCCAAGACGATGTGCACGGGATGAACGCCGCATGTCGCTGATCGCCGAGCTCCAACGCCGCTCCGTGTTCAAGGTCGGCGCCGCCTACCTGGTGGTGGGCTGGCTCGTCACCCAAGCCGCCGCGATCGCGCTGCCGGCGTTCGACGCGCCGGCGGGCTTCCTGCGCGCCTTCATCCTGCTGGTGCTGCTCGGCTTCCCGGTCGCGCTGGTGTTGGCCTGGGCGTTCGAGATCACGCCCGAGGGCGTGAAGGTCGATGCGGCCGGCGCCGGCAGCAAACGCATCTTCGTCGGCGCGGCGTTGCTCGCGGCCTTGGCGGTGGGGTGGTTCCTGCGCGGTGGTACGACGGCGCCGGGCACCGATGCGACGCAAGCCGTGGCGACCGCGCGCTCTATTGCCGTACTGCCGTTCGTGAACATGTCGGGCGAGGCTGAGAACGAGTTCTTCTCCGATGGTTTGTCCGAGGAGATCCTGAACTCGCTGGCGCAGATCGACGGGCTGCAGGTCGTCGGTCGCACCTCGTCGTTCCAGTTCAAGGGCAAGGATGCCGACCTGCGCGAGGTCGGCACCAAGCTCGGCGTGGCCACCGTGCTCGAGGGCAGCGTGCGGCGCTCGGGAGAGCAGGCGCGGATCACCGCCCAGCTGGTGCGGGTGTCCGATGGGTTCCACCTGTGGTCCGAGACCTACGACCGCACGCTCGCCGATAGCTTCGCCATCCAGCACGAGATTGCCGAGAAGGTCGCCGGCGCGCTGAACGTCCTGCTCGACGACCGGCAGCGCGCGCGGATGCGCGAGGCGGGCGTCGAGAGCGTCGAGGCCTTCGTCGCCTACCAGCGGGGCCGCAAGGTCTACGACGAAGCACATGATCCGCGCAGCGGCAGCGAGCTCTTCGCCACGCTCGAGCGTGCCAACCTCGAGTTCGCGCGGGCTGTCGCCTTGGACCCGCGCTTCTCGCAGGCCTACCTCGCGAGCACGGACCTCTACGGCCACATCCTGCTCTCCGAGCGGCCCGTCGCCGAGCGCGCGGCGGCGCTCACCGCGGCGCGCAAGGCGCTCGACCTCGCCGTACGCAGCGCCCGCAACCCAGAGGAGCAGCTGTACGCCTCGATCGACCGGACGCTGTATTCGGACGATTGGAGCGGCTTGAAGGCCTTGTTCGACAAGGCGGCGACGGTGATGGGTTGCTCCGACGCGAACTGGTCGTTCACCGGCATCGCCTATGGCTACGGGCCGACCGTGATCGCCCAGCATCAACGGCGCGTCGCCTGCAACCCGCTCCAGCTCAATACCTACGTGCGCGAAGCGCAGGCCGCGATCTGGACCGGTCAGCCGGCGCTCGCGCTCGAGCAGGCGGCGCTCGGCGTCGCCACCATGGGCGGCGGGGCGAACCTCAGCGGTGAGCGCATCAAGGCGCTGGTGATGCTCGGCCGTCTCGACGAGGCCCGCGCCGAGCTCGCGCAGGTCGACTTGAGCGTGCCGAACGCCGGGGCCGCGATGCTGTTCGTGCGCGCCGCAGCGGGTGACTCACCGGAGGCGATCCTGCAGCGCACGCGGGCGTTCGACCGCGGCAGCTGGTACCCGGAGCTCTGGCGCTTCGTGGACATGACAGCCTATGCACTGGCCGGTGACCGCGTCGCGGCGAACCGGGTCGCGGTCCAGGTGGATGCCGCACCGGGCGGCGCCTTGCGCCTCGCGACCACGCTGATGCTGTGCGAATGCGGCGTGCCCTTCGACCTGAAGCTCACGCCGAACCTCAACGCGCGGATGGCCGAATCGGGCCTCGCTTGGCCGCCACGACCGCCGATCAGGGTCGGCGCGTTGGCGGACAAGAAACGCTGAACGGGCGCGCTAGGCGCGCGCGATCGCGCTCAGCCGCGCATCCTTCTCGGCCCACAGGCCCTCGAGCCAGTCCTGGACCTGAGCGCGATAGCGCGGGCTGGCCTGCGCCGCGGGGTCGAGCAGCGCGACAGGGACCTCGCGGGCCTGGACGTCGACCACGATTCCCGGCACCCGGTCGGACAGGTAGTCCCACATGGTCGGGATGCCGCCGCTGTAGTGGATGGTGACGTCGAGCACGGTGTGGAACTGGCTGCCCATCGTGGCAAGCGCGACCGCCATGCCGCCCGACTTGGGCTTGAGCAGGTGGCGGTAGGGCGAGCGCTGCTTGGCGTGCTTGGCCGGCGTGAAGCGCGTGCCCTCGGCGAAGTTGATGACCGAGGTCGGGATCAGCTTGAAGCGTTCGCAGGCGCGACGGGTGGTCTCGAGGTCGACGTTGCTGCCGCCAGCGTGGCCCTTCTTGCGCTTGAGGAACGGCAGGTCGAGCGCCCACCAAGCCAGGCCCAGGAACGGCACCCAGATCAGCTCTTGCTTGAGGAAGAACTTGAGGAACGGGATGTGGCCGAGGAAGGTGCGCTGCAGCACTGCGATGTCCACCCAGCTCGCGTGATTGCTCGTCACCAGGTACCACTCGTCCATCCGCAGCGCGTCGACGCCGCGGAACTCCCAGCGCGTGCGGTTGACGTTTCCGATGTAGTGGCTGTTGATCCAGACCCAGCCGGTGGCGGTGGCGACCAGCGCGCGGTCGCAGAGCTTGCGGACCGCGACCACCGGCACCAGCCACTTCAGCAAGGCGAACGGCATCAGCAGCGAGAACACCAGGACCGTGTTCAGCACGCAGAGCGTGAAGGTGATGGTGCCCTTGAAGTGGAGCAGGGCGGCGACGAGTTGCTGGCGCATCGGACGCAGAAGGTAGAGGGCCCATCGGTCCGCCGCAAGCCTCACCTACCACGCAGCGCATGTCGGCATCCCGGCGAGCGACGGTTCTGCTAGATTCGCTGCGCGATCGTGCGTCGCAACAGCGAGGGGGTCCCGCATGCGCCAGCTCAGTTTCGCCGCGCTCGTCGGTCTGGTCGGCGGGCTGCTCGCCGTCCCCGTGGTCGCCTGGCTCGCCAGTGGCGAGAGCTCGGTCTCCGGCCCTGCGCTGTCCGGCGTCGCGATGCTGCCGATCTTCGGCGTCGCCGCTGGGACCTACCTCGCGCACCGCTCAGCACCCGCGGCCTGCCCGTGGCCGGTCGAGTCGCTCGCGGCGCGCGTCCCGTTCATGGTGCTCGGGGCGGTGCTGGGGGCACTGGGCGCCTATCTCGGCTACGCGCAGATGGCCGCGGTCTGGTACGACCTGCAGTTCATGACGCTGGTGATGGACCCCTCGCAGCTGCCGGTGCTCGGGCAGGAGAGCCGCTACGGCGGGCGCAGCGTCGAGCAGCCGGTGTGGGCTTACATGATCGGCTACACGCTGGTCGGCGGCTGGGTCACCGGCGAGGCGATCAAGGCGCGCTGGACCTCGGACTGACGCGCGTGGCGCGGCCATGGACCGGGCGACGAGGTATCCTGCGCCATGCCTGAAGCACCCGCCGCTCCCGAGACCCGCTTCGCCGACCTCGGCCTCTCGCCGGAGGTGATGGCCGGCCTCGAGGCGGTGGGCTACGAGATTCCGACCCCGATCCAGTCGCGGATCATCCCGCTGATCCTCGAGGGCCGCGACGTGCTCGGCCAGGCCCAGACCGGCACCGGCAAGACCGCCGCGTTCGCGCTGCCGCTGCTCTCCAACCTCGACCTCAAGCGCCACGAGCCGCAGGTGCTGGTGCTGACGCCGACCCGCGAGCTCGCGATCCAGGTCGCCGAGGCCTTCCGCCGCTACGCGACCGGCATGAAGGGCTTCCACGTCCAGCCGATCTACGGCGGCGCCGACTACCGCAGCCAGTTCATCCACCTCGACCGCGGGGTCCACGTGGTGGTCGGCACGCCGGGCCGGATCATGGATCACATCGGCCGCAGCTCGCTCAAGCTCGAGTCGCTGCAGTGCCTGGTGCTCGACGAGGCCGACGAGATGCTGCGGATGGGCTTCATCGACGACGTCGAGTGGATCCTCGAGCAGACCCCGGAGTCGCGCCAGGTCGCGCTGTTCTCGGCCACGCTGCCGCCCGAGATCAAGCGCATCGCGGCCAAGTACCTCGACGACCCGATCGAGGTCGCGATCAAGGAGCGCACCACCACCGCCAAGACCATCGACCAGCGCTTCGTGCTGGTCCACGCCTCGCACAAGCTTGAGGCGCTGACCCGGATCCTCGAGGTCGAGGAGACCGACGGGGTGATCATCTTCGTCCGCACCAAGATCGCGACCGTCGAGCTCGCCGAGCGGCTCGAGGCCCGCGGCCACGCCGCCGCGGCGCTGTCGGGCGACGTGCCGCAGAAGCAGCGCGAGGCGACGGTCGCCAAGCTCAAGTCCGGCGCGCTCGACTTGCTGGTGGCGACCGACGTCGCGGCGCGTGGCCTCGACATCGAGCGCCTCAGCCACGTCATCAACTACGACGTGCCCTACGACAGCGAGGCCTACGTCCACCGCATCGGCCGCACCGGCCGCGCCGGCCGCTCGGGCTGTGCGATCCTGTTCCTGACGCCACGCGAGCGGCGCATGCTGCCGACCATCGAGCGCGCCACCCGCAGCAAGATCGTCGAGATGTCGCTGCCGTCGGCGGCGACCATCGCCGACAAGCGCCTCGACCGCTTCCACGCCGCGATCAGCGAGACCCTGACCACGGCCGACCTCGAGCCGGCGTTGGCGGCGATCGATGCCTACCTGGCGGCCCACGAGGTCGAGCCGCGCGAGCTGGCCGCGGCGCTGGCTGAGATGCTGCGCGGCGAAGGCGCGCCGGCCGAGGACATCCCGGTCCCGCGGCCGAGCCGCGAGTTCGAGGAGCGTCCACCCCGTGCTGCCGAGCGTGGTGCGCGCCCCGGGCGCGGCCGAGAGGCGCGCGACGAGCGCGGCCCGCCAGCGGCGATGGAGACCTACCGCCTCGAAGTCGGCGCGGCGCACGGCGTCAAGGCCGGTAACATCCTCGGCGCAATCGCCAACGAGGCGAACCTTACCCGCGACGACATCGGCCGCATCACGGTCAACCTCGACCACAGCACGGTCGAACTGCCCGAGGGCATGCCCAAGGCGATGTTCCAGCACCTCAAGAAGGTGCGGGTCGGCGGCCGGCCGCTGAACCTGTCGCTGCTCAAGCCCGGCGCAGAGTGACGGTGGCGTCGCTGACCGCGAAGGCGCCGTGGTTCCTATGGCCGTTCACGCTGGTCTGGGACCTGCTCACGACCGTGCTCGAGCTGGTCGGGCGCCTGCTGTGCCTGGCGCTGGGCCTGGTCCTGATGATGGTCGGCGTGTTCGCGACCCTGACCGTGGTCGGGGCCTGGGTCGGCATCCCGCTGGCGGTGCTCGGCCTGCTGCTGCTGGTCCGCGCGCTGTTCTGACGCTCCTCGCCGCGGGGTAGGGGCGGGGGCGATTCGCGACCCGCTCGACGCCCGGCCCGGCGGCAGCGCTGCCTGGACTGGTTCAGGTGGCGCTCGGCCCGCAGGCCTCGACCCGGTCGAGCGCCGGGCCGTCGGGCGCGCCGAGTGCGAGTTGGGCGCCGACCGGCGCGTCGCGCCCCACGAACAGCAACGAGCCGTCAGCGGCGGCGACCGCCACCTCGCCGAGCGCTTGGTCGCTGCCGGCGAAGACCTTGGTGCCAGGCGCGGTGGCGGCGGCGCCGCGGGCGCGGAACAGGCGTTGCTTGACCGTGCCGAGGTAGTGGCTGCGGGCCACGATCTCCTGGCCGGTGTAACAGCCTTTCTGGTAGTCGATGGCGCCGAAGCGCTCGAGGCCGAGCCAGAGCGGCACGAAGCGCTCGACCGTCTCGGCGACCACCGTGGCAAGCCCGGCCGCGACGTCGCCGCGGCGCCACGCGTCGCTGCCGTCGGCGAGGGCCGCGGCCCGCGCGCTGTCGGTGAGGGCGAACGCGCGGCTGACCGGCACCGCTACCACCAAGGAACCGTCGACCACCGCGCTGCCCCAGTCGTCGGCCAGCTCCTCGACACCGTCGAACGGCGCGCGCGGCGTCGCGATCGCCGCGAGCTCGGGGGCAAGGTCGGCCGTGACCTTGGCGCGCAGCACGTACATCCGCAACCGCTTGCAGAGGGCCTCGGCGATGCTGCGCTCGACGATCAACAAGTGCGCGTCGTCCCAGGCCGCCAGCACCGCGACCGCGACGCAGCGGCCCTTGGGGTTGCTGAAACTGGTGAGCTGCGCGCGTGCCGCGGTCACGCGGCGGGCGTCGTTGCTCGATTGGCCCTGGAGCAGGGCGACGCGGTCGGGCCCCGTCACGCGCAGCACGGCGAGGTGGTCGAGGCGAGCGATAGCTGGAGGCGTGGTCATCGGTTGCACATCCTACCGCCGCGATTGCCGCTCCGCTGCGCGGATGCGACAATGCGCGCCGCATGTCCGATCTTCTCGCCAAGCCCGCCGCTCCGACATCCAACCCGCCGCCAACCCAGCCGCCGGCCGATGCGCCGAGCGCGGCGGATGCGACGCGGCTAGTGGAACACGGCGGCCGGCGCCCGAGCGTGAGCCGCGGCCTCGAGCCGACGCGCTTCGGGGACTGGGAGAAGGACGGACGCTGCATCGACTTCTGACCGCTCGACCACCCGAGGACGCCATGCGACCTGTCCACCGTCCGCTGTCGCCGTTCTGGATCTACCGCCTGGGCTGGACGATGTCGCTCTCGGGCGCGCACCGCATCACCGGCATGCTGCTGTCGGTCGGCTCGCCGCTGTTCGTGCTCTGGCTGTACGCGATCGCTGCCGGTCCCGTCGACTACGCCGGGTTCGCGAGCACGATGCTCCACCCGCTGGGCATGATCGTGTTCGCCGGCTTCGTGTTCTGCATCGTCTACCACTTGTGCAACGGCCTACGCCACATGGGCTGGGACTTCGGCAAGGGCATCGACGTCCCGACCGCCAGACGCACCGGCGCGCTGGTGGTGGTGGTCGCGTCGCTCGCCACCGCGGCGTTGCTGTGGCGCGCGCTCGGAGACCTGCTATGAGCGAGCTGCGCCACCCGCTCAAGGTCGCCCGCGGCCTGGGATCCGCGAAGTCGGGCTTGCACCACTGGTGGATGCAGCGCGTGACGGCGGTCGCGTTGGTC
>Ga0247727_10001355_pt1 | contig 58633 bp, 43 predicted proteins | sample WisWelCaveWW1625_FD_202498 | JGI IMG/M metagenome (GOLD analysis project Ga0247727, IMG submission 202498) | Biofilm microbial communities from Wishing Well Cave, Virginia, United States - WW16-25 | ecosystem: Environmental > Aquatic > Deep subsurface > Groundwater > Cave microbial mat | place... | reverse complement strand
AGCCAAAGAACATTGCAAGTTTCCCCAGGCGGGGCAAGGCTAAACGGAGAGCCGGACAAGCTCTCCTAGGCGCCGCCCGGCGTGAGAAAGACACTCACCGGTAAATATGGGGAATTGACCCCATCGCAACAACGGGGAGGGGGTGGTTAATGCCACTCTCTCACCCTCTCAGCGCTAGGGGATTCACTTTAGCAGCCTGATTTGCGGCGTGTATTCTGACTCACTGGCCTCCTTTACTTGTCTTCCATGCCCGCCACCTCATAATCAAATCCGTCACCTCGTTGTAATTCTTCGTCCCTCCTTCCACGCGATTAACGCGCAGATAAACGTCGTAGCTCTTGTGCGAGAAATCGGAGACTGCGCCCCGGTATTTTTGGTAGCGTTGGCGCACGGCGGCGAAATCGGCGAGCACTTCCGGGCGAATGCTTTCTCGCAAAGTATCGCGATCGCTGAAACCGGCAGCTTGCGACCAGAAATGGCCGAGCACGGCGAACGAACCGGAATATTGCACGGCAGAATCGGCGCTCATCCAACAGGCGAGCGCGGCAAGAAAATTGGCTTCCGCTTCCCGCGCGAAACCCATTTGATGAGCCTTCTCGTGCGCCAGCACGAACGGCAGCTCTACCGGCAACAATTCAGAATTGAGATGAATTTCATGGAAGAAAGGCCCGAACATGCCGGAAGTCAAAGTATAATTGAACCAGCCCGGAAAGAGCAAAAACTTCGGGCGACGCTGGCCGGGCATGAGCGCGATTTGCAACGTCGCGCAGACCGGGCGATAACTTTTTTCGATTTCTTCATTCAAACTTTTCAAATCCCACGCCGGAATTTCACGCCAGGCCGCGTTGGTCATGGTTATGCTCCACAAGAGATTTTCGCGCAACGCCAAGCTATCCGGCGTTAGGTTTTCGGCGTCAAGCTGCAATTGCTTGACCAGCGGCAGGCGAAAATAATTGCAGCCCCAGACCAGATAAAACCAAATCACAGTTACGGCTGCCCACCATAGCGCTGCCGCCAAGCTCAACTGCCATTCTTGCCGCCAAACGGCGAAGCCCAACAAAAGTATAACACCCAAAATGCTCACGTAGAGCGCGATTTCAGAAAGCGAAAATGCGAAACGGCCGGTGAGTCCCGTCAGCCCGCGGGTGATAAACACGTAAAAAAAATGGGTGTACTTTTCTTCGATAAAATCAGGCTGGAGGGAGATCCAAAACAGAAACAAGATCACCAGGGCGAGCAAGAATAGCGGAAGCAACGGCCATTCTTTGGCATGAAATAAGCGTTTCATTTCTTATCCAAAAGAAAAATCCATTTTTCCCATGATAAGAAAATGAGTTTGCTTTTTCAAGGAGAGAAGTTGGCAGGCATCACGCCTCGGAAACGTAGCGCAGTCATCCCGACTGCAAGCAAGATGCCTGCGCTACTTCCGGTGATGCGATGGTATCGGCTTTTGAGACCAGTTGCAGTTTCAGTCTTCTGTAATTTCGTTGGAATCCGGCACGTAGGGGTCATTGCCGTAAACGGAATTTTGCACTTCGCTCTCCTCCCAAATCGGCGAGGAGGGGTCATTGGCTTCGCCGGTTTCGTCGTATTCATCCGGATCATCGGCGGCTTCGATTTCCAAGTCGGTGTCGAATGCTTTCATCACCAGCTCACCCTCTTGTTCGTTCCATTTCATGATTTTTGCTTCCTGCAAAAAAGTTCCCGGGGCTCCCTTGCGCTGTGCCCCAAATTCAGTTGATTGATTGAAGATTGTGCAGGCTTGCTCCCTGCACGGCGCCGGTTGCAAATTCATCTGTTCCACCGGCGCAAATTTCGAGCGTGGCAGGCACGCCTGCCCGGCTCTCAAGATCACGAAACGTACGGGTCAATGATTTGAATTGCGCAAACGCAGCCGTGTTTTGAATGTGATTTTTTTGTGGCGTGTCGCTTCCGTGTGACGCTGCATTTCAGCGGTGGTCTTGCGCCACCATCGTCGTTTCAAGAATTTTCTGCGAGCGTGCTTCCACGGTCACGCGCTTTTCCTCGCCGCTTTCGTTAACGATGTTGAACTTGAACACCAGCCGGCCATTTTCGCGTTGCGCCTTCCATTTGCGCACGGTGCCGGGAAAGGCTTGCGTGGCGGCATATTCGGCGGCGTCACGATGCGATAGGCTGACGGGTTCCGGCACATTTTCCTCCTGTGCCATCGCTTCACGGAGCTTGTCGGTAACGTCTTTCACTTCGAGCAAACGCCCGGTGGCTACGTCAATGGTGACGCGCCGCGCTTCTTCGCCATTTTGCACCGAGAGACGATAAACCTGGCGATCCAAATCCATTTCCAACGCTGCGCCCACGAGGTAAGAATTGAGCAGTTCTTTGAGCGCAATTTGTTCCGCCCGCTCTTTTCCAATTTGGTGCGCGGTATTGCCGGCCTCACAGCCAAGTTGCGCAACCGTGGCCGCACCAATGATCATTCCGGCGATAGTATTTTTGAATTTCATGCGAACTCCTCAAATAGCCAAGCACATGTACTTCCTTCACGAGCAATTATTTTGAGTGGCATTCTTGCAAAAAACAAAAGCTTTCACGCAAAGCCGCAAAGGACCGCAAGGAAAACCTGCGGCGATCAGATTTATGGGAAAATTATAGTATTTGATACAATACCGCAGGGAAGGAGTATTAGGCGAAAAGAATCTCAAAAAATAAAAAAGCCGGGAGCGTTTAGCTACAGATGACGTGGCGTTTCTGGCGGCTATTTCATGTCAAAAGTAGAGTGACGGTAGAGGATGACGAAAAAATTTGTCTGGAGGAAATAACATGCAGAGAGCGAAGTGTTGCGGAATATCAGATTGCCAGGCTTTCTTTCTTCGGGTGTAATTTTTTGAACAGCATTCTTACTGATTTTACCAAAAGAAAAATCACGATCACCACAAGCGCCGCTGCACTCCATGTGATCGGAGTCGAATTTTGAAAAAACAATCTCGGATTCAAGCTCGACACGGCGAGGATACGCGCTTGCGGCTGGCGGTATTTTTCCGGAATCTCGGGAATGCCATCACCATCACCGTCCGGAAAACTGCGCGTATATGCCAGCAAGACTTCCCATTCTTTCACTTCTTGAATCCCGGGCAAATCGGAGCGGGCGTCGGCCAAAGCCGTTTGCAAATCCGTCATGGGCAGACCGGAGCTGTCTTTGGGCACGATCTTTAGAATATTGTAGGTGAAGTCACCCACAATTTTAATGAACGTGGCGACGTAAAAATTACATCCCACTTTGTACAGCGCCGTGGAAGAAAAATCGAGAGTCTGATATTCTCCCTTTTCGTTTTCGATTTCAACTTTCATCACCCGGTCAAACAGCAGCCGGCGAGGGTTGTATTCAAATTTCAAGCCGGAGGGTTGGAGATAATAATCAGAGCCTTTCAATGGATATAAACTGGTGAGCACTTCCAACGCGCGCTTGATTTCCGTGGCGGTTAAATAAAAACTCACCAAAGGATAACCGGGCGTGTCTTCAACAATGCCGAGGCCCAAGGGCACCACGCGAAATAAATCGGATACCTGCAAAAGTCCGGTTTGCCCGCGCAAAATATGGTCGCGAATCATGCCGTTGGATTCAATCGCGATCGCGGTTCTGGTGTGCGGCTGCTGCGGATCGTATTGCCGGCGATCGAGGCCCCAGCGCATGGCATCGCTCACGAGATTGCCGAGATTGGCATTGTCTTCCGCCATGCGCAAATCGAACGCAGTTTCAGCGAGTATTTGATCGAAGGTGTAGCCGTAGTGCGACAATATGCTTTGCGCAATGCTGCGTTGATAACGATCGACCTCGGCTTGTATGGCAGCATCCGCGGGAATGGTATCATCAATGTCGACGACGTGATATTCTTTCATGGCAACCCGCTTTTGTGCGATCTCCAGATTCAACACGCCGACATAACGTCCTTCTGCACCGGCTTGCACAATGAGCGTTTGATTGATGCGCAACGGTTCCGGCAGCAAGGTATGCGAATGCCCGCCCACAATCACGTCGATCTCCGGCACGTGCGCGGCCAGATCAATATCTTGGCCCTGCCAATCCTGCCGATCGGATTCACGCCACACACCACCATGTGAGGCGCAGATGATGAGGTCGACTTTTTCTTCATCGCGAAGTTTTTTGACGACTTTTTTAGCGGCGGCAATGGGATCGGCGAAGCGCACGGGCGCGGCAAAGGGCGCTACTTCCGCGGCGCTCTTGCCCAACAAACCAAACACGCCGATTTTGAGGCCGTTGCGTTCGTAGAGGCGATATTCCTGCACCAGGCCGTTTTGAAATAAAGCCTGTAATTCATCATCGCGCGGATCGTTGCCGTCAAAAACCGCATTCGCCAAAAGCAACGGCGGCGCACCGCCCCTGGCATGCGCGGCGGCGATAATCTTGGCCAAACCGCTGGGAAGAAAATCAAATTCGTGGTTGCCTAACACGGCGGCGTCGTAACCGAGGGCGTGCATGAGCCGCAGTTCGGCGCTTTCTTCGCGCGCAATGGTGTGAAACAACGTGCCCATGAGAAAATCGCCGCCGTCAATCACCAAATTTTTTTCCGGGGCTTTGCTTTTCTCGTTTTTGATCACTGTTGCTATGCGCGCAATTCCGCCGATGGTCGCATCATCGTTCATCGTTGCCGGCGTGTATTCGCAATTGGGCCCGAAACCCAGCAACCGCGATTGCAGATCGTTGGTGTGAATGATGGTCAAACGCCTGGGCGAGGTTTGTGAGGCCGCGGAATGAGCAAGAAGCAACAGAGTGAAGGCTGCATGAGCAAATGGCCGCATGTTCTTCATATTTTGACCTTGCCGATTAAAATATCTTTGAACATGACCCAATCGCCCATGAAGCTATAGAGGGGATATTCGAACGTGGCGGGCCGATTTTTTTCAAAAACGAAGTGGCCGATCCATGCAAAGCCATAGCCGACGAGGGGAAGGGCGAGAAATGCGAGCCATCTTTGGGTGGCGATTGCGTATGCCAAAATCATCACAACTAATGCACTGCCGGCAAAATGCACGCGGCGGCAGTTGGCGTCGCTGTGCTCGGCGAGATAAAAAGGATAAAAATCGGCGAATGATTGAAATTTGTTTGCCATGGTTTCCTCCTCAACGGCCCTTACTTTATCACAGTCACTTTTTGAAAGCTCAGTAAGTCTTGTAAATTGTGAAAAACCTCCTGGCAAGGATAACAAAATTCACACGTTTAATACAACAACATTTTTGCCGATCTAATGCAGTCTTCGAAATAGCGAAAAAATCGCCCCAAGAGCGGTATTCCAGAATTTTGTTCCTTTCTTCTTTTTCGGTAAATCTTCTTTCAAGCGAACGACAAACTCTTCGCTTGCTTTATCAATAGTAACTGGACGACTAACGTAGCCTTTTTTGGCCGTGATGAAAGAAACGGGCAAGGTGTAGTATTCAAGCATGCATATTCCATTTTCGTTCGATGACCGAATAGCTTCAGAAAAAATTTTTTTGTATTGAAGTGGACTTATTTGCTCCTGCTCTTGAAGCCGAATTTTGACGCCAGGCAAAGGCTTTTCTTCATTATCAACAAATCTCAACTTAATAAGCCGGCTTTGGCGAACGAGATCAAGATTTAAAGTATCATTTTGCGCATCGATAAGCAAAGTTTTGATCATATAGTCTTTGAGTTCGGCCGAGACTTTTCCATTCACTAAAGTAGTGACAAAAAGGGCTAAGCCTCTTGCATCGGTAAATTGCGTTACGATTACTTGCTTGAGGGAATCAACAGAATTTGACAAGCTAATCCGAACTCCTATAAGTGGGTTTCGACTGATAGAATCTAGAGCTGTCATAACCAAACGTCGTAACGATGGCGGAATTCTAGAAAGGATAACTCTTATCTCATGATCAGTTTGTACGCTATCAAACTCTATCTCTTTCGGAAGATATTCGTCAGCCTGTACTTGCACTATACCAACATGCCTTGCTAAAGGAAATTCTGCCCTACCTTGCAGATTCGTTTTTTGGATCCAGTTGTTATAATTAACTTCGGCGTTACCCACGGCCCCTCCAGTGCTATCTCCGACTATGACTACTAGTTTGACAGGCTGGGTATCCAAAGTTATATCGACAACCTCAAACGGCCTATTCACTAAAATGTTTTTCTCACCGCTAGCGACAAATAGAGTATCAACCTTTGAAGCGCTATAGTTGAATTTTAATCGAATAGCGTGATTCAAGTTATTGAATAACTCGATTTCGAATACACCCTGCTGATCGGAGATGCCGAGCAACTTTGTCTCAAGAGATACCTCAACTTTAGGAAGAGGAAGTCCTTTCGAATCTCGAAAAAGGAGAGTAAGATCAACAGGAGAATCGAGCAGATTGTCAAGCGAAATAGGTTCTTCAAACTTGAAAGAGTAATCTCTATCTTTTAGGGTTTTTATCTGAAGGAGTTTAGAACGATACCCTGGTTTATGCAACCAGAGTTGTGTCTCGTCGATCTCGCGGATTTGATCGACATAAAGCCTGAAACTCCCGTCTTTTTCTGAATAAGTGTGTCCAGTTGTATTAGCGGCAAATACTTCTACATCACCGAGGGGGATTCCCCAATTATCCAAGATTCGGCCTGTAATTAACAGGACTGGCAATCGCATAAAATCCGGCTCCCGCTCGTAATGTAGGAGCTCGATCGGCGCAAGCTGCAAATTTTTACGATTGACATGAACTGGAAATATGAGCGACTCATAATAATAGCTCGAAATAAGCAGAGTTGCCGTCTTTCCCAAATAATCTTCACTCAATTTTAATGTAAACTCGCCGCCATAGTCGATAGGAACCCCTCCGATATTGCTGTCCAACACATAAATCCGCGCTGTTGGAACGGGCGTCAAGCTGCCTTTGGTTACGACTTTGCCTTTCAAAATAATTGCATAAACATTAGAAATAGAGTGGAAAATCAGAAGTAATGTGACGACCCTACTCATGTCAGATCATCCTTATCAAACAATTATCAAACCGCCCGTGTAAAAAAACGCAAACTGAAGCAAGGTGTTTGGCAGACTACCAAATAATAAAATAACAAGAAGAATGGTGCTAAAATCGGTTTTCTGGGGGGGCTTCCACATTGACGATTGAACTTCACTGATGTTCACTCGCTCCCGCGTCTTCCAGCACAGCTTTCGATAAACTTATTATTGATGTCTATATCTTGGATGATTTCCTGAGTTTTCTGTTCAGTAAATGTTGGGTCTTGTGAGATGTTTCTCATAATGATTTCGGTAACTGTACGAAAGGCATTACGCCATTCGGCCAGTTTTCCTTCTGTCATTTCATAGCTTTTCTCTTTGCATTCTTTCTTGATCGTCTCTTGCAAGTATTGTCTATATTCTTCCAGGGCGATAAAGTAATCCGGGTACCCTTTTGCGATTTTTTCATATGTCCCTCTGGTGGAGTCCGCATATTGGATGCGTTGGGACGGACTATTGGAATTCTCGCTGATTTTTTTCAAAGCTTTTGCCCAGTTCATATAAGCATTCAGTGGTTCACGCTTTATCGGGCTCGTCTTTCCATCGTATGTGAAAATAGAGTTTTGGTAGGCAATGCACGCATTTTGAAAAAGAGGAATTGACAATGATTTTGGTTCCATTTTTGACGCTGCCCAATAGTAATTGTTACCAATTTGAAACTCGGCCAGCGAACTGTCGCCAAAATCAGCCGCAAGTTTTCTGAATTTTTGGTTAGTCTGTAATAATATATTGTGGCTATGATAATCGTTACTGCTTATCGCTTTTTGTGCTAACTTGTAATTCGCCGAAATCCCTAGAACATATTCAACAATATCAGCCACCCTGTTAACAATTTCATCTTCATTCATATGACTTTGCCCCGGAATGATATATTTTTCATTCAAGGCTTGATCGTACTCAAAGACATTTGCAATTTCCTCGTTGCAAATAAAGGCGTGAAGATCTTTGACCAGCCAGCCTTCCGTTTGATAAGCTAAACGATCCGCGTAACGTCCCCAAATGACAAAATCTCCCTTATCTTCGCAGACCCTCTTTGTCACGTCTTGCGGCGATTCTTTTTTCATCTGATTCTGTAACGCTGTACCGGCGGCGAAGGTATCGACAACAATATAGATTGCATAAGTAGAATCCAGGCCTTTTACATCAAAAGTTTTGCCTTTATTATGATCTTCCAAAACTCGACGCAATTTCTCGGCAAAGCGCTCTCCATCTTCTTTGCGTAAACTTTCAAAGGTTTCAACTGATGTTTTAAGACTATCCCACTTGGTTTTAGTTACTGGCTGCTTATCTTCTCCTGTCTTTTTTGAGGGATCAAATTTGGTCGTGTCGCCGTTGTTTTTAATCCAGTATGGTGAGGTAGCGCCCCCTCCAATAATTACAGCGAAGAGTATCGTTACGAATCTCAATTTTTTACTGGTTTTAATTGTGTCAAAAAAGAAAGCGACAAAAATAGCAAATACCAGGATGGCGACTAAAGAAAACGCAGCTACCAATTCGTACTGTTCCAACTTTTTATCATATAGGATTTTGGAAACAATAACAATCGGGAAAAAATAGAACCAGGCAGAAACAATGCTTACAAATAGCACAAATACGGTTATTATTAGAATTGATCCTGCTAAAATCGCAGTTTCTGTATAATCAAGTTTATCGGAAATTTGGGTGAGAACAAAAACCTCGATCACAATTGAAATCAAGATTACAAACCATTCTCGCCTTCGCCGGAAAATCGACTGCATGTTTATCTCTTTTGAGAAAAAATTTAAAAAAACGCGCGCCTGCTCTTACGAGAAGCGATCACTATATCTGGTGGAATTCGTCAGGCTTTGCTTACATCAGCAAAAAATAGAAGAGAAACGAAAAACTCTCCCCGCAAAGATGCAGAATATTTATACGTTAGGATAAACAGGTGTGCGAAAAACTTTTTTGGGTAGGAAGCAAAAATATATGGAGGAAGAAGGCAAGGCGGATATCAACCGTTTAGATAAGACGGCATAAACCGTTCGGCAAGAAATTCAAAACTACCGGCAAAAAATGCGCGCCGTAAAAATTACCTTGAATTGCAAATTTCATCTTGATTTTGTTTAGCGTCGCAATCTCAAATCAAAATACGTTGGAATTTTTGCCAAGTTGTTCGGGTTGGCGCATTAGGCGAAAGGAACATTCGAGCGATCAAGTAGATCATGAACTAATTCCAAATTTGGCGGCAAAGTTGTGATTCGATTCGCATAACGCGCTTCAACCTCTTTCAAAGCCTCTTGATGATAACCGATTTTGAATTCCGCAAACTTCAAGCCATTGGCGGTTGAAATTACGACCACGCGCTCTTCTCTGCCAATGACTCCCTTTTCCGCCAGCTTGATTAAAGTTGCCAACGCTACACCGGTTTGCGGGCAACAGAATAGCCCGTCGCGATCGGCCAAGGCCGCGGCATTCGCCAACTCTTCTTCGCTCGCCTGTTCCACCATGCCATTAAATTCTTGCAGAGTTTTGATTGCCTTCTTCACACTCATGGGATTGCCAATTTGAATCGCGCTGGCGAGGGTGGGCCGGGCCGGCTTGGCGTGAAATTCTTGAAATCCTTTTTGAAAACTTTCATACAGCGGGTTGGCATGTTCCGCTTGCGCACAAACCAAACGCGGCAAGCGCCCGAGCAATCCCAGCGCGTGCATCATCAAAAAGCCTTTTCCGATTGCTGAAACGTTGCCGAGATTTCCGCCCGGCAAAATTACCCAATCTGGCGCTTCCCATTTCAATTGCTGCGCGATTTCAATCGCCACGGTCTTTTGCCCTTCCAGCCGCAACGAGTTCATGGAATTGGCGAGATAAACGTCGGGTTGCTGCGCAAGCTGCTGCACCAGTTGCATGCAGCCGTCGAAATCCGTTTCCAATGCCAGCGTGAGCGCGCCATGCGCAATGGGTTGAATCAATTGCGCCGGACTGATTTTATCCACCGGCAATAGAACCACCGCAGGAATTTTTGCCGCCGCGCAATATGCTGCCAGCGCAGCGGAAGTATCGCCGGTTGAAGCGCAAATCACGGCTTTGATTTTTTTGCCGTCCCGAACCATTTGTTTGACTTGCGAAACCAATACCGTCATGCCCAAATCTTTGAACGAGCCGGTATGACTCAGGCCGCATTGTTTGATCCAGAGATGTTCCAAACCCAAATGCGCAGCCAAGCACGACGCAGGCAAGAGCGGTGTGTTGCCTTCGCCAAAAGTGACGATATTCTCCTCGCGCAACAAAGGATGCACCAATTCCTTCTTGTCCCATACGCCGGAGATCGGGGCTTCATTTGAGGGGGTGCGGCGTATCTCGAATTTGCGCTTCCATTGTTCGGGTGCGATCGTGGCCAACGCGGACAGATCGTGCGACACTTCCAGCAGATCGTGGCAACGAGGGCAACTATAAATCAGCTCGTCCAATTCGAATTCGCCCGCGCAGCCGTTGAAGCAGCGATACACCGCATTGAACTTTGGGATGTTATTTTTCATATTTTTTGACTTTGGTCACACCCTTTTCAAGGTTTAAAACCTTAAAAAGGGTAGTCATTGAGCTGGACAAACTGAAGTTTGTCACTCCGATGTCCCAAGGAGAATATAACAAAGATTGCCAACCGAATGCCAAAAATTCTTAGAGCAAAATATTTCATCACATCAGCAATGTTAGCTCAAACGCAATATGCACTTGACAAAGTCCTTTTTCATTACGATTTTATCATACCGCTTTTATCTTCGCTTCTTCTCCAATCAATCCTCCCGAATCTGGAAAGTTGCGACCATTGCCTTGTTTAACATTCACTTTCAATTTTTGAGAAACATGAAAGCCAAACGAACCGGAATTTTGCTCAAACCCGATCCGACGCGTGTGCTGTTCCGGCCGCTAGAGCCGGCGCGGGAGGAACGCTATCTCAGAATCATTGCGCGCATTCTGGCGCTTTCTGAAACAGAGACCCAGGACCAGCTCAAACAAGTGGAGAAGGAATTTTATGCGCGGCACCAAAAAGTGCAGCACTTCTTTCTCAAACGTTTCGAACAAATACGGCATCATTTGCCCGCGGATCAACCGGTGAGCGAGGAGCGCAAGCTGTTCATCGGCGCTTATTTCACGCAGGAATATTCGCTGGAGTCTGCGGCCTTGTTCAATCCTTCCATCGTCTGGCATCCCGATCAATCGGAGCTGGAAGAAGGCAGCCGCCGCTTTATTCTCAACCGCTTCGTGAGCTTGGAAGAGCTGATCGAATTCATCGGCGCGGCCGATATTTATTTGACGCCTTATCTCAACCCGGCTCAGATCGTTTCAGGCACGCTGGCCTATACTTTGGGCGCGGGCAAGGCTATCGTCTCCACGCCCTATTGGCATGCAGAAGAATTGCTGGCAGAGGGCCGCGGGTTGCTCGTGCCTTTTGGCGATACCCAAGCGATCGTCGCCCAAGTGATTTCAGCCGGCCTAGAGGCCTATCGCATGACCGGTGACAAACGATGGCACAAAGAAGCGCAACGCACTTTCGATTGGTTTCTGGGCCGCAATGATTTGCACCTTCCTCTCTATGATTCCAAAACCGGCGGCTGCCACGACGGCTTCATCCCGATCGCGTCAATCAGAATCAAGGCGCGGAATCGACGCTGGCTTTTCTGCTCTCGCTTTTGGAAATGCAGCTCGCCGGGATATTTTGAGAATCACAAGAACTGGTTTTAGCTGGATACAGAAAAAACCACCATGTCAGGAATAAGAAAACGGAACAAAGCGGCTAACACTTGTTGCTACGACGCGGCTGGCACGATTTGTTGTTCCCAGCACGGGGTTTTTGAGCCGCGCTGCAGAACAGGACGTTATTGCTCTACTATTCCAAATAGTTTCGAAACCTCCTGGCGTATCGTTGAGCCAAACTTATTGAGTGCATAAATATGTTCGGTACATTGGAAGAAATTCAAAAGCAGATACTCGCCGGCGAGGATTCCTTCACGGAATTGTTGCAACAACGCGGCCGCAACTATGTTTTCGATGAGACTCTGATTCCGACGGCCACACCAGCAGATTTGGAGGAGGCAGCGCTGGAAGAATATTTTGGCTCGTCTCTGGCAATTCCCCAAGAACAATTGTTGTTCAACACCCGCATTCTTGCACGTGACGAAGAAGGCTTGCTTCGCCCCACGGTCGCCGGCCTGCTCGTCTTCGGCAAAAATCCTAAAGCATGAAAATCATCTCGCTCGTGGGCGCGCGGCCCCAGTTTATCAAAGCCGCGCCGGTGAGCCGGGCTTTGCGGCAAAAACATCAAGAAGTGTTAGTTCATACCGGCCAGCATTATGACGAAGTCATGTCCGCGATTTTTTTTGAAGAACTGGAATTGCCACAGCCGGATTTCAACCTCGGCGTTGGCTCCGGCCGCCATGGCGCCCAAACTGCCGCCATGCTGGAGCGCCTCGAAGAAATCTTGCTCGCCGAACGGCCGGATTGGTTGGTGATTTATGGCGACACCAATTCGACGCTCGCCGGCGCGCTGGCAGCAGCAAAGCTGCACTTCAAAATTGCGCACATCGAGGCCGGTTTACGCAGTTTCAACCGCGCCATGCCGGAAGAAATCAATCGCATCGTTGCCGATCATCTCTCCCAGCTTTTGTTGTGCCCCAGCCAAACGGCCGCCGATCATTTGGCCCGGGAAGGTATTATCGCCGGTGTGCACGTTGTGGGCGACGTCATGGCCGAGGCCTTGCAGTTTGCCGCGGCCAAAGCGCCAAAGCATTCAAATATTTTGTCACGTTTGAATCTGCAGCCGCGCGGCTATTTGCTCGCCACTCTGCATCGCGCGGAAAACACCGACGACCTCACGCGTTTGCGCAGCATTCTCTCGGCCTTCGAGGCGATGGAAGAGACCGTCATTTTTCCCGTCCATCCCCGCACGCGTTCCGCCCTGGCCAAACTGGACTTCGTGCCCACATCTCATGTGCGCATGCTGGCGCCGCTGGGTTATCTCGACATGGTCATGTTGGAACAATCCGCACGCATGATTTTAACCGATTCCGGCGGCATTCAAAAAGAAGCGTATTGGCTCGGCGTTCCTTGTGTCACCTTGCGCGATGAAACCGAATGGGTGGAGACGGTGCAACTGGGATGGAATACTTTGGCCGGCGCGCACCGTGAACGCATTTTGCAAGTGGTACGATCCTTCACCTCTCCTCCTCACCGCCCCACTTTGTATGGCGATGGCCACAGCGCGGCGCGCTGTGTCGAGCTGCTTGACCGTTACTCAGAATCGCGATGAAGAAATTTGTTCGAGGTCGTTCCTGCGCATACCCGCCGCAAAACCAACTTGAAAATGCCCGCAACATTCCTTATCTTGATCGCCGTTTCGCAAACCGGAAATCATTCATGCGCAATTGGCTGATCAATACCGAACCCAAAAAGCTCGAATATTACCAAGGCATGCTGATTCACGCCGATCTGGGTGTGCATGAGCAGGCGGCGGCTCTTTTTCAGCAACATGTGCCGCCGGGCAATCGCGTGCTGGATGTGGGCGCGGGTGCTGGAGCTTTTTCGCAACGCTTGCATAACTTGGGCTTTCACGTGACCGCGCTCGACGTCGATCCCGGCAAATGGCTGCCGCGCGAGATTCCATTCGTGCCTTTGAATATCGATGCCGGCATTGCCGCTTCGGTGGGCGAGGCTTACGATGCGGCTTGCTGTTTGGAAGTGATCGAGCATGTCGAGAACCCCTGGAATCTGTTGCGCGAAATTCATGCGATTTTAAAGCCCGGGGGACGATTGGTTTTATCCACACCCAATGTCACTTCCTTTCTTTCGCGTTTGATCTTTTTGCGGGAGGGCCAACTCCACCAGTTCAATGAATCGGCCCTGGCGTACGGCCACATCAATCCGGTCAGCGCCTTCGAATTGCAGGTGATTGCCGGCCGCACCGGCTGGCGCTTGCTGGAAACCCGGCCCGGCGGTTACTTGCCGGTTTTTGATTTTTCCTCGCTGCATCCCAAAGCGCTGCTGGCCAATTTTCTGCGCCCTTTCGTTTACTTGATGGCGCAGGGCGAGAAACGGGGCTGGTGTTTGTTCTTCGTGCTGGAGAAACTGCCAGCATGAGCGAGGCGCCAGCCCTCCGCCCCGCTCCTGCTGCTCCGGCCGCAATGTCTTCGTTGTGGCGCAGCGGACTGCATGCCTTCGCCGCCGGTATCCTTTCAATTTTGTTAGGGATATTCCTTCACATTCTCATCGCCCGCGCCGCCGGGCCCGCCGGCAAGGGCAATTACGATCTCATTCTGGCAACTTCCGCCTTGCTGGGCATGGTGCTGGGTTTTTCCCTGCCCGCGGGCTTGACGTATGCCGTGGCGCGGGGCCGCGCCAATGTTCGTTTGCTGGCATGGCCTCTGCTTGCTTTCACGCTCGGCCAGGGCGCGTTGGCTGCGGCAATTTTGTATGCGCTCAACTTCACCGGCTACGCGCGTTTCTTATTGCCCTCGCCATGGCAAGCGTGGATTATTTTTGCCGTTGCGCTTCACCTTGTTTTTACCGCAGGGACGACGTACTTGCGCGCGATCTTGATCGGCAGCGAAAAGATCATTCAGGTCAACCGGCGCGAAGTGATCGGCCGCGCCCTGCACGTGTTCGCACTGCTCGCCGTGATCGGCATCTTTACCATACAGCAACACCAAATTTCCGCCGGCACTCTGATCGTGTTCAGTCTGGCTACGACTCTTTTGACCGGCGCGATGTTCTTTCATGTTGTGCGCCGCTCCGCCACCGCCACTTTTAAGAGCAGCGGTTGGAAAGAAATCTGGGCTTATGCCTGGCCTTGTTATGCCGGCAATCTCGCGCAATTTTTGAATTATCGCCTGGACGTTTTTTTCGTCAACTTCTTTGCCGGCGCCACCGCGGTGGGCTTTTATGCTTTGGCCGTCACTCTCGGCCAGCAAATCTGGTTAATCTCCGCTTCTGCCGCCACCGTGTTGCTGCCGCGCGTGGCGGCTTGGCAGGAAACGAAGACGGTGAACCCCGGCAAAATCGCTCAGGCCGCTCGCCTCACGCTTTGGTGCAGCATGTTATCCGCTCTGCTGCTCGCCGTTTTTGCCAAACCCCTGCTGCATGCGCTTTTCGGCAAAGCTTTTCTTCCCAGCTTGCCCGCGCTGTTGTGGCTATTGCCGGGCATTGTTGCGTTCAGTGTCGTCAACGTTATCGCTTCCTACTTTGCCGGCCTCGGCAAACCCCGCGTGAATTTGTCGATCGCGCTGGCGGGATTGTTGGTTACGATCGTTCTGGATCTCGTGCTCATTCCCCGCTATGGAATTTCCGGCGCTGCGATCGCCAGTACGGCTTCTTATGTGTTCAGTGCAGGCTTGACGCTGGTGCTCTTCACACGGCAATCGGGTGTCGGCTGGCGGCTTCTCCTGCTTCTGAATCGGACCGATGTGGAAACCTTGCGAACATTGATTAGCGCTGCCAGAAAGCGGGAGCAGCCGCAGTGAAAAAGAAAATTCTCCTCCTGGCTTCGTGGTATCCGACCACGGCTTCACCCATTGGCGGCATTTTTGTTCAAGATCAAGCCCGGATCTTATCCCGGCAATACGAAGTAGCAGTGCTGGCGCCCCAGCTTGTGCCCGGCAATTTTCGCAAAGCCGGGCCCTTCACCTTCTCGCAAGAAATCGAACAGGACGAGGCGCTGATCGTCTATCGTCCGCGCGTGCCGGTCCCGTTGCCGCGTCCGCGCGCTTTGGCGTTTTTATTTTATCTTCCGGTTGTCAAAAAAAGTGCAGCGAAGCTGATGGCGGAATGGGGCCAGCCGGATTTGATTCATGCGCACGTGGTTTTGCCCGGCGGATGGGCCGCCGTGCAGTTGGGCAAGCGCTACTCCCTGCCGGTGGTGTTGACCGAGCATTCGAGCCCGTTCGCTATGCAACTGCGCCGGCCCTATCAACGCTTTCTCGTGCGGCACACACTCGCACAAATGCAACAGGTCATCGCCGTCAGCCCGGCGCTCGCGCAAGAGATACAAGATTTCTTTCCGGCTGCGCCTCTCGTCGTCGCCGGCAATGTCATCAAAACTAATTTTTTTGTTCCTCCGGAAATTGAAAAAAAATCTGCTCGCGGCCGCACACGATTTTTATCCGTGGCCTTGTTGAGCAAGCAAAAGGGCATAAATTATTTGCTGCAAGCCGGCCGGCTGCTGCTCGCACGCGGCTGCACCTCGTTTGAATTGACTATCGGCGGCGACGGGCCGGAGAGGACCGCGCTCGAGCGCTTGGCCCATGATCTAGGCTTGGGACCGCATTGCCGTTTTCTGGGAATGTTGGCGCCGCATGAAGTTAAAAATGCCATGCAGCAATGCGACGTGTTCGTCATGCCGAGCCTGCACGAATCTTTTTGCATCGTGCTCGGCGAGGCCATGGCCTGCGGCAAGCCGGTGATCGCCACGCGCTGCGGCGGCCCGGAGTTTGTGATCACACCGGAAACCGGCGTTTTAGTGGAACCGGCGAATGCGGCAATGCTGGCAGAGGTGATGGAAAATTTTATCACCCATCGCGCCGCATATGATGCACAACAGGTGCGGCAAAGCGTGGTACGGCGCTTTGGCGAAGAAGCTTTTCTGCAAAATCTTGCGGCGGTTTACGAACGAATCTGGTCTAAAATTTAATGTGCGGCATTCTCGGTCTTTGGCAGGGCCAAGGCAAATCCATCGATCTGGCAAGCGTGCAACGCGCGACCGGCCGTTTGCGCCATCGCGGTCCGGATGACGAAGGCTATTTGCTCGTCGCCACCGGCACCGGAGAGGCGCGGTCGCTCGCCGGCGCAGATACCATGCCGGAGCTCGATCTGCCTGCTATCAATAGTTCGTTAGGCAAAACCGGCGATTTGGCGTTCGGCTTTCGCCGCCTCGCGATTCTCGATCTTTCCGCCGCCGGCCATCAGCCCATGAGCAGCGCTGATGGCCGTTGCTGGATCATATTCAACGGCGAGATTTACAATTATGTCGAGCTGCGCCACCAGCTCGAAAGTTATGGCCATCGCTTTCATACCGCCACCGATACTGAAGTGATTCTTGCCGCATATCAACAATGGGGCCACGACTGCCTGGCGCATTTCATCGGCATGTGGGCCTTCGCGCTGTGGGATCGTGGCCGGCGCGAGCTCTTTTGTGCGCGCGATCGCTTTGGCATCAAGCCCTTTTATTATTTTTGGGAGGGACAAAACTTCGCCTTTGCTTCGGAGATCAAAGCTCTGCTCGAGCTGCCGGGTGTTCCCCGGCGGCCCAACGAGGCGATTATTTATGATTATTTATATGAAGGCGCTCTCGACCATACCGATGAAACTTTTTTTGGCGGCCTCGCGCAATTGCGGCCGGCGCATTATCTGCTTCTGCACGAGCAACGCCTGCAAATACGGCGCTATTGGGATTTGGATTCATCTGCGCAAGCAGAGCCGGCGACGGACGCGCAGTATGCTGAAAAATTTTACGCACTTTTTGAAGAGGCCGTGCGCCTCCATTTGCGCAGCGACGTACCCATTGGCACCTGCTTGAGCGGCGGTTTGGATTCTTCCGCCATTGTTTGCGTGGCCAACAAATTGCTCTTCGGTGAACGGGCGGCGAGTCCGCAATTGATTGGCCGACAACAAAAAACTTTTTCCGCCTATTTCGAAGACGAACGCCTCGACGAACGCAAATATATCGAACTGGTTTTGGCCGCCACCGGCGCGGAAGCCAACTACACGTTTCCCGGCAGCGCCGCATGGCCGGAAGCTCTTCCTCGCCTGCTTTGGCACCAAGAAGAACCCTTTGGCTCGACCAGCATTTACGCGCAATGGGCGGTAATGGAAAAAGCTGCGGAACGCGGCGTTAAGGTTTTATTGGACGGACAAGGCGCCGATGAGCTGCTGGCGGGCTATCCCGGATATTTCAGCTCATACTGGGCCAGTCTCATGCAGCAGTCCCGTTGGGCGGAATTGCACCGGGAGATTTCGGCTTATCGGCGCGTGCACGGCGTTTCGCTCACACGCATGGCTTTGCGATTGGCGCGGTTCTACGCCCCGCCCCGGCTTTCGGCCTTCATCGACCGTTCGCGGCATGAAAAAGCTCTGGGCTTGAATCGCGATTTTCTGCGGCAATATCACGGTCGCCGTCATGCTTCTTCGCGGCAGTATGATCGCGATCCTTTTCATAATCATCTTTATGACTGGCTGGCGCGCGACAATTTGCCCCAATTGTTGCGCTACGAAGACCGCAACGCCATGGCCTTTTCAATAGAAGCGCGCGTGCCGTTTTTGGATCATCGCCTGGTGGAATACGTTTTTTCGCTGCCGGCAAATCAAAAAATCAACGCCGGCCTAACCAAAGCTGTTTTTCGCCGGGCGCTGCGCCACGTCATTCCCGAGCCGATCCGCCGGCGCCGGGACAAAATCGGGTTCGTCACGCCGGAAAAAATCTGGCTGCAAGAAGCGCAGGACTGGAGGCGAGAACTGCTGGCCTCGCCTTCCTTTCGCGCCCGCGGCTATTTCGACGTGCCGCAAATTCTGGCGGCCCTGCAGCCGCAGCACACCGGCCAACACCATCTCAAAGCCAATGTTTGGCGCTGGCTCAATCTGGAATTATGGTTTCGCAAAATGATCGATCGGCCATGAGCAAGAGCTTTCCCGCTTCGGCAAAAAGCCTCGTAGTGCTCGGCATGTTTGACCTGTCGCGTTTGGATAGTGCGCGCCCGATTCGCATCCATCATTTTTATACGGCGCTGCAAGCTCTCACTCCGGCAACGTTGCTCTCCGGCAATCGCACGCCCAGGCGTTGGGCGATCGCGCGCTATCTGCTGGCGGGCGGATTGCGCCGCACACGCGCGATCTATGTCGAGGCCTCGACTTCAACGGCAACCGAGATGGATATTTTGTTTCTCGCTTTGGCGCGCCACTCCGGCATTCCTATCTTAGTTTATATTCCGGATGCTTATCAGCTTTTTCCCGGGCTTTTTCCCCGGCGCGGATGGAAAGTCAAACTGCTGGATTGGGGCTGGCAACGCACGATTGCCGCATATTACCGCACGGCCGACATGCTGCTCTTCCCTTCCATGGGCGTGGCCGCATGCTTCGACCACTCATCGCAATTCTCCGTGCAAGCGCGTCGCAGCAAAGCCGGGATCGACGTGCTGCCGCCCGCGGGGCAACGCGATCGCGAATGGCGGCCGCCTTCCCGCGAGCCGCCGCGCATTGTCTTTGCCGGAGGAACCAATTTTCGTTATGGCAGCGATTTGCTTTTACAAGCGATGGAGAAAGTGGCGGCCAAACATGTGTCCGCTCATCTTCATTTGATCACGAACAACGCCGATTATATCGCAAGCCATCCGGCTCGACACGCGCCCTGGCTGACCGTGACTTCCCTAACCGTCGATCAAGTGGCGGCCATGATGCCCACGGTCTCATTGGCCGTCATCCCCTTGCGCGTGAACCCGTACAACAACATGGCCATACCGCTCAAGCTATTTGATTTCATGTCTCACGGATGCCCCTTAGTCGTGACGGCCTGCCACGATATGGCGGCACTGGTGAATGAATTGCGGGCTGGATTGGTGGTCGAAGACGCCGCGGAAGCTTTGGCAAATGGGATGATTCGTCTCATCGAAAACCCTGACCTCGCTGCGCGTTTTGGAGAGAACGGCTATCGCGCCATCCAAACCGCGCATTCGTGGTCGCATCGGGCGCAACGGCTTATGAAAATGATTGAAAAGATCGAGAACTCAAAGCATGAACCTCGTGCTGCATCCAAATCATAGTGCGCGGCAGCGGCGCTTGTCACTCCTTTGATCTGTCATGCCCGAGCGCTTTAATCGGGCATCCAGACGGCGTAAAATGGATTCCCGCTTAAAGACTGCGGGAATGACAACTCGATGTAAATGAGAAAGTTATTTAATCGGCGCTCCTTAGTTTTTCCATAACGAGCTGGCATGACCAGCAGAGCTTTTAATCACATCGCTCAATTTCTATATGTGTGGCATTGCAGGCATTCTCAACTTTAATCAAAATGATCGCGTTGAGCCGGAAGTGATCCGCAAAATGACGGACACCCTCCGTCATCGCGGGCCCGATGGCGAAGGCATTTACGTCAACGGCAACGCTGGCCTTGGCCATCGGCGTTTGGCCATTATCGACCTCTCCCCTGCCGGACACCAACCCATGGCGAGCGCCGATGGTTCAACGTGGATCGTTTACAACGGCGAGATTTACAATTTTCTCACGTTGCGGGCGGAGCTCGCGGCCAGCGGCCATCAGTTCAAATCGCAGAGCGACACGGAAGTGATTTTGCATGCCTACCAGGAGTTTGGCCCGTCGTGCGTGACGCGGTTCAACGGCATGTTTGCGTTTGCATTGTGGGATCAAGCCCGGCAAAGGCTTTTTCTCGCGCGCGATCGCTTCGGCATCAAGCCGCTTTATTTTTGCCGCACGGCGCAGCAACTGCTTTTCGCCTCGGAAATCAAAGCCCTGCTCACCGTGCTGCCGCAAGCGCCGCCGCAAAATCCAGGATTGATTTACGATTTTCTGACGATGGGCGTGCTCGATCATACCGATGAAACTTTCTTTGCCGACATTCATAAACTGCCGCCCGCGCATTATATGCTGGTTGACGGCGCCGGCAACGAACAGCGCCAACGCTACTGGGATTTCGAAGTCAACGACGAAATTGCCGCAATACCGGAGCGCGAAGTTGCCGCGCGCTGCGAAAATTTTTTCGCGCTTTTGACCGGGTCGGTGCAATCGCATTTGATCAGCGACGTGCCGGTGGGTTCTTGTTTGAGCGGAGGCCTGGACTCTTCCGCCGTGGTCGCAGCGATTAGCGAAATTATCCGCGCGGAAAGCCATGCGGCCGTGGGCCCGCGCCAGCGAACTTTTTCGGCGTGCTTTCAAGATCAGCGCGTGGACGAGCGGCCTTACATGGATGCCGTCGTGCAAGCCACGGGCGCAACCGCGCATCGCATTTTTCCGCAAGCACAAAAATTCCGTGAAGAATTGCCGCAATTGCTGCGGCATCAAGAAGAGCCTTTTGCCGGCACCAGCATTTTTGCACAATGGGAAGTGATGCGCCTGGCGCGCGACCACGGCGTCATCGTGTTGTTGGATGGACAGGGCGCAGACGAGCAGTTGCTGGGCTATCGCAAATTTTATTTTTTTTATCTGCGCCATCTTCTGCGCCAGGGGCGGGCCGGCCTGGCGCTGCACGAGCTGATCCAGCATTTTGCTTCATGGGAAGTGCTCAAAACCTTGCAACTGCGGCGCGGTTTGCGCTATTGGCATGACGCTCGCTTCGGCTCCGCGGCCGTCGCGCACGGACTTTTGCAAGAAGCCTTTGCCAAAAATTTTCGCGCGCAAGCGTCGGCTCTCGGCGCGGAAAATAATTTGGGCGCACGCCTCAAAGCGGACATGACACGCTTCAGCCTGCCTGTGCTTTTACGCTATGAAGACAAAAACTCCATGGCATTTTCGCGCGAGGCGCGCGTGCCATTTCTCGACCATCGTTTGGTGGAATACGTCGCCGGATTGCCGCTCAACCTCAAGCTGCGCGACGGCTGGACGAAGTATTGTTTGCGCCGCGGCGGCCAAGGCCGGATACCGCCTTTGATTCTCCGGCGCAAAGACAAGCTCGGCTTCGCCACGCCGGAAGATGAATGGTTGCGGCAAACGCTGTATGAAGATTTTCGTCAAACTTTTGGGCAAGCCGCGTTCCTGCCGGAGCTCGTCAACATGCCAAACTTGCAAAATCACTTTGAAGCTTTTCTGCGCGGCAAACGCCCGTTGCTTTCCGGAGAATTCTTTTTTCGGTTTTTTATTTTGGAAAAATGGGCGCGGTGCTGGGGAATGTCATTCAGAAGAATCTTCCCAAGTACCGGGCACAAGGCTCAAATTGACGGCAGTGTTAGTGCTTGGGAAGATTCCTAAGTTTTCTGCTGAATGACAGCATACTTTACGGCCTGTCATTCAGCGAGGAATCCTGTGAAGCATGAACACAGCGTTCGATTCATAGGACAACATCCATGCGGGTCATTCAAAAAGAATCTTGTGGCGCATCAATACTGTGCTCGTCCTTCACAAGGTTCCTCCTGAATGACAGGTCCACGCATCTGCAAATTGCTATAACGTCGTAGTACTAATTCATCAAATAAACTCAGAACAAAAGTGTTGCGCCGAAATTTTACCGTCACGCGAACGCATGCGCATTTTATACCTTTCCCAATATTTCTTTCCCGAAGTCGGCGCCACGCAAACGCGCGCTTTTGAAATGGCGCGTGGCCTCATAGCGCACGGCCATCACGTCACCATGATTGCCGAAGTTCCCAATCATCCCGGCGGAATCATTCCGCTGGAATATCGCGGCAAGCTTTACGAACGCTCTCGCCACGAGGGCATGGAAGTGATTCGCGTTTGGGTGAAGGCTTCGCCGGTCAAAAACTTTCGCAGCCGCATGGCATTTTATCTCAGCTATATGTTCATGGCCCTGTGGGCGGGAATTTTTCTGGCGCGCGGCCGGTATGACGTGATTTATGCCACTTCTCCCCCGCTGTTTGCCGGCTTGGCAGGTTGGGCCTTGAGTTATTTGCGGCGCATTCCTTTCGTGTTTGAAGTGCGCGATCTCTGGCCGGAATCTGCCGTCGCCCTGGGCGAATTGCATCACGCCTCTGCCATTGCATGGGCCACGCGCGCCGAGCAAGCTTGTTATGGCCGTGCTCGCCATATCGTGGTGGCGACCGACGGCATTCGACAGCGGCTGTTGCAACGCGGCCTGGCGGCGGAAAAGCTGTCCTTCATTCCGAATGGCGCCAATACCGATATTTTTCAACCCCGGCCGGAGCAGGGAAAAAAGCGGTGCGCAGAGCTAGGTTTGCAGGACAAATTTATCGTACTTTACGCTGGCATTCTCGGGGTCGCGCAAGGCTTCGAAACGATTGTGGCCGCGGCGCAGAGCCTGGCGCAACATCGCGACGTTCATTTTATTTTTATCGGCGAAGGGCCGATGAAACCGGAACTCCTCACTCAAAAAGAAACTCTAAACTTATCCAATCTCACGATTCTGGGCGGACGCCCGCAAAGCGAGATGCCGGGATATTTTTCAGCAGCCAACGCCGCTTTGGTGCCGTTGCGCAAGCTGGAATTATTTCAAGGCGCATTGCCCTCCAAAATGTTCGAGGCCTGGGCCTGTGCTTGTCCGGTTTTGTTGAGCGTCGATGGTGAAGCCCGAGCGGTTTTGCAACAAGCGCAAGCCGGAATTCACATGGAGCCGGAAAATGCTGCAGCAATGGCTGCCGCTATTCTGCAAATGAAAAATGATCGAGAAAAAATTCGCCGGCTGGGCGAAAACGGCCGTCGCTTCGTCGTGGCGCACTATTCAAGGCAAGCACAAGCGCAGAAATTGGAGCAGCTTTTACGTGAGGTGGTCCAGAAGAAGACGTTCGCCTAATGTTATAACGTTAAGTTGGCGTTACCACCGGGGAATGTCATTCAGAAGAATCTTCCCATGCACTCGGCACAAGGCTCAAATTGACGGCAGTGTTAGTGCTTGGGAAGATCCTACTGAATGACAGGGTGTGGATTTTCGGCAAAAATCAAACTTAAAGAAGGCAAAAAAGCATGAACCATAAAATCGCAGTGATCGGCGCCGGGCGCTGGGGCAGCAACCACATTCGCACTTTGCACGACCTGGGCAATTTGGGCGGCGTCATTGAAGTTGACGCCACGCGCTTGCACCACGTGCAGAATAAATATCCGGCCGCCAAAACTTATTCGGGCCTGCATGCGGTTGGCGCAAAAGATTTCGCCGCCTACGTCGTCGCCACGCCCGCCGAAACCCACTTTGGCCTGGCCAAATTTCTACTGGAACACGACAAGCACGTGCTCGTGGAAAAACCCCTGGCGTTAAACTCGCACGAGGCCGGAACGCTCGAACAATTGGCGCAGCAGCGCGGCAAAGTGTTGATGGTCGGGCACGTCATGCTGTTTCATCCCGCCATTGCCAAAATCAAAATGCTGATAGATTCCGGCAAGGTCGGCAAGCTGCAATATCTCTACAGCAACCGGCTGAATCTGGGCACGGTGCGCACGGAAGAAAACATTTTGTGGAGCTTCGCGCCGCACGACGTTTCGATCTTTCAATATCTCATCGGCGCGCGGCCGGAAAAAGTGGCTTCCAGCGGCGCGACGTTTTTGCGGCCCGGCATTCATGACACCACCATGACCAGCCTGCATTACCCCGGCAACGTCGTCGGCCACATCTTCGTGAGCTGGCTTCATCCTTTCAAAGAGCATCGCGTCGTCATCATCGGCTCGAAAGGGATGTTGTCTTTCGAAGATTCCAGCCCGCAGAAAAGCCTGGTGTTTTATGAGAAAGGCATTGACTGGATTAAAGGCGAACCGATTACGCGCGAAGGCCCGACTGAAATTGTCCATTACGAAAACTCGCCGCCATTGCAGAACGAGCTGAAATATTTCATGGCCTGCTTGAACGGCGGCCCGCATGCCATTGCCAACGGCGCCAGCGCCGTCGAAGTGTTGGAGATTCTCGAAATGGCGGGACAAGCGCTGCAACCCGGCCCCGCGCTTGCAACCGCCGCGGCCGCAAAAAACTATTTCGTGCATCCGCTGGCGGTGGTGGATGACAACGTCGCAATCGGCGAAGGCACAAAAATTTGGCATTTCAGCCATGTGCAAGCCGGGGCGAAAATCGGCAAGAACTGCGTGTTAGGCCAAAACGTCAACGTCGGCAACGACGTGACCATCGGCAATTTTGTGAAAATTCAGAACAACGTTTCGATATACGAAGGCGTGGCGCTGGAGGATTACGTCTTTTGCGGACCGTCGATGGTCTTCACCAACATTCTCGATCCGCGCAGCAAATATCCGCAAGTAGGAAAGCAGTATTATCTCAAAACGCTGGTGCAAGAGGGCGCCTCGCTCGGCGCCAATTGCACCATCGTGTGCGGGCACACCATCGGCAGGCATGCTTTCGTCGGCGCGGGCGCAGTGGTTACGAAAGACGTGCCGGATCATGCGCTGGTCCTCGGCAATCCGGCAAAAATTGCCGGGTGGATTTCGGAGGCCGGCAAGAAGCTGGCCTTTGATGCCCGCGGAGAAGCGTATTGCGAAAAAAGCAAAAAACGTTACCGGCTCGAGCAGGGCCGCGTACGCGAGCTTGCCGTTCATGAAAAAAACGGAACCGAAAAAATCGGCGGCGTGCCGTTATTGGATTTGAACGCGCAATATGCGCCGATTCAAGACCAGGTTATGGCGGCGATGCGCGAAGTGTTCGACAGCAAGGAATTCATTCTGGGCCCCAAAGTGGCCGAGCTCGAAACCAAGCTGGCGGAATACTGCCAATGCCGGCACGCGATCGGCGTGTCTTCCGGCACTGATGCCATTCTGGTGGCGTTGATGGCGCTCGGCCTCGGCCCCGGCGATGAAGTGATCACCAGCCCTTTCAGTTTTTTTGCCACGGCCGGCTGCATTGCGCGCGTGGGCGCACGGCCGGTATTCGTGGACATCGATCCGCGCACGTACAATATCGATCCGGATTTGATCGAAGCGAAAATTACCCCGGCCACCAAAGCCCTCATGCCAGTGCATCTTTTCGGCCAAATAGCCGAGATGGACAAAGTCATGGCGCTCGCACGCCAGCACAATCTTTTCGTGATCGAAGACGCGGCGCAAGCGCTGGGCGCGGAATACCAGGGCCGGCGCGCCGGTGCCATCGGCGAGGTGGGGTGCTTCTCATTTTTCCCCAGCAAAAATTTGGGCGGTTGCGGCGACGGCGGCTTGGTCACAACGAATGACGCCGTCCTGGCGGAGAAGATCAGTGTGCTGCGCGCGCATGGCGGCAAACCCAAATATCATCATCAAGTCATCGGCGGGAATTTTAGATTGGATCCCCTGCAAGCCGCGGTGCTCATGGTGAAGCTGCCGTTTTTGGAAGAGCAGCATCAAGGCCGCAGGCGCAATGCGGCGTATTATGATGCGAGATTGAGCGAGGCCGTACACCGGCCCTTCGTGGCCCAAGAACAGCACATGATCTATAATCAGTACACGATTCGGACGGCCCGGCGCGACGAGCTGCAACACCATTTGAATCAAAATAAAATCGGCAATGCCATTTATTATCCCATCCCGCTGCATTTGCAAAAATGTTTTGACTATTTGGGCTATCGCGCCGGCGATTGCCCGGAAGCCGAGAACGCCGCAAAAGAAGTCATTTCCATTCCCATTTATGCGGAGCTGGCGCCGGAACAGCTAGACGAAGTGATTGCAAAAATCAACGTCTTTGTCGAACAGTAAGGAATGCCAATTAAATAACTTGCTCATTTGATCTGTCATGCCCGAGCGCTTTAATCGGGCATCCAGGCGGCGTAAAATGGATTCCCGCTTAAAGACTGCGGGAATGACATTTCGAATGAACTGTTAAAAAAGAAATTTGAACGGCGGCATTGTTGATTCACTCATAGCGCAAGGCCTCTGTCGGGTTGGAAAATGCGGTGCGCAGCGCCTGCGAGCTGACCGTGACTAGCGCGAGCACGAGAACCAGAGCGCCGCACAGCAGAAACGGGCTTGCTCCCAAATTGATGCGATAAGCAAAATTTTGCAGCCAACTATTCACAACAAAATACGCCACGGGCACGGCCACGACAAAAGCGAAAGCCACCAATCGCGTAAATTCTTTGGAAAGCAGGAACAAAATATCCCGCACCGACGCGCCTAAAACTTTGCGAATCCCGATTTCTTTCGTGCGTTGCTCGGTGGTGAAAGCCGCCAATCCATACAAGCCGAGGCAGGCGACGAAAATCGCCAGAAACGTGAAAGCGCCGAACAGCTTGCCGAGCCTTTCTTCGGCGCGATAAAGACGCTCAAAATCGGCGTCTATAAAATTGATATGGCAAGGCGCTTCCGCCTCAAATTCCCGCCATTGCGTTTCAATGAAATTCAAAGTTGCTTTCAAATGACCGGGCGCAAGACGAAGAGCAACGGTCCAAGACCATTCCGGTTTGATATCCAACACCAGCGGCTCGATTTTTTGATGCAACGACCTGAAATGAAAATCTTTCACCACCCCGATGACTTGTCCCGGTTTTTCATCCCACACGTGAAAAGGCTGGCCCACGGGAGCGCTCCATCCCAGCTCACGGACAGCCGTTTCATTCAAGAGATAAGCGTTCGTGACATCAGTGGTGATGAGTTCTGAAAAATTGCGGCCTGCCACCAGTTCCAACTCCAAAGCTTCCACGGAATGGGCATCGGCGAACATCGTATAAAAGCTTTGGCTCGCTTCATTCTTTTCATCTTGCCCCGGCCATTTGTAATCGCGGCTCGTTCCCACGCGGCCCGGAATCGTGCCGAGCGCCGCTTCTTTGATATGAGTATGATTGAGCAGTTTGGTGCGAAATGTAGAAAAATGCTCTTTGACCGGCCCGCTCAAATTGACAAAAACCACCTGTTCTTTTGCGAAGCCGAGATCGCGGGTTTTCATGTATTGCAATTGCCGGTAAACCGTGACCATGGCAATCAACAACAATATGGAAATGCTGAATTGCGCGACAATCAGCGCTTTGCGCAGACGCGCGCCTTTCACGCCTTGGGTGGCCATTCTTTTCAAAACGGTGATCGGTTCGAACGAGGACAATACGATGGCGGGATAAATTCCGGCCAAAATTCCCGCAGACAAACCCACACCGATCAACGCCAGCAGCACAGTGGAATCAACGATGACATTCACTGCAAAGGCGCGGCCGAGCAACCCGCTCAACGCCGGCCCCAAAATTTGCAACAGGCAGAACGCCAGAATCATGGCTAGCATGCCGGCCAAAATCGATTCACCGAACATTTGCAGAATCACTTGCCGCCGTTCTGCACCCACCACTTTGCGCACCCCGACTTCCTTCGCGCGCAAGGTCGCACGCGCCGTGGCCAGGTTCACGAAATTGATGCCGGCAATGAAGAGAATGAGAAACGCAACGGCGGAAAAAATATACAAATATTTTTTGTCGGCGTTCGTGCCTACGTCCCACACGACATTCGTTGTGAGATGAATGTCTGCCAACGGCTGAAGCATGAGCAAAGTATTTGCCGCAGTTTCTTCATCGCGATATTTGCGCAAAAAATCCGGCACGCGAGCCGCCAACTGCCGGGGGAGCACGCCTGCGCGCAGCAAAAGATAGGTGTAGTAATTGAAGTTGGTATATTCTTCGAGCGCTTGCTCCCCCATAAAAGCTTCGATCGTGGCAAAAGAAGCCAGATGATCGAATTGCAAATGGGAGTTGCCGGGAACGTTTTCGAGCACGCCGGTGATTTGCATGCTCAACTTCAACGGGCCGCGCAAATAGATCAAAGTTTTGCCCAGCGGGTCTTCATTGCCAAACCAAGATTGCGCCGCAGCCTCGGTTATTATCAGCGTATTCGATGTGGTCAGGGCCGTGGCCGCGTTGCCGCGCTGCAAACGAAAACTGAACACTTTGAAAATGGAAGCATCGGCAAAGACTAAGCCGTTGATGGTGCGCACTTCGGAATCGTGCTTGAGATTTGCCGGCCCGGCATTGGTGAAAAAGCGCACGGCCTGTTCGATCTCGGGAAAGTCATGCACCAGGTGCGGCGCATAAGCCGAGGCGCTGAGGGCTGAACGGCGGGAAGGATCCTGCTTGGAAGCATGCAGCAAGCGATATATGCGCGGCGCTTGCGTATGAAATTGGTCGTAGCTCAATTCATGGCGCACGAACAGAACGATGAGAAAGCAACAGGCCAGCCCGATCGCCAAGCCGCCGACGTTGATGAAAGAATAGCCCTTGTGCTTGACAAGGTTGCGGAGCGCGATTTTGAGGTAATTCCTGAACATGCGTTTCACCTTCCATTTTTTTCAAAATTGTTTGCTGATGAAAGTGAATTCGTTTTTAGGAACGCCGATTAAATAACTTGATCTGATTTATCAGACAGGCACAACAGCGATTTTGTTGCCTGCCGGCGCGCAAAAAAACAAAAAGCCCCTCTTAATAAATCGAAGATAGGCTCATTTTGCATTTGACAACGTCGGAGCGTTTTTGCATATTTTGACCGCTTGTAACTATCCAGCGAAGCTTCGCCTCAAACCGACAAGTAAGAATTTCGCTCACGGAAATGGAACGCTCACGGAAAAATTTTTTAGATTCAATTCCGTGAGAGTTCAAATTTCGTGAGCCAAAAACTTGCTCTGTTTGTAAAGAATTTTGTCGCCAAAATTCTCAGCTCAAAGAAAAAAAGTAAACGGATCAAGCAGATTGAGCAGATGACTGTATGGTGCACGAATCCTGATAATCCGCTTTATCTGCTCAATCCGCTTACAAAAATACTAGCTGAACAGTTTCGCCCGCTTGAGCTGCGCGTGTCAAGCAACGTCAAGGGTAGGAATTTTCAAACGGCCGCTGATTTGACTCATCTAAAGGTGCAACATGGCTCACGATAAATTATTTCGAACCCAAAAAGATATTATCGATGACTTTGATTTTGGAGAAAACACGGCGCAAGTCTTTGATGACATGTTGAGCCGATCGGTGCCGTTCTATGCTGAAATCCAGCGCATGATGGCCGAGATCGCCGGATATTTTGCCGCGGAAAATACTACTATTTATGATTTAGGGTGTTCGACCGGCGAAACGCTTCTCATGCTCGATGCCATAGTCCCGCCTCATGTCACGTTCATCGGCATTGATTCTTCCCATGAAATGCTGAAGAAAGCCCAAAAAAAATTGGACGAGGCGAAGATTTCTCATGCGTATAACCTCATTCAGGCGGACTTGAATCAAGGCCTCGACCTCAACAATGCCTCGGTCGTAATCATGAACCTGACCTTGCAGTTTGTCCGTCCGCTTCATCGAGAAAAACTGATCAGGAGCATTGCGGAAGGCACCAACGAACGAGGCTGTCTCATGGTCGTGGAAAAAGTGTTGAGCGCAAACTCGCTCATCAATCGTTTGTACATCAAATTCTATTATGATTTCAAAAAGCGCAACGGCTATGACGAGCTCGAAATCCGGCAGAAAAGGGAAGCATTGGAAAATATTTTGATTCCCTACCATTATGATGAGAACAAGCAGCTCTTGCTGGCGAATGGATTCAAGGCGTGCGACTGTTTCTTTAGATGGTATAATTTCTGTGGAATTATTGCCGTGAAATGAAGCCGCTGAAGGCGCGGAATCGTGGAAAAAATATTCATTCGCCTCGGGAAGTTTTTCTTCAAATACCGAAATTTCATATTTCCGATCGTGTATCTGGGCCTCATGCTCTTCACGCGGCCGGGGTTGTTTTTGGGCGACGCGCAATGGGACAAATATGTGTGCGCGCTGGGAGTATTGCTGGCTTTTGCCGGCCAAGCCTTTCGCATTTTGGTTATCGGGTTTGCGTATATCCGGCGGGGAGGGAAAGGCGGCAAGGTGTTCGCAGATTCTTTGGTGCAAAGCGGGTTTTATGCCCATTCACGAAATCCGATGTATGCGGGCAACTACCTCATTCTGCTCGGATTTGTTTTGTTATACGGCTCGCCGTGGGCGTACCTCGCGGTCCTGCCTTTTTTTACCCTGGTCTATTATGCGATCGTGAGAAACGAGGAGAGCTACTTGCAGGAGACGTTTGGCCGGGAATATGCCGAGTATGCCGCCAACGTCAATCGATTCATCCCCAATATGAGGGGAATAAAAAACACATTAAAAATGGGCGGTTATGATTGGAGAAAAGTCTTGAGCAAAGAGTATGGCACCATAGCTCTTCTGCTCGGCGGCATGTTGCTCGTGGTGATATGGAAAGATATCACCCTATTCGGTTATGAGCAGAAACGCGGCGAGATCGAGATCTTGGCGCTCATGCTTATTCCCGTCATTCTTTTTTATATTATGGCGCGATTTTTAAAGAAAACCGGCCGGTTGCAAAAGTGAAAAAAGAACCCGGTAAACAACAAAGGCCTCTCGCAAGAGGCCTTTGCTATTTTCTGCACTAGCGTTTACAAAATCTCGCACGATCCTGCCAGGCACGCCAACTCTTGCGCGGCTGTGGTCAAGTCTTCTTCTTCATAATAGTACAGCTTTGAAAAATCGATTTGCGGAAAGCCGTCAGACAGGCGTTGATGTTCTGCGGCGGTGATTTCGACATAGGGCATTTGCTGGTATTGCGCGTCGAAGGCGGGCAAAAACGTCATGCCGCCGATCACCTCGCGATGATCCCAGGTCCACTTGATAATGTCGAGCACTTCCTCGGGATGATAGGTGATGGTGACGCTGGGATTGTGCTCGGTCCAATTCAGCTTGTTTTGCAGCCAGTATTGGCATTGCTCGAGCGCGGTGCGATCCTTGCGCGTGAGGGCATGGTCCGGCGCTTTGACCGGAAAATGAATCACCCAGGTGTTGGCGTTTTCCGGCGTCTGGCCGTTTTCCGGATCCATGGGCACGCCCGCATCTTTTAATACTTTAAAAATCGGCGTGTGCGTGCCGACGCGCACGTTGCGAATGTAATATTCCGACCAGCGTGCGTGAATGCCGGGCGAGCAGTCGAACAATTGCGAAGAGTTGCCCGAAGGCTTCACGCAAGTGATCGACACCGAGGGATTGATGCCAAGCTTCTCCGCAGTGGCGCGATTGACGGCGGCGGCAAAATCTTTCAAGCGGCGCTGCACTTCGGAATTTTGCGCGAGGGGCGAATCCAATTGGCCGTTGATGTCCACACCCAGCAAGCGCTCTTCTTCACAATTTTGCTGCCACAGCGGCCGCAAGCCGGGAAAATGTGTGGCCATGGATTGGATGGTGCCGATGATGGTGGCAAGCTCGACTTTTTCTTGCAGGCTTTCGAAAGTATCGTGCGGCCGCGCGATCGCGATCGACAAATTGCAAAACTCGAAAGGCCGCAGCACAATTTCGCCGCAGGGGTTGGTGCCAAATTCCGCAAATTCGCGGCGCGGAGAGCGGGAAGCAATCGCGGCTTCACGGTTGAAAATGCCGGGCTCGCCGCGGCCGCCTTCCACCATTTCCAGCATTTGCCGTGTGAGCTCGATCTGCGTCAATCCGCCTTCCGGCCACACCGCGGAGTTGTTGGCGTTCCAGCGCTGGCTGTTCTCGCGCTCGAAGTCGCCGGTTTTAGCGTTGCGCATTTCATCGTCGTCGTAGTCGAACAAAGAAATCATCGCGGTGCGGCGCACGCCGCCGGAAACCGCGGCGTTGCCCACCGCGCACATGATGTCGTGCCCGTCAATGGGCCGCAGAAAACTGCCCTGCCGCGCCAAAATCCGGCCGCGGGTAAAGTCTAACATTTTCCGCAGCGGCTCCGGGCCCGAGGCGCGGCCGCCTTTGGTGCGCAACGGCGCGCCGGCCGGACGCAGCAAAGAATAATCGAAACGAATATCGCCGCCCTCGAACCAAATTTGCAAAGCCCGGCGCAACGCGGCCGCCCATCCTTCGGAAGAATCTTCGATCAGGTGCAGCTCGGGCGCGGCCTTGCTCTGCCTGCGCACGCGCGGAAAATTTTCCACGTATCGGCTCTCCACGGAATAGCCGACGCCGCATCCACTCATGGAAATGATCAGCGCTTCGACGAATGAATCGAGGCTGTCGACCGGCATGTAAGAACAATTGTAAATCGCAATGTTGTTGCGGCGCGCGGCCGGACCGGCCATGGCAAGCAGGCGCATGGAAGGCATGGCGCGCATTTCGAGCATGCCCTGGCGCAGGCGGGCATAGGTTTCTTTTTCCAGGCGCGCCTGCGACAGTTCTTTCAAATAATCGAGCGCACGGTCGACGGTTTCGATCCACGTTTCACGGCGTTTCAGTTCATAGTTGAAGCGCGAATATTTATCGTAAAATTGAAACTTCTGCAACTGCGTGGGAAAATATTGGTCGGATTCCGCAAACGCGCGGCGCAGGGTCTCCGGAATCGGGCGCACCTGTCGAATCTTGGCATGCTCGGCGCGATAAAGGATGTAGCGTTTCGCCGCTTCGTATTCGCCGGCGGCTTGCAACACCATCTCCACGATGTCTTGCACTTCTTCCACCGTGGGGTGGCTGTATTTCGCGGCAATGATGTTCACGACTTGCTGCGCCAATTCTACGACCGGCGTGTGCGGCTGGCGGCCGAAACTGGCGAAGCATCGGGTGATGGCTCTTTCAATGCGCGCAATGTCGAAAGGCACAACGCGGCCATCGCGTTTGGTAATGCTGGCGGGCACGGTAATTTGCAGTTGAGTAAAAGTAGCCGGTGTCGTTCCGTTGTGATGATGCTTGCCGTTGTGGGAAGGCGAGGCCGGCGGCTCGATCGCTTTACTTCGCTGGATTTCGGGGGCAGTCTCCGAGGGGGCAGAAGCACTCGACGGTTGCAGTTTCGTAGATGCCATGCGGTTTTCCTTTAGATGCAGGCGCCATTGCTCTTCGGTTGTCGAATCTCTTCTTCATCTGTTCGCGCGACAGCGAGTGATTGCACCGAAATTTGTTGGGCAGAATGAACAAAAGCGGCGTCAATATAAATCATCTAAATGTTTCAGTCAAGAAAAATTTCGATATATGGTGTGATTTTTTTGTTCGCCTACAATTAATGGTATGTGGAACAAAAAGACACCGCGAGGGGATTTAGGTTCTATGTTGATCTGTGTGGTTAAAATGCCATTCTGTTAGAAAATGTCGTTCTCTGGAAGAATCCTTTTTAATTTCAAGAACGTTATTTGCACACCGGGTTTGCCGTTGTCGCAGGTGCGCACATTCCATCAAAAAAAATCTGTTAAATCATTGCAACAACCCTTGACAAACAAATTAAAATTCCTTACTGTTCGCCCAATCTAACAATTACAAACACGCCGGCACGTGGGGAAGAGGGGATTTCGACATGAATCTCCGGGCTTCTCTCTTTCTGCTTTCCCTTTCCCGTCTCTCAAATAACAGGTGAGCCTCATGAAAATTTGGTTTTGCCTTTTAAACTTTTTCGTGCTGGTGCAAACTGCGTTTGCGCAATGGTCGAACGACCCTAGCGTAAATACCCGCGTGACTATTGGCGGTTTACTACCCCAAATCATTAGCGACGGTAATGGTGGGGCTTACATTGTGTACCAAGATAGCCCAGCGTTATTGCGACAACTGTGGGTGCAGCGGTTGGATCATCATGGCTATGTGCGCTTTTCGAATAATGGCGTCAGAATCAGTAGTGAAAACGGCAATCAAACACCTTACTATTTCTTGGTTAGTGACAGCGCCGGCGGCGTAATTGTGGTCTTCGAAGATTTTCGAGTCGTGGGAAATCAAACCTCAGGGGCAGTCTATGCACAGCGTATTGACAGCATGGGCGCCAAACTTTGGGGTGAGGCTGGTGTGGAGATTTCGCCTTCGGCACACGGTAAAGCGCCGGTTTCAGCTTGCGGCGATGGCGCGAGCGGCGTGTTTGTATTCTGGGGAGTAGAAAAAACGGATAATAACCGGGCTTTTCAGCTATGGGGGCAAAGAGTGAATGCACGCGGTGAGTTGATGTGGCCCAAACCAGGCATTCAGATTACGAATGAGTTCGCTTCTTTCAATGTGGCCATACCCAATCCGGCGGTGAGTGATGGACAAGCAGGGGCGATCATTTTGTACTCGGATAGCACCGGAATGAAATTGCAGCGAATAAATGCCAATGGGGGCTTTTTGTGGAAAAATCACGGTGTCGAGATTTTTCCGGTGGGCAGACAAATGATTGATGACGGTCTTGGAGGTGTTATTATCGCGGGAGTTCGTTTTGTGCTTGATAATAATGGCTATCATTTCGCAGTCGCAGCGCAACGAGCTAATACGAATGGAATGATTCTGTGGGGCAATAATGGAATTACAATTGAAGACACCGTAACTCAAGACACTAGGTTATCTTTGGCAAAAGATCATTTAGGTGGAGCGGTATTTGGATTATCAATATTTGATCGGCTAAGTCAAAGTAGAGAATGGATTTCAAAACGAATTTCCAGTAAAGGTAACTTATTGTGGATCCAAAATCACATTGGCGGGGATGTGATAACTGATGAAAATAGTAACACCCTTTTTAAAACTTTTGTACAAATATCGAATTCCCTATTTCACTTTTTTGTTCAACGCGTTGATCCTAATGGGCAAGAGGTATGGGCTGCACCAGTGTTGTTCAGCAAGACTGGAGGCAGTATCATGGTTGATGATTCTCAGGGAGGTGCCATTATTGTTTGGTCCGAAATCGGTGCAAATAGCCGATTCGGTATTTTCGCTCAACAAGTGAGCCGCGATGGCAAATTGGGAGAAGTTTTAACCACTTCAGTCTCTGAGCGCGATAACAATCCAAAATTTTCAGAATATATCCTTCATCCCAGCTATCCCAACCCCTTCAACTCTTCAATGATTATAAGGTACGAATTGTACAAAAGCACATTTGTCCGACTCAGTGTCCTTGATCTCGGCGGAAAGGAAGTAATCAATCTCGTTAATGTAGAACAAAACCCTGGAATGCATAAAGCGGTGTGGACTGGCCAAGATCAAAGAGGAGGTGATGTCGTCAGCGGTATTTATTTTTATCAGCTTCGGGCCGGCAACATTGTAAAAATCAGGAAAGCCCTGCTTATCAAATAAATTTCATGGAGGAAATCATGAAAGCAAAAGCTGTTTTCACTTTGACGGGGCTTTTGATGTTTGCCCTCGTTTGTGGATCAGCCGCCCAATCTCAGTATTTCACCCTCAAACAACCCGACGGCACCTCTTTTAGCGCCATGGAACGGGGCGATGAATGGCTGCGCTTTTTCGAAACGCCAGAGGGCTACATCGTTCGACGCGGGCCCGATGGTTTCTTTCAATACTTCAATATCAACGCGACTGGTGAGTTTGTAGTGACAGGTTTACGGGTAGGAATTCATGCGCCAGTGGGTGTTCCGGTTCGACCCTACAATTTGCCTGAACTTCGAAGAGCGCTTGAACAGAGGCTCGCAGCCTATAACGCAGCAGCAGAAAGGAACCGGCAAAGGTTCTTACAGCGGCAACGCGATGGCTTCGCTAGCGGCCTCGGGAAGAGGTCGGGTACAACTTTTCCAAGCATTCAGCAGGAGCTTACGCTTGATATGGGCATTTTACTCGTGGAGTTCAATGGCCGCCCGCATTATACAGGTGGCACTCGACCTAATGGCTATACGATTTCTGACTTTGAGACAATGCACTTTTCCAACAACATATACAAAACGCAACCGCCTGGAGATCCTAATGGTAGTCCGTTATCGCCCGACAATGAAGTTATTTTCGGCAGCATGCGCGATTACTTTGAATTCCAATCCCACGGCCTTTTGCATCTTTCTGGTCAGATAATAAATCCGAACATCGGCGGCATTCCCACCTGGCTGAATATGGGAAGCAGCACACCGTATGATAGTCAACTTGGCGAATCTGACGAGCTTTTACGAGATGCAATCAATGCAGCAATAAATTTGGGATGGAATTGCAACTACGATATTGTCGGCGTTCTTGTGTCTCAAGATGATTGGACCTGGTATGCCGGAGGAGTGGCTTGGTTTCAAAGCAATTTTTCTGCTGGTGGTTTTCACCCCACCTTTGACTATGCGAACTGGTTTGGAGGGTTTGTTTTTAATGAAAGAAACGCGGCAGAATATCGCAACTCCAGCAACGCCACTTTCAGCCATATCGGCCTCATTGGCCACGAGGTTTTCCATGTGCTTGGCTGGGGAATCTACAATATTCTGGCAGAAGGGGGTGAAGTATGGATTCATGCTGGTCAGGGGGATTGGTCTTTCATGAACGTCGGCTATAGAACCGGCCCACTTCGCAAAGATGAGAGTCCCGGAGATTTGGATGCCGTGGCCAGAATCGTCATGGAATGGGCTGTTCCTACCGAAGTAGCCGCCAGCCTTATCAACGAACAAATTGAGTATTTAGAAATAGATGACGATCCCATGGCAAATTTTGATTTTTACCGGTTCGATGATCCTGGCTCTTCCAATGAATTTATTGTGGAAAATCGCCAATACAGCGGGTTCAATGCCTATCTACCGGAGTGGTGGAAAACCGGGGCAAAAGGCGGTTTGATCGTGTGGTGGAGAGACGGCCAGACAAGAGATCTGAGGCGGGCGGATAATGACAATGATGTCGTGTTGGAAGGATTGCCAAATGTTTCGGACGGCGACTTGGTCGACCCCTTCCCCGGCAGTAGCAATAATCTTCAGATCTCCATGGCCACAACGCCCAACTCGCAAAACACCAGCGCAAATCCCACCGGCTTTGCCCTCACCAACATCTCCGCTTCCGCGACGACCATGACAGCAACTTTTCACAAAAGTTATTTGGCCAGCAATAGTGCAGACGCTCTTGTTTCCAATAGCAGCCGTAAATTGGCGCGCGATTCCGGCGGCAATTATCATTTGGTTTTCGAAACCGGAAGCGAAATTTATTATCAGAAATCAACAGACGGCGGTGCTACTTGGAGCGTTTATACACGCCTGAGCTTAGGCAACGGCAGCAACAAATTCCCCAGCATCGCCGAGCGTTCCGGCAAGCTCTACGCCATCTGGCAGCGCAAGATTGCGGCGAACACTTATAACCTTCTGCTGCGCCATTTCACCGGCACGAGCTGGGAAACGATTCGCACCGTCACCAGCAGTATCGCTTCCAGCAATGATCCCCTGCCGGTTATTGCCATCAGCAAGCCTTCAGCCAGCTTCGAAATGATGGTGGCTTATCGCACGGGCAGTGGCCTCAAATCCAAGCTCTCCACCAGCACCAACGGCTCGATTTGGCCAGCGACGGAATATGCGATCACTACCAACACCAGCGGCCGCAATCCTAGTTTAGTGTACAGAGGCATAGCCGGCTTGAGCTTCAATGTTACCTGGGACGATGGCAGCAACATTTCTCATCAAGTCTTCAACGGCAGCACGTGGGGTGCAGTCAACATTCTCAGCAACAATACCGCCAGCATCAATCACCAATACTCTTCCTATGCTCTGTCCGGCAACAATACTCGCCACGTCACCTGGCAGGCGCTGGAGCAGGAAGTGATTATCAACGAAGTCATCTATCACAACATGAATCTCAGCAACCTCTACACGGTTTTTTCCAGCCCGAGCTGGGATTATTTGCGGCCCAGCATCACCGGCCATGCCGGCGCTGAAGCTTCGCTTTTATGCCACGATAACAACAGCACCAAGAACATTCGCAAGCGCAGGTTCAACGGCACGGCGTGGCTAGGCACGACGACCATCATTGCCAACAACGGCATGGACGCTTCCACCTCCATCGCCAATCCGCCGGGCGCAACGGCTTTGGGCGTATGGCGCAGCACCGGAACTTCGCCTTACGCATTGATCACCGGGCCGTCCGGTGGATTGAGCAAAGAAAACGGTGAAGAAGATTATGTCTATCACCGCCGCATTGTTTATTCCGACAGCACCGGTGCCAAGCTGATGCTGCAAATCGATAACGTGGAAATAATTGCCGGCAAAGACAAAAGCGAGCTGCCCTTTCCGGAAGTTGGCAAAGATTCGTTGCTCACCAGCGAGCTCGCAGAAACCATTTCTTTTCGCAATCTTTCACTGCCTGCCGATGCTGACAGTCTGGTGTTGAAAATTTCTCTGTACAGCAAAGACAGCGGCGCTTTGCGCCAGAATAAAAATCAAACTTTGACTGCGGCGTTCGAGCTTTCTTCCGGAGCCTCGCGAGCCAGCGTTTCTCTTCCAACTTTTGCGCACAGCGGTGAAGCGCGGAATACCATACGTTTGGGTTTTCCTGTCCAAAATTTGCGTAGCCGGCTGGTGCATTTGCTGCCCAAGTTTTCCAATTTGGAAAATGAAAAATCGCGCGGCGCGTTGCTGCATGTTTACGAAACGATAGAAGACGGCGCGCAGAAAGCCGGCTCTTCTTCACAACAGATTACAAAGAACCAATCGGCTGCGCTGGAATTGTCAGTGCATCCGAACCCGTTCAATCCGTCAACCGTAATTCGCTTTAACCTGCCGGAAGAGAACGTCGTATCGCTGCGCATTTACGATGTGCAGGGACGCACGGTGCAAGAATGGCACGAGCAACGGCGCGCCGCCGGCGAGCATAGCATTGTGTGGGACGGCCATGATCAATTCGGCAAAACCGTAGCCAGCGGAATTTATTTTTCGGAATTGCGCTACGGCGCGCTGCGCAGAGTGGCAAGAATGGTGCTCGTGCGTTGAACTCCATCGTTGTTGATTGAAAATTGGAGCGCATGCCGAGCGCCTTCATTGGAATTCCAAAAGCTCGAGCGCAAAACAAAACGCCACTTGCTCGTGTGTTTGAGCCAGTGGCGTTTCTTTGTAAGGATGAAACAAGATCGTTTTATTGGGCCTATTGCTCATGTGAAGACAGATCAACCCCCAAAGTCACCGCCATGCGTTGCGCGAAATCTTTGCCTTCCACAAACCCAATAACCCGCGGCGCCACTTCTTTGCCGGCGGCATCGATAAACACGACGGTGGGCAAGCCTTTGATTTGAAATTGCTGAAGAATTCTTTGCACTGGCGGAGAGCCGTACTTTGTCAAGTCTGCGCGCAGCAAAACGAAACGAGGAGCGAGCTTGAGCACCTGCTCATGCGGGAAGGTGAGTTTTTCAAGCTCTTTGCAAGCGAGGCACCATTCGGCGGTAAAGTCGATAATGACCGGTTTGCCCGCGCGTTGCGCTTCTGCCAATGCCGCTTCCTCATAGGGCAGCCATTGGGCCGCCTGCGCTTCCTGCTCCGGCCAAATCAATCCAAACGCGGCCACGGCGAAACCCGCCGTAACCAAACGTTTGAGCCAAAGCATGGCATTCGAATTGAATTTCGAAGATTCGACGAATCCGAGATAAACGGCGCCGATCACGAGCACGAGCGGCAATAGATAATTTTTGAGCAGGTCCGGCAACAGCGGTTGCAGAAAATAAACCGCCATGGCCAGCAAAATCACGCCGAATGCTTTTTTGATCCATACCATCCACATGCCGGAGCGCGGCAAATTGCGCAGCAATCCGGAGAATGTTCCCAGGAGAAGATAGGGGAGGCCTAACCCGAGTGCGAGCACGAAGAACATCCAAAAGCCGGTCGCCGGTTTGCCGGTGGCGGCGACATAAGTCAACAATCCCAACACGAACGGACCGAGGCACGGCGCCGCCACGATGCCGACGGTCAAACCCATGAACCATGCACCCACATAGCCGGGGCGCGATCCGCCGATCAGGCGCGTGAGAACAAGCGGCGGCTGGATTTCATAAAGCCCGAACATGGACAACGCGAGCGCAACCATGACCAGCGCGATGAAAATCAACACCGGCGGGCTTTGCAAAGCTGCGCCGAACAACGCGCCGCTCGAGGCTGCGGCCACGCCCAGCAGCGAATACATGATCGCCATGCCGAAAACGTAGAAAATCGCCAATCCCAAAACGCGGCCGGAATTGCCGCCGGTTTGACCGCCGAAAAAACTGACGGTGATCGGAATCAAAGGATACACGCAGGGCGTCAAGTTTAGCGCTAATCCGCCGAGGAAAATGAACAGCAAAGTCACCGCGAAGCCATGCTGCTCGACCAATTTTTCGATTTCATTTTTCTCCGTGGCCGCAGGCGCTTGCAATTGCGCGTCGAAAAAAATTTTCTCGAACAATTCCGGATAGAGCAGGTTGGCAGGCTGATCCAAACCGGCGAGGGGAATGCTGCCGCTGAAACGCGCTTCTGCCGGCGGCAAACAAGACACCTCGTTGCAGGCTTGATATTTGAACGCACCCGACACCGCCAAGTGCTCGCCGGAAAAATTATCCGCAATTTTTATTTGCAGCCCGACAATCGCCTGCTCTTCATAAACCGCCAAAGGCGTTTCGGAAAATTCAAATCGGCGCTCGACGGCTTGCGGGTAAACGATTTTTTCAACCGTGATACCCGCGACCGAATCCAAGGCGATTTCCGTAGGAATTAAAAAATCTTCGGAGGGCTCATGCGCATTGATATGCCAGCCGGCGCCGAGGTTTCCCACCACCGCAATGCGCACGACGCTGCCGCGATAGGCGCGATCGAATGAAAAAAAGATTTCCGGCTTGACGATTTCTGCCGGAATGCCGCCGGACAAATCCACTTGCGCGGTTGCAATGCCGCATAAAATCAAAAAACTCCCGATAAAAGCCGCACACCACTTCACAATGCGCCGGAAAAATTTTTCGGCTCTATATTGTTTTGAGTAGGTACGCCCCAAACCTGTCATTCCGTAAGAATCTTTTTGCGCACTGGGGCGGGCGCGCCCTAAATTTGTCATTCTGTAAGAATCTTTTTGAGCACTGGGATGGGCACGCCCTAAACTTGTCATTCTGTAAGAATCTTTTTGAGCACTGGGAAAGTTATTCATATGAGTAAGAACTCCCACTTCGGATTTTTGGTCGTTATCAGAGCGCCTTTCTTCTCTGGAGTGCCGATTAAATAAAGCGCCCAAGTAATCGTCATGTCCGAGTGCTTTAATCGGGCATCCACAAGCTTTAAAAAACTGGATTCCCGCCAAAAGCACGCGGGAATGACAGTCTCGGGAAATGGAAAGTTATTTAATCGGCGATCCTCTCTGGTTTTCAATTTTGCATAATTTTATAATCCGTCACTTGCACGTAACCCGCTGCCGCAAAAGCAAAACCTTTAGCTTGCACACGCTGCGAGGCGACCTCGGTTTTCTGCAAAAGCTCCTGGCCCATGGGTGAAAGCACGATGGTCCACAACTTTCCGTCCTGCGCTTGAATCACGAGATGATGCGTCGCGGTGTGTGGCACGCCGGTTTTTGTTTTTTGCATGAGGGCACAATCCGCGCAAATGATTTTTCCGACGATAAGCGTGTCGGCATCGTAAGCAATCGGGTCGGCGAGTTCCGTTGCCCAGCGCTGCCCTACAATTGTCAATGCCATGAACACAACCGCAACGCCTGCCAATGCCGCCCCTGCCGGGAGCGGATGAAATGCAAAAATTTTTTTCACTGCAGCGCCGAAGCTCGAGCCGCCAGCCAAATCGCGGCGAATGCGGCTGCGCAATGCGAACGGCGCGGAAAGGCTGCGGGTTTGGGCATGCAGAATATTTTTTACCTGCCTCTGTCCCTCCACCGCGCGGGTGCATCTCGGGCATTGCTCCAAATGAACGGCAATGCGATCGCACTCGGCGCCGCCGATTTCGCGATCAACAAAGGCCGCCATCTTTTCCTGCACTTGTTCACAAGTGGCAGACATAGGTGTTGCTCCGGTGATCATGGTGTGAAATGTTACGCATTACGTTTTATACTTTACGTTTTACGCACATCGCTGCAAAACGTAATGCGTAATGCGTAAATTGTCTGAATATTATTTTTATATTTGCGATTGATCCACCCAGCGCACCAGGCGCCATTTGCCGTCGTTGGGATTACGCCTGAACGTAAAAATGGCAAAACCGGAAGCAGTAAAGCTGAAGTCGGCGCCCGAGAGATCGAGACGAAAACTCTTGGCGACAATTTGGTCTTGGTCTTCGCGGAGAGAATCGGGCGGATTGTCATCCGCGTTCAACCATTCCAAATTGATAATATCAAATGTGCGGAACAAACCGCCGGTGGTGCGCAAATCGGTGTCGCGCGTCCACGAAACGAACAAGCCGGAAGGTCCTTGGTCGGGATCGAAATATTGGAAAACGAAAGCGCTGTCCAAAACGTCGGCATAGAGCAATGAATCTTTGAAGGTATAGGCGTATCTAAAATTCGTCAGAACTTCTTCCGGTGTTTTTTGTTCGGTGATCAGCTCGCCGGCCAACTCGCCGTTGTCCAGGGCCGGCGCAAAGGGATTCACACATCCGAGCCAGAACCAGGTTGTGGTGAGAGTGAAAATTTTCAATCGGTTTGCGTGCATGCTAAAAACTTTTCCAGCATTTACCCTTAACAAAACGATTTTGCATGAAAATTTATTCCCTGCAAAATAAAAAGGGTGTCTTGCCATGACACCCTTATTTCGAAAACGAATTGAGCGGATCACTATTAAAACTGTCTTCTGGTCGTGGTCTGCTCTCCTTCTTGCTCGCGTTTTCCGGGCGGTAGGCGGCCGTCCTCGGTTTCGCCGAGCGCGGCGAGTTTTTCTGCCTGTGGCAGCAAACGCAGCACTTGCATCAGTTGCGGGTCGTTGCTGAGATCCACGCGCGCGGCTCTGTCGCGGTCCCACAGATGCAACGCGATTTCTTTTTTCAAATAGAGCTTGATGCTGTTGAGATCGTTATCCCAGCTTTGTTGCTCGAACTTGAATTTCTTGTCCGCGGCCAAGGTTTCAGCAACACGCCGAAATTCGGCGAGAACTCTTTCGCTGGGCATCCACGAGGAATTGTAAGAGGCGAAATCTGCGGCGAGATGTTTGTTGTGGCCGGCATAGTCGCTGGCAAATTCGAAAAAAGCGCGATTCATCACCAATTCAAAAAACATGCGGGTGTAGCGCTGCCATTTGATGCTCACGTCCGGTGTGATGCCGCCGCCGCCATACACCAGGCGGCCGGCGCTGGTTTTATAAACCGGCCGGCTGGCCATGGAATCGGGAGCGGCATTGGGATCGACATCGTCATAGGCCTCGTCGAGATAATCATCGAGGTGGCCGCTTTCATAATGCCGTTGAATCAGGCGGCCGGTGGGGGTGTGATATTTTGAAGTCGTCACGCGAATCGCCGAGCCGTCTTTCAAGCCGATTTGATTCTGCACCAGGCCTTTGCCGAAACTGGTTTCGCCGACCACCAGGGCGCGGTCCCAATCCTGGCATGCGCCGGCAACGATTTCAGAAGCGCTCGCCGAGCCGTGGTCGAGCAAAATAATCAGCGGCGTTTGCGGATGGTGATCGTCGTCGGTGGCGTAAAAATCATCGCTCGCCTGCGCAATGCGGCCGCGCGTGTACACGATCTTGCGGCCGCGCTCCAAGAATTTGTCGGCCACGCTCACCGCTTGATCCAAAAAACCGCCGGGGTTGCTGCGCAAATCTAGAATCAAATTTTTCATGCCCTGCGCTTCCAATTTCGTCAGCGCTTGCTCCAACTCCTCCGAAGTAGTTTTGGAAAAACGTTTGATGCGAATGTAGCCGGTTTGATTGTCGACCAAAAACGCGGGATCGACACTGTAGATTGATATGCGGTCGCGGTTGATAGTGACCTCGAAAGGATCGTCGAGCGCCGAACGTTTGATGGAAATTTGCACTTTGGTGCCCTGTGCCCCGCGCAGGCGTTCGATGACTTCATTCTCTTTGAGATTGTAAGTGGTCTTGTTTTCGATTTTGATGATTTGATCGCCGGGGCGCAGGCCGAGACGATCGGAAGGAGAATCCGCAATGGGCGCGACGATCGTCGGCCATTTGTTGCTCATGACAAATTCGATGCCGATGCCGAAGAAGTGGCCTTCAAAACGTTCCGTAACATCGGAGAGCTGATCTTTGGGAATCAAGACCGAATGCGGGTCAAGCGTTTCCAGCATGCCGCTGATGGCGCCGTCGATCATTTTGTGATTGTCGACTTCATCGACGTAATAGCGCGAGACGGCGTTGAGCACTTCGTTGAAGCGCACCATTTCCTGATATAAATTGCCGCTTTCGGGCCGGTTGGAAAGATGCAGCAGCGAAGGGTTCATCATGGCGACCGCGGACATGGCGATGACCGCCACGGCTGCGCCTAAAACGAAGTTGTTTCGCGGAGACTTCATCACACACCTCGTTGGGATGTTGAAGGCAAAAGGGACGCCGGTTTTTACGTCGATTTGTTGCGCTTGTTTGCGGGAAAATACAAAAAATTTTCATCTAATAAATAGCGACATCGTGCGGCAGCGCAGAAATTATGAGACAACATTAATGACACAACATTATTAAATGTTGTGTCACAAACGAATGCCGACGGAAAAGCGATGCGTTTGCCCCAAATCTTCGCCGAAACCGGCATAGCCGTAATCCAATTGATACCGGCTGAGATTCGTGCCGAAGCCTGCAGAAAAGCCGCGGTTTTCGCGGTTGAATTGGAACCCGGTGCGCAAGGCGATTTCTTTCAAAGGTGAAATTTCGATGCCAGCGCCGGTGTAATTGCCGCCCTGGAAATATATCGTATTATCTACCGCGAGCGTGGCGACGGTGGCACCGCTGCGGTTTTGATAATCAAACGCCGCGCCAAAACGAAGCAACGAGGGTAGAGTGGGTTTCTCTTGAAGCAATGCGGACATACTGCCCAAATTTTGCAAGCTGGCGCCAACATGCAAACGCGGAATCGGCGTTTGCCAGTTGGCCCCAACATCCAGGGCAAAGCCGGAAGTAGATTGCAAATAAATTTTTTCATAAAGATATTTCACACTCACCCCGGCCGCGAGTTGCGCACCGAGGGGCCGTGCATACGCCAAAGCCACGGCCAAACTGCGCGCGTCCAGCGTGGAAATGGGTTCGGTAGAAGGTTTGTCGCGCAGCTCGATTTCCGGAATGCTTTGCATGGTCAAGGCCAGGCCCAGCTTACCGCGAAGCGCGGGAAAAGATACGGCGGCGAAATCATGTTTGATGCTTTCGAGCCAATTGAGATATGTGAAGGCAAGCTGTGCCCCGGGCGCGGCGCTCAAGCCCGCCGGGTTCCAATAAATGGCGGTGGGATCGTTCGCGAGCGCGGTATAAGCTTCTCCCAGCGCCGAGGCCCGGCTGCCCACGCCGATTTTCAGAAAAGCCAGGCCGCTATTGCCGGCTTCTTGGGCAAACAAAGACGAAGCAAACACAGCGAATACCAGAGCAACTTTTGCCATCGACTTCAAAATCGTGATCGTCATCATTCGTCTCTTTGTAGTTATAGCGATTTGCAGTTCAATCCAACACCATGATCTTCCCCCAAAGCACCCCGTCGCCTTCGAGCTCGACGCGATAAAAATAAACGCCGTTGGCAACGGGATCGCCGCGGTAATTTCTGCCGTTCCAAATTTCGGCGTAATTGCCCGGCGCGCTGCGCGGTTTGTTCGAGATGACGTCTGCGACCAAGTCCATGGCAAAGTCAAAAATCTTGACCGTGACTTGGGTTGATTTGGTGGTTTGATATTGCAAACGCACGTAGCCGTCGCCGCCGAATTGATTGTGACGAAATGGAGAAAAGGGATTGGGATAAGCATAGGTGCGCGGCGCGCCGTTTTCTCCGGCCGGCACGGAGCCGCGCGCGATATTCCAGGTTGCGCCTTCATTGTTCGTGGTGGCCAGGCCATCGGGCCCGGCAGCAAACAAAGTTTGCCCCAACACGCCGGCAGCAAAAAATTCTTCGCTCAAATAAGTTTCGCCGCTGACAGGATCTCGCACCGGCGGAAACTTTGCCCAGGTGTGGCCAAAGTCAAGCGATTTATACAAACCCAGATCCGTCGCCACGTATGCAATCGAATCGTCGAACGCGAAGTTGTGCGCAAAATCATTTGCCAAAGTTGTGCGCCAGGAATAGCCGCCGTCTTCACTAATCGAGATCGCACGAAATTCTTCCTGAGCTTCGGCATTGACGGTCGCAGCCCAGAGATATTCGCGGCCGCGCCATTTCTGTTGCGCGAGTGCGACCACAAAATTGCCTGAAATCGGCTGCGCTTGATTTTGATGTGAAAAATTCGTCCACGTCACGCCGCCGTCGATGGAGCGATTGACGCCCCCGGCAGTGCCGACGTACAAAACGCCGTCCGCATTGATCACGGAAAACGCACGATGATTTAAATTTCCCAACGGATCGAAAAAGAACGAATCTGGCGGTATAACTTCCCAACTTTTCCCGCGATCTACGCTTTTTTGCAATCCGCCGCCAAAGCTGGCGATCCAAACTCCGGTCGGATGCAAAGCAATATCAAAAGTTACATTTTGCACCGGCGTTGGGCCAGGTTGATCAACCGCATGCCATGATAACCCCTCATCAACAGAGTAAGCCAGGCCTCCCCCAGTTTCTAGAACACTTCCTTCCTTTACCAAAGAATCAAACGCTGTCGAAACCCATATAATCGAATCCGAGACCGCAATAGCTGCTATGCCACCTCGCGGCAAACCATTGGCCCTGGTATAAGTAATCCACGATTTGCCTTCATCAGAGCTAACGGATAAACCTTTACTTGTTGTCAGCCAAATTTTCCCTTCAAAAACCACGATATCACTAACAGAGTTCGACTTCAATCCTGACACAGGTCCTATTGAAAAGTCGTGTTGATCCGCCAACTTCCATCTTGGAGAAATTTGAGCTCGACATAACGGTACAATAAATAATACAAAGGTGGCTACAGAAAGATATTTCTTCATCGGCCTCAAGCCTCTTATGGTAAATTGGTACTAACGGGCTGCGCAAAAAAAATGCCCTTTTAGCCTAGTTTTGCGCAGCTCCAAGTCTGAAAGAGGTTATGATAAGTTCAAGGATACAATTCCAATATCTTTTGAATCTCATAACCAGCTCTCATTGCACTTGAAATACAGACGCTTTACCTCGTGGTGTAAAGATCAATCCGATGCGAGGTAATAATAGCAGAAGCTCGATATGTTCCATCATCAACAAGCCCGGTCGTACCACTGATTACAGCGTACACTTCTATGGTATAACCACGGACGTTTTCATCTAATAAGCTTTGCCTCGTGAACCAATACATATAACCAGCACCTCCTCCAGCGGTTTGATTGGGAGCAAAAGTGAGAAATCTCTTTGTAGTGCCATTGGGACGGACAATCTTAACTTGACGAATTTGAGCGTGAGGGGGCCAAACCGTGGTCCAATAAGTTGAGGGAGGAGTACCGGTATAAACCTGTCGAAAACGTCGCCGTTAACCGTGTAAATAGCAGCTTGGCCACCAGGACCACCGCCACCGTCATCATCAGGAAGCTTATTAAGTGTTCCCGAGCTCTCTCTTGATGGCACGATAACGTTTTGTGGGCCTCGATCACAACTTAGCAACAAAGCCGCGATCCAGCATGAGCTTAAAAAAAGCTTTGCTCTTAACATAGCATCCTCCAAGAAATGGTTGAAATGAAAAATTAATTAATATGAATAAGAAAGTGCATATACGATTTTAACTTACGCACAGTCCTCCTCCTGCCGCAGCAAGCCTTCCGGCACCAGTGAATCAAAAGCAGTTGCAACCCAGATGATGCTGGCGGTCACCGCCAGCGCGGAAACGCCGCCATGAGGCAGACCCTGCGCTTGCGTATAAGTTACCCACGTTACGCCGGCGTCATTCGAGCGCGCCAGTCCGCTGCCGGTTCCCAACCAAACTTCGCCGTTGTGCACCACTATGTCGCCCACCGAATTGGAACGCAAGCCCGGCAAAGGCGCCGCTGCTGTCGTCTGCTCGCTGGCCAACTTCCAACCAAGCTTGGCGGGAGTTTGCGCTTGTGCGAGGGTATAAAGAAAAAGAAAAAAAACTGATTTTTTCATTTCGTCTTGCTCTCAAATTATCAAGCGACCATTGGCTATTACTATAATGTTAAGTCGCTCTGATCTCCCTGTCATTCAGAGGAATCTTGTGAAGGACTACCGGTCGTACTAGCCCACCACAAGATTCAGACTGTGTGAAAACGTTCGAATTTGTCATTGCGAGCGCAGCGAAGCAATCTCTAACTCCAATACGTGCACGCACCGGGATTGCTTCGCTGCGCTCGCAATGACGTTTTCACACAGTCTGATTGCTGCTGAATGGCAGGTTCGAATCCATGATGAAAATCTCAAAATGCACGTTGTAGTCCTATTGATCGTTGACTATTGACCATGATGAATTTTGAACAGCGATTGGCCAATTGTGAATGGCCAATTCAATCTTACGGCGTCACCATAATCGTATGAATAATCTTCTCGCTCAACGCGCCGGCGCGGTCTTGCGCTTGAAATTCGAAACGATAATTGCCGGTGTTGTTTTGCGGTGTGATGGAAATGGTCAAAGAATATCTGCCGTCGCCGGCGGTGGCATCGCCGGCCTGGCCGTCATCGCGCATCGCAAAGGGATTGCCGGTCGCGGCATTGCCATCGGGCAGAAAAGTATTGAAGAACACGCGGGCGATGGCGTCGTTGCATTCGACATCCGCATCCCCGGCTTGAACCGAAAGCACATAATTGTTAGGCGTGGCGCTGCGTGAAATCGTGGCCGGGGCAGTTAAACTTGACAGGCGCGGCGGCGTGTTGTTGGTCAGGCGCAAGCGCGTGGCGCGCAAAACGTGCAATGCGGCAGAACCCACGCCGTTGGTGTTGTCAACCGGGCGAAAGGCCAGTGAATACAATCCACATTGTGTTCCCAGATCCCGGCCTCGCACCCCCGCGCTGAAAATGCCGTCTCCCGCCCGGCCGTCGCCGTTGCGGCCATGGTCGCGCAGCGTATCGACGCGCGAGGGTTTGGCAAACGAGGGCGGATAAGTTTCCATTATAACCAAGCGCACCGTAGCAGCGCCGTCCGGATCGTTAACCGAGGCGGAAAAAATGAAAACATAATCCGTGTCGATATGCACGCTTTGCGGCGCGATAACGGAGGAAATATTGGGCAAACGATTTTCAACGCCGCCGAGCACCTGCACGGTGTCGCGCGCGGGCGCGCTTTGATTTTGATTTTTATCGCGCGCCACGGCCTCGAGCACGAACGTGCCGGTTTGATTGCGCAACAGCGCGGTGTCGAGTGCGGCAAAATATTGCCCGTCATTCGGGAGAATGTCGCCCTGCAATCCGTCATCCGTCAGAGCGCGTGTGTTGACAACGTTGCCGCCGGTTTTTTTCACCGCCAAAGCAACGCCGGACAAATCGGAAACACCTTGCGCATCGCTCGCGCGCACATGAATGCCCACAGGCTGCGCCGGAAATTGATAAACCGTTGGCGGCGCCTGGATCAAAACAATTTGCGGCGCTTCATCCAAAGTTCGTGTGGGGATTTTTTCTTTGCAGGCAGAAAAAATAAAACCGGCAAGCAGGATTTGAGATAGTCTTTTTTTCACTTTCGGAATCCGATGAAATCATACAATTCGTAGAAAGCTTGTGGCGCTTACCTTTTATGCTTTGAAGCTTTCGGACGATCATTGTTCAAAGGCGCAGAGCGCCGAAAAGGCATTACGACGTATAACGTCGTAACGAGAAAGCTCTCGAATGAATTAAAAAATAAACGCCCAGGCAAAAACGTGATCGTTGTCAAGATTATCGGAATAAGCAGAAAAAGCATAATGCAATTCCGATTGCTTGCCGAACAAGCCGAAGCGATAGCCGCCGCCAAATGCGGGCTGGCCGTCGTTCAAGCCGGCGCGCAGTTGCAGGCCTGGTTTGAGATTTGCCCGCGCGCCCAAATGCAGCCGGCCATCGCGAAATTCGCTTTTTTCAAGCTCGGCAGAAATGGTCAGCCAATCCGTGAACCGCGACACCGCCACGCCGGCACGCAAGGTTTGGGGAAATTTGTCGACCTGCTGCGTGCCGCGTTCGTATACGTCTTCGGTTTTCCAGGTGTATTTCAAATTGAGATTGTTGGCGGAAAAGCCGGCGCGAATGCCCTCGGCCAGTTGCACCAGCGCGCCGGCATCGAATCCGAAAGAAGAAGTTGACAGCGTGCCGTCTTCGCGTGTGACGCCGTTCAAGCGATGCAGCACGACGCGACCGGTAAGTCCGAGGGCAACGCGGGGATGCGGCGACAATCCAAAGGCAAGGTTGAAAGCATTTTCAGAATTAGAGAGCGAGCCGTATTCTGCGCCGTCAAAATCGCGTGCGCTAATGTTGCCGACGCCGGCGTGAATCCACGACAGGCTCAAGCCGCCGTTGACGACTTTGGCCGTGGAATCGGCGCGCGGGCGGATCGGCAAGCCGAAGCTGAGATAGGTAAAAGAGCGATCGAGCGACATCACACGCACGGAAGTGGTGAGCTCGCGGTGCTCGAACCACGCCACGCTGGCGGGATTGAAAAACGCGGACTCATTGCCTTCCACCATGGCGACGTAAGCGCGGCCCATGGCTTCGGAACGCGCGCTGATGCCGTTGCGCAAAAAAGCGCCGGCATAGCCGCCCTGGGCCAAAGCTTTTTCAAAAAGCAAAAAGCAAAAGACAAAAAGCAAACAGGTTAAGCGAGAAGTCATGCGGAAGGCTTTCACGGTTTTTTGTATTGGGATAATGGATTGGTTTTTACCCGGCTCCAAAATTACCTCACCACCAGAACTTTGCTCACCGTCCGTTGCGCGCCGGAAACCAGCTTGAAGAAGTAAACGCCGTTGGGAACTTTTATGCCGCGCTGATCCAAACCTTGCCAACGCGCGGAAAATTTTCCCGGGCGATAGGCTTCATCGATGAGCGTGCGCACTTCCCTTCCCAATAAATCATAAATCTTCAGCGTCACGCGCCCGGCCAGACGTTCCGAGGGTAATTCATATTGAATCACAGTTTCAGCGGCTGCGGCGCCGAGGCGCAGCGGGTTGGGATATGCCGAGCTCAAAGCGAAGCGTTGGGGCTCGTTATTCCGCGGTTGCATGTTTTCTTCAACGGCAGTGGCCGCATCGAGGCGAAAAACATAGAGACCGGTTTGTATATCGGAAACCGCAAAATTTCCTGAAGCAAAATATGGAAACACGCCCCACGCGCCGGCAAAGCCCGAACCTGCGGGCAGATAGGTATCGTAGGAACCGGCTTCCACCGGCGCACGCGGATCGGAGATATCCAAAATTTTGACGCCTTCGACGTAATGCGAGATGAAAGCGTATTTACCTTTCACGTGCACGTTGTGCGCAATTTGCGCGCGATCGCCGATGTATTCCGCCACGAGCTCGATGTCATTGTCGTTTGCAGGATTATTGTCCCACAAGGCGCGGAGGTCCCAAAATTTGACGGTCGCGCCGGTGCGCTCGTCGGTCGTGATCAAATAATTGCCGTCTTCCGTGGTGCCGGAATTATGTGAAGCGCCAAAGGGGTAAACAATCGAGGTGAGCAACCTGGGATTGCTGCGATCGGAAATATTCAGAATATCAACATGGCCGCCGATTTCTCTGATATTGCTGTTAAAAAGAAGCTCTTTTTTGACGAAGGAATCGTGCACGTAAAGTGCGTCATAAAATCCCACGGGCGCCGGCTTTTTCGGATCCGCCAGGCTAAAGATGCGCACGCCGCCGCGTTCGGTCCCTTCACCTTCAGTGGCCGAGCCGCCTTGAATGTAAAGATAACCGGCGTCATCGACGGAAATCGAATGTGCGCGAGCTGTCCCCGGCGCCACGCCGGGCCAATACACCGACTCAAAAGAAACTTGCGGTAATTTGGAAAGATCGACAACTTGTATGCCGGAATATTCATTGGGGCGGGTTTGCTCGCTGACGACGTAGGCGTAATGGGAATAGGTTTTAATTTCGCGCCATTGTGTGGGATTGGGTCCGGGCACAAATGCCGCTTCACGGGGCGCGCGCGGGTTGCTCATGTCCACGATCGACAAGCCGGTGCTGGTGCCTAACAAAGCGTACTCCTTGCCATCGCCGGCAGTGTAGCCCCAAATATTAGAATAGCTTTGGTATCTATGCGAGCGTCCCAGGAGCGTGACGTTTTTGTTGCCTCCGGCGAAGGATTGGGTTCCGGTGGAAATAACGGCGCAAGCTACGATATAAAACAACGCGCGGAAAAGGCGCATGCGACCTCCGGATATTTTAGTGCTCATGCGAAACATCTCATGCGTGACACTGGAAAAATTATTTAATCCGCAATCCTGGATGTATTGGACAGGAGAGCCGGCCTTGTTATAAATCTTGCGAGAAGAGGAACCAATCATCGTAACAAGTTTTGTGTAGCGGCTCCTTTGCAGGCGGGAACAAGAATGAGAGGAAGAGCACGTCCTCGATGCCTACGGCCTGCCCTCCTGGCGCGGTTAGTCTTCGAAATCCACATCGGTTTGCGGCAAATAATCTGTTTGCGGCTGCGCGAGTTTTTGCGGAATCGCCCACGCGGGATATTCCACCGCGCTGACCATTGCCGGGAAGCGCCGGCGCAATTCCCAAAAATCTGAAACGATGAACTCGGCCTGGCGCAGATGATAAGGTGCCAGCGTGGTGGTGATCGCCACCACCGCCATGCCCGCGGCTTTGGCAGAGATCACGCCCAACGGCGCATTCTCGATCACCAAACAAGACGACGGCGTACAACCCAGTTTTTGCGCGCCGCGAATATAAGGCTCGGGATCCGGCTTGCCATATTCCACGTCTTCGGCGGCAACCAAACAGTCGAAATAATCCATGATCTCAGCGCCTAACACCGGCTCGACCTGGGCGCGTATCGAACCCGTCACGATGCCCAGCCGGTAGCGCCTTTCTTTGAGGTATTGCACAAACTCCAGCACACCCTCGTTAACCGTGGTGCAGTGGAGGGCCAAATACGCATCGCGCTTTTCATTGACGATCTTTTGCACCAGTTCCGGCGAGGCATGCTTGCGATGGTGATGGCAAAGCTCGGCAGCCACTTCCATCGTGGTGGCGCCTTCTTTCAAATAAATTTCCAAAGGATCGATGTCAACCCCATGCCGCGCCATGACTTCCTGCCAGGCTTGCACATGATAGGGCATGCTGTTGACCAGCACACCGTCGTGATCGAACAAAATGGCGTTAATCAAGTCGCCTCCTCCGCACTTGCTGTGAGATGCCCGATGCGTTGCCGGCTTTGCCGCGTCAAAAATCCGGCCGGCTTTCCTGCGTGGTGACCTTTATACTCACCGCCTTTTATTTCCGTTTCAATTATAAATTAAAATTTTCCGGCAAATGTGCAAGCCTCAAATTGCCGATTCGATCCAGCCGGTTTCCAGCTCGCGATGATTGCGCTGCGGCACCCGGCGATACCTGGACAGTTGTTCAAGCTCCTTGGCAGAAACGGCTTGTAATTTTTCCAAAGCCGCCAGCACGACCGCGGGCACGGCGCGCGCCGAACCGTCGACGATTTTCACCGCCAGGCCCATGGGCTCGGGGCCGTCGATGGCAATACATTGGATACCTTCCGCACCGGTTTTCGCCAAAATTCTGCCTTGCGTGGCGCGCATGATGTCGGTGTCGAAACGATCTTCGCCTGCAATCATTTCCGGATGCTTGACAAATGCCAGCACGATACGATGATGAAGCGTTTCTTGTGAAGCGATCAGGCTGGCATACATGCGCGCCATATTGAACACCGGCAGCGCAAAATTTGGCGCGCTGCAACCGTCAATTCCCAGGGCCAACTTCTCTCTGGGTATTTCGGCCCAGCGTGAAAGTATAGAAAGAATCGTTTCTTGATGCGGATGATTTTGCGCGAGATAATTTTCCACCGGCCAGCCGCGATTGATGCAGGCTGCGATCATGCCGGCGTGCTTGCCGGAACAATTGTTATGCAAGACTGTCGGTTTTTCACCGGCGGCGGCTAATTTCCCGGCAACCGCCTGGCCCAAGGGCACGTGCACGCCGCATTGCAGATCCGCCGGCGAACGCCCGACTTTTTGTAAAATACTGTTGACTGCGGCCACATGCCGCTCTTCGCCGCTATGGCTGGACATGATGACCGCCATTTCATGATCTTCAAAGCCAAAGACATCGGGCACGGAATCTTCATAAAGAGGAATCGCTTGAAACGGCTTGGCCGCGGAGCGAATGTAGGTCACAAACTGCGGATCACCGAAGGCCAGCACGAGTTTGCCGGCGCGATCCACCACGGCGACATGGCCGTAGTGCTGGCTCTCAATGGTATCACCCCGGGTGACGTTGGCAAGCAATGCAGACAAGAGGTTTACCCTGACGCAATGTTATTGTGTTTGATTGGGCGAGCTCATCGCATTAACGCGAGCATATCGCGCACGGCGCGTTCCATGCCCACCATCACGGCGCGCGCCACCAGGGCATGGCCGATGTTCAATTCTTCGATTTGCGGTGTGGCGGCGATTTCGCGCACGTTTTGATAATTCAAGCCGTGACCGGCGCTCACGCCCAAACGCAGCTTGTTGGCGGCGGCAGCTATAGAGCGAATCTTTTCCAATTCTTCGTTGATCGCATTCAAGCTTTCCGCGCGGGCATAGGCGCCGGTATGCAGCTCCGCATAATCCGCGCCCACACGCGCCGCAGTTTTTATCTGCTGAATGTCCGGCGCGATGAACAAGCTCACCACAATGTTATGCGCATGCAAAATCGTGATCGCTTCGGCAATGTATTCTTGATTGGCGATCACATCGAGCCCGCCTTCGGTGGTGACTTCTTCGCGGCGTTCCGGCACGAACGTAACCATGTCCGGCACGACTTCCGCCGCGATTTTAATCATTTCATCGGTCGCCGCCATTTCCAGATTGAGATGCGTTTTGACGACTTCCTTGAGCAAATAAAGATCTTTGTCTTTGATGTGGCGGCGATCTTCGCGCAAATGGCAGACAATGCCGTCCGCGCCCGCCATTTCCGCGGCAATCGCAGCCGCCACCGGATCGGGAACGCGATCTTTTCGCGCTTCGCGCAAAGTGGCCACGTGATCGACATTCACTCCCAAACGCATTCTGCCTTCCTCCTCGAGATCGAACTTGAGTTTTTAGTGCACGACGGTCGAAAACTGCTGCGGCTGCCGGCGAATGACTTGTTCCGCCGCCACCATTTCAAAGCCCCGGCGCTGCAACTGCGGCACGACTTCCTGCAACACTTGCAGCGTAGCGCGATGCGGATGGCCGATACCGATCGCCGCACCGCTCTCGTTTGCGGTGCGGGCAAGATACGACAATTTCTGCCGGATGTAATCCGCTTCCGCCACCGTATCCAAAAACCCGTCATTCAAGCCGGAGGCTAACCCTTGCTTGATCGCCAACCTGAAGGCGCGCGTTTCCGGCGTGGTGCGGCTGTCCAAAAAAAACATTCCGGATTTTTTCAGCTCGGCAAACAGCGTGTTCAACAAAGCCTCATCTTGAGTCGCGCGCGAGCCCATGTGATTGTTCACTCCGCGCGCGCCCGGCACGGCGGCGAGGGCTTTGCGCACGCGGCTGCGAATCTCTTCCGGCGACGAAGCCACCAACAATTCGTAGCCGTTTTGCTCCACTTTTTTTTCCAAAGCTTCCATCGGCATGTGCACGATGGCGGCGCGGTTGGCCCGGCGCAACCTTTGCGCGATCGTGGTAGAATGCGGCAACCCCGGAATGATGGCGTAAGTAATCGTGAACGGCAGATTCAAAAACTGTTCAACCACGGCGTCATCACTGTAGCCGAAATCATCAATGACGATCGCGATTTTGCCGGAAACCGGCGGCGCCGGAACCAAACGAATGGTGTCGACGGCACGGCCCGCAAGCGCAACGGAAAATCCTTTTTCACCGCGCGGCAAATTCCGGCTGGGCGCCACCTCGCCTCCGGCTTGCAGTACGGCCGCAATTAAATACTGATACAGCGTTTCCAAATTTATGCCGGCCGGCACACGTATGCGCCGGAAGGAATCGGCAACCTCGATCCCGGCCGGTTCGATGCCCGCTTGCAGCAGGACACGGTCGATTTCCAGCCGCAATCGTTCCTCCCGCGCCAGGGCTTTGACTTTAACCGAAAGCGTATTATTATTTTTGCTTTTAATTCTCGCCCGCAAATAATAATCAAGCCCCACCAGCGCCGCCATGAAAATCAAAAAAACAATAATCAATTTTTGCTGCCAGCCGGAAAATCTCCATTTCGGCCGGCGCAAAGTTCGGCGGGCGATGCGAGTGAAGCGCTTCACCTATGACACCATGCTTGATGTGGGCCTCAATTTATCTTCCTCGCACGAATGCAACCTTCAGTGCGCTCCAAGTTTGCGCCGGCTTGGTGGCAAAATCCGCCCAGCGTTGAATCGCCCATTCTCCGAAAGAATCTTTGATCAACCAAAAACGCAATTCACCTTGCACCCGTCCGGGCACGCCGGCCGATTGGCGGCGATGGCGTGCGATCAAATCATATTCGTAAAAAAATTGTGCCGAGTCGCTGAATAAAATCGTTTGCAAGGAATCGAGTTGTAAAGTGCAGATAGAATCGCCGGGCGTAGCGGCGCGCAATTGTGAAAAATAATCGCGCTCTTGCGCCGGGCCCCAATCCAAAAAAATACCGGGATTATTATTGGCAACCGCAGTCTCCGGAAAAAATTGCAAGTGCCGTCCGGTGCGCGAAGAATCGACAAAGCAACGCACATAATTTTCCACGTTGCGATCGGCAATGGCATTGCGCAAATTTTCCACCACCAGTTCCGCGGCAAACGGCGGAATCCAACGGCTGCTGCCCCGGCCTTCCGGCGCTTCCGGCGTGCGCGTGGCAAACGGATTTTCACATGCCAGCAAGAAAAAATAGAGAACACTTGCGCACAAAATGAGCGAGGGCGTGAAAAAAAATTTGCGGCGCGCTTTCCGCGTTGTGTGCCGTCGTGACATTGCAATCAATATACAGTATGCCAGCGAAACGAGCAAGTTTTAAATTGACCGGAGCGCCCGGCCGGAGCGTAAAAATAATCACAGTTTGTATTCTTCACTTGTTTCTTCGCTGTGGGTTCATTAATATTCTTTTAACGATTTCAGTATGGCTGCTGGTTACCTCGACATTGCCGCAACATGAAATACTGCCCTCAATGCGCGACTCCCCTGCCCGGCGAAAATTTCGCAGATGAAGCTGTTTTAATTTGCACGAACTGCCAATGGCGTTATTGGAATAATCCCGTGCCCGCGGCCGGATGTTTGATCGAAGACAGCGGCAAAATACTTTTAATTCTGCGCAAGCATGCGCCGCGCGCCGGCCTGTGGAGCTTGCCCGTGGGCTTTCTGCATTTCGGTGAAACCGCCGAGCAATGCGCCGCGCGCGAAGTGCGGGAAGAAACCGGTTTGCACGTCGAGCCGGTGGCATTGATCGGCAGTTACAGCGATATTGTCGACGAGCAGCGCAGCCGCGTGGTATCGATTTATCGCGGTCGCATCGTCGCCGGGGAATTGCGCGCCGGCGACGATGCCGAAGAGGTGCGCTGGTTTTCCATGCAATTTTTGCCCGAGCTCGCTTTTCCTTCCGCCCAAAGCGCGATCACGCAATGGCTGTCGATTCGCAACGGCCCAATCAATGCCGTGTATTTTTGCCCGCGCTGCCGCGGCGCTTTGGAAAAACGTTTTATCGGCTTGCACGAATATCCCGCCTGTCCCACTTGCCATTACGTTCATTTCCGCAATCCCATTCCTCTCGTTGCTATGCTTGTGACCGGAGCCGAGCGCCGCATTCTTTTGGTGAAAAGAAAATTGCCGCCGCGCATTGGCGCCTGGGCTCTGCCTGGCGGCCATATCGATTTCAGTGAAACCGCCGAAGAAGCCGCGCGGCGCGAAGTGAAAGAGAAAACCGGCCTGGAGGTTCAGATCACACGCTATCTGTTTTCGGAAAACTCGCCCAACCCGCTCATTCAAGAGCAGCCGATTCTCCAAATCGTATTTATTGCCGAAGTAACCGGCGGTATTTTAAAAGCCGGGGACGATGCCATGGAAGCGCGTTTTTTCAATCTGAGTGATTTGCCGCTGGATTTGGCGGAGGAGAGGGAACGGGAGGTGATAAAAAAATGGACGATAAAAAATTGAGCGAGCCGGTTCATCTGTCAAAGCAGCGAATGAAAGCGCTTCTCGGTAACCCCTGAAGCTTGCAACTGAACATGTCCCATAATTTTTTACTAGACACTGAGATTTAGATTCATTATGATGTGGAGGTGAAAAGCACTGAGTTACAGTTTACCCCGGAAGTCCTTGGCCAGATTCAAGCCTTGATTG
>Ga0247727_10001354_pt1 | contig 58648 bp, 52 predicted proteins | sample WisWelCaveWW1625_FD_202498 | JGI IMG/M metagenome (GOLD analysis project Ga0247727, IMG submission 202498) | Biofilm microbial communities from Wishing Well Cave, Virginia, United States - WW16-25 | ecosystem: Environmental > Aquatic > Deep subsurface > Groundwater > Cave microbial mat | place... | reverse complement strand
TTTCCCCGCGAGTTCCTCGCGACGTCCGTCGACGCCGAAACCCTAGGCCGCCTGGCGCGCGCAACCGGCGGGATCGTCTCCCCCGAACCGCGCGCCGTTTTCGCCCCCGGCCGCGACTCGCTGCGCTTCCACCGCGACCTGTGGCCGAAGCTGGTGACGATCGCGATCGTCGTGTTCCTGTTCGATCTGCTGCTGCGCAGGGTGAGGTTGTTCGATCGGGGATTCCGTCGGGGCTGAGAACCCGATACGCTTGAACCGGTGACACGCTCCTGATACGGTTCCTCCGTGGCCGCGCGAGAGCCCGAACTGGTCACGGTCGCCGAGGCGGGCAGGCGCCTCGGCGTGTCGCTGTCCACCATCTGGAGGCTGATCCGGCGGGGGCGCCTCCCGAGCCTGCGCCGCGGCGGGCGCCGTCTCGTGCCTGCGACGGCACTGGAGCGAGGAGGGGAGATCGTCCGCGGCGACGTCCCGCCACTCGGGCTCGACCATCCGATCTTCCGCCTGGTCGGGGCGGGACGCAGCGGGGGCCGCAGGCCAGGCGCGCGCGACAAGCACGCCCTCCTCGACGAATGAAGCGTGCCGTCCTGTGGGACTCGAGCGCAGTGCTCGCGCTCCTCGACGCCGACGACGCGGATCACGATCGAGCAGCCGCGCACGCCCGGCGCATCGCGACGGAGCGACGTCCCAGCTTCATGACGAACTACGTGGAGGTCGAGGCGCACGCGCTCCTGCTCCGAAAAGTCGGCCGATCGCTGGCCCGCGACTGGCTCCTGCGCGGAGGTCTCCCGGTGCTGAGGGTCTCGGCCGAGGAGGAGCGACGAGCCAGGGAGATCCTCGCGAAGTTCGACGACAAGGACTGGAGCTTCTGCGACGCGATCTCGTTTGCCGTCATGGATACGCGCGAGGTGCGGCTCGCGTTCAGCTTCGACGCGCACTTCCGACAGTATGGCCGGTTCGAGGTCCTGGGCGGATGATCCGCGACGCGTGAAGCAGGTCGTCTTCCACGTCGGCGCCCACCGATCGGGGTCCAGCACGATCCAGGGCATGCTGAAACGTCGCCGGGAGGAGCTCGCATCCGCTGGTCTGAAGGTGCTCGTCCGCAACGACCTTTCCAGGGGCGTCCTCCTGCGGCAGGTCTTCGCGATGCACAGGGGCAGTCTGCGCGCGCTCGCGACAGCCTGGCCGATTCATCGAGCACCCGGCACGGCGATCGTCGTGTCCGAGGAGAACCTCCTCGGCACCATGCCGGGCCACCGGTCGGTCGGTTTCTATCCGGGGTACGCGCGCGCCATCGACGGGCTGCGACTGCTCGGCCGCATGTTCGACGTCCGGGTGCGCTGGATCGTGCGGCGCCAGGATCGGTTCCTCGAATCGGTGTACGCGTTCAGGGTCAGCCGCGGGGAGACGGAGGACTTCGCGAGCTTCAGGGCGCGTGTGGGCCAGGGGCTGCACTGGCTGGCCATCGCGCGTGCGCTCGAACGGTCGGGACTGGCAGACGTCCGTATCGGCCTCTTCGAGGATCTCTTCGACGCGGGCACCGAACGCCGTATCGGGGAATTCCTGGCGCTGCCCGGATCGAACGGCTGGCCCGAACCGCTCCGTCGCGGAAACATCGGGATGCGCGGGCCCCTGCTGCACTTGATGCGCCATCTCAACCGAGAAGCGAACCTCGATGTCGACCAGCGACGCGGGGCCCTGCGAGCGCTGCGGCGTCTCGCGCGGCGACCGGGTCTCCCCTCCGCCCGCCGGCTCGCGGGTGCGTTCGAGGCCGCGGGCGTCCCCCGGCTCTCGCCCCTGGCGTCCACCGCGCTGACCTTCGCCGCCTCCCAGCCGGCGCCGGGCTTCGACGACGACGGCCGTCGCGCGTTCCTGCGAGAATACGAGCCGGAGAACCGCGAGCTCGTGCGCATGGCCCTCGTGCAGGGACGGACGGATCGCTGGGAAGAAGTCAGCGGTCCCGGCGGGGGCTGATCCTTTCCGCCTCGCGCAGGCCGGAGAGATACGCGCCGTGCACGGTCGCGGGGTAGTCGCGGTTCGTCGCTTCGCCGGCGAAGAGCAGGCGTTCGCCGACGGGCTCGGCGAGCACGTCGTGGTCGCGCGGCGAGCCGCCGACGGGGATGAAAGAGTAAGAACCTGCGGCGAGCGGGTCCTGCGACCAGCGCGTCACTACGGCGCGCTCGGGGTCGGCGGCGGCGCGGCCGAACATCCGCCGCAGACCCTCCATCGCCCTGCCGACGACCGCCTCATCGGTCCCGCCTTCGAGCGCGCGGGCCGCGCTTCCCGCCGAGAAGGCGACGAGGATCGGCTGCTCGGAGATCGCGTGGAAGTTCAGGTACGTCGGGATGACGTTCGCGCCTTCCGACATGTACCCGAGGAACTCGGGCTCCGCCGGCCAGAACCGGCGCGGGAAGCGCATCGCGATCTTGTCGAGGGTGCCCATCCCGAGCCGGCGGATCGCGAGCTTCTTCGGCGCGGGAAGGTCCGGCAGGAAAGTCACCGCGCCGGACTTGAGCACGCCGAGCGGGAGCGTGACGACCGCGTAGTCGGCCTCGACCTCGCCGGCGTCGGTGTCGAGGCGGACGCCGTCGGCGCCGTGACGGATGCGCGTCACGCGGCGACCGAGCTGGACATCGATGCCCCGTGCAAGGCCTTCGAGCACCTTCACGTAGCCCGCCGGGAACAGGAGGTCCTCGCCCTCGAAGCCCTCGTCGTGATCTGCGTGGCCGAGCGACTGCTCCGCGAAGTCGGCCGCGGACTCCGCTTCGATCGTCGCCTGTCGCCACGCGAGCGCGCGGCGTTCGCGCGCGTCGAAGGTCTCTGTGTCCGTCACACGTCGCAGCGCCTCGGCCATCGACACGTCGCGGTCGATCTGGTCTCCCAGCTCTTCGACGGCCTCCATCGCCTCCCCCGCCGTCCTGGCGAGGGCCTGGGCGACGTCGGGTGACAGACGTCGTCCATCGTGGTCGTAGATCCAGACGTCGTCGTAGTCGGTCTCGACGGTCCGCAGCCGCGCGCGGCGCGCGAGAGCGGTGATCGGGTTCCGGTCGGCGCCGTGGATCCACGCGGCCCCCAGGTCGATGGGCACTGCGAGGGAGGTGTTCGTCCAGACTCGACCCCCGATGCGGTCGCGAGCCTCGAGGACGACGACGTCGCACGAGTCCTTCAGCCGGCTCGCAGCCGCCAGGCCCGCAGCGCCGGCGCCGAGGATCGCGACCCTGCGCTTTCGCGAGGCGCTTGGCGCAGGCAACGCGGGGGCGTCGTCGTCCGAAGAGATCCACGTGCATCTCGTCGCACCCAGCGCGCCCGCGGCCAGTCCCCCGCGAAGAAGTGCGCGACGCGAGAGCATCCCCGTCACGATCGGATGATATCCTCTCGACGCGATGCGAATCGCACCCGCGGTCCTGTCGGTCTGGTGCAGCCTCGCGTGTGGCAACGGCAGATCTCCGGACTCCGAATCGGGGGCCGATGCCGGCGCGGACGCAGGCCCGATCGAGGCTACGCCTCCCGAACCGCCCTCCCCGCCCGTCCTGACGCCGTGCCCCGCAGGATGGCGAGAGGTCGAGACGCAAGCCGGCGTGGTGGCGTGCGACCCGTGGCCGCCCTCCGGTCGTGCGGACTGCGGCCCGGACGAGTTCCACCTGCCGGGACGACCGGGCTGCGAGCGGATCGGCACGCCGTGCCCGGCCGGGGACTACGCGGACGACCTGCCCGACGACACACGCTTCTTCGTCCTGCCGGGCGCGCCCGCCGGCGGCGATGGAACGCGTGCACGCCCCTTCGGCCGTGTCTTCGACACTCTCGCGGCGTCGCTCTCCGGCGACGTCATCGCGCTCGGCAAGGGGACGCTGGACGAATCCGTGATCCTGCGGCAGGGGGTCACGCTGTGGGGGGCCTGCGTCGCAGAGACCACGATCCGGTCGAGCGCCGGACCCGCGGTCGACATGCTCTCCGGCGCCGTACTGCGAAACGTCACGACCACGCACGCGGGACAGCCGGTGGCCGTCGTCACAGTCGGTAATGGGACCGATCCCACCACGATCGAGTCGGTGGTGGTCTCGACGCCGCAGGACCACGCGATCGCCTCGCAGGGCCGCCTCGTGCTGCGCGACTCGGCGGTCAGGGGTGTCGCAGGGGCGGTGGAGCCGCCCGCGATGGCGGGCCCGGCCATCAGTCTCTTTCTGGAAGCGGACGTCGAGATCGAGCGAGTCGCCGTCGAAGGGACGTGGGGAGGAGTGGTCGCTGGGGGACCGAAGGTCAGGGTCTCGGTGCGGGACGCCGCATTCGTCGACTTCGGCCGGGCCGAGGAGGCGACAGGCGGCGCGGCGCTGTGGATCGACGACGGCGCGCAGGTCGATGCACACGAAGTCGCAATCGAGCGCGGTCGATTCGTCGCGGTCCGCGTCGGGGACCCCGGAACGTCCCTGACGCTGGAAGATTGCACCGTACGGTCGACCGCAGTCGGACCCGACGGGTCTCTGGGAACGGGGCTTCAGGTCCTCGGCGGCAACGTCGAGGTTCGACGCTCGTGGATCGCAGTGAACCGAAACGCGGGCGTCGTCGTCGGACGCTCGGGGGTCATCACCCTCGAGGATGTCCTGATTGAGGACACGTCCGAGGCGGACAGAAGCGACGGCGGCATCGGGCTGGCTCTGCAGGAAGGGGCCCATGCCACGGTCGCCCGGTTGCACATCGATCGCTCGACTCGTGTCGGCGTCCTGCTCGCGCTCGAAGGGACGGTGCTGGAGGGCTCCGACGTGGGAGTGGTCGGCACGCGATCGGGCGCGCTGGACGGGCGCTTCGGCGACGGACTGCAGCTGTGGGGCGGTGCCTCGGTGGATCTGAGCCGCGTCGCCCTGCTGCGCAATCGCAGGGAAGGACTCGTCGCGCTCGACACCGGAAGCGTCGCGCGGATCGTGGATCTGCTCGTGGAGTCCACGGCCGCATCCGCATGCGCCGAAACGGGCGGGTGCGACGGAGCCGGCGGCGGGTGCGGCCTGGCGACACACCGGGGAGCTGCCGCGTCGTCGGAGCGATTTCGCATCTCGGCGAATGCGTTGTGCGGTGTGCAGGTCGGCGAAGGAAGCGCGATGGACCTGATCGACGGCGAGGTATCGGCCAACCCGATCGGCGCGAACGTGCAGTCCGCGGACTTCGACTTTTCGCGCATCGGGGGCGGCGTCGTCTACCGGGAGAACGAACGGAATCTGGACGCGACCCGGCTGCCCGCACCCGATGCGTCGGGGGTCCCACCGATCCCCGAGGAGTGAGCCGGGCGGGCAGTCCCCGATCGCATTGCGGACGGATGCGGACCTTGCGGGTATCCTCCCTCCGTGTACGCGTTTCTCTCCTGGCTGCTCTTCACGCTCGCGCCGCCGGCGGCGGACCGGGTCGCGGTCCCGGCGGGTGCGTTCACGATGGGCGCCGACCGCGGCGGCGAGGCGGACGAGCATCCCGCTCGGCGCGTGACGCTGGGCGCGTTCGAGATCGACCGGTTCGAAGTGACGAACGACGCCCACACCCGGTGCGTGACAGCGGGTGCGTGTCGTGCGGCGAAGGGGTTCGGCGAGGAATTCGAGGGGGCGCGGAGGCCGGTCGTCGGCGTCTCGTGGCATGACGCCCGCGCATACTGCGCGTGGGCCGGCGGCAGGCTGCCGTCGGAGGCCGAGTGGGAGAGGGCCGCGCGCGGAGAAGACGGACGCAGGTTTCCCTGGGGCAGCGACGCGCCGGACGAGACGCGGGCGACTTTCGGCGGAGCCCGTCGGGGGCCCCGCGACGTCGGGGCGACGCCCGCGGGAGCGGGACCGTTCGGAACGCAGGACCAGGGCGGGAACGTCTGGGAATGGGTCGAGGACGTCTACGGGCCGACCTACTACGGGGAAGCGCCGGGCCTGGACCCCCACGGCCCGACCTGCGCTCAAGCCGAGCGCGCGTACGACCGTCTGCGGAGCGAGGGCCGCGACGGGTTCACGGGATCGAACCCGATCCCGACGAGTTGCGAACGCGTGCTGCGGGGGGGCGCGTGGAACTACGGTGGGCAGGGATTGCGCTCGTCGAACCGGGTGCACCATCCGCCGAGCTTCCGCATCAAGTTCTCCGGCTTTCGCTGCGCGCGTTGACGCGAGGCGGCCGCCGGCTCAAACTGGAAGCTGCTTGAGGGGCTTGTTCGCCAGCGTCGTCGTCGGGGTCGTTTGCATCGGGTGCGGTGACTCCCTGTCCGGGATCTCGCCCTCGGTCGAGAACCCCGAGGGCTGCGAGCAGCCGACGGTGCCGGTCATCCGGTGGACGACGGACGAGCCCGGGACGAGCCAGGTCGAGTACGGACCGGACACGAACTACGGGTACGCGACGCCACTGCTCGACGCCGAGACGCGGGACCACGAGGTCGTGCTCGCCGGGCTCGCTGCGGCGGCGACGTGGCACTGGCGGGCCGTTTCGATGGTGGGGGGAGCGCGGATCGCATCGGACGACGCCACGATCGAAGCCTGTCCGCCCGCCGAGGACCTGCCGGCGTTGACCGTCCGGACCTACGATCCGGCAAGGACGGATCTTGGCTGGGTGGTGGGGAGCAACCTGTCTGAAAAGTCGCACCCGATCGTGTTCAACCGGGACGGGAGTTACGTGTGGTGGCGGTTCGGCGGCGAGCGCAAGATCGTGTCGCGCGCGCGGCTCAGCCGCAACGGCGCGGACATGCTCTACATCCTCGCGAACCAGAGCCATTCGGTGGACGAGGGGGAGATCGTCCGCGTGCCGCTGCAGGGCGGTGACGAGATCCGCACGCGCACCGTGATGAGCCACCATGACTTCATCGAACTGGCGAACGGCAACTACGTCCACCTGATGGCGGACGTGCGGGAGACGGAGATCGACAGGGAGGACCCGCCGACCGTCGCGAGCGTGGTGGGTGACACGCTGGTGGAGGTCGAACCGGACGGGACGGTCGTCCGCGACATCGTTTCCGTGTGGGACCACTTCTCGCCGATCGGGTACGTGGATCCGAAGACGGATCGGCGCTTCTACCCGCAGGGACTCGACTGGACACACTGCAACGGGATGATCTACGTCGAGGAGGAAGACGCGCTGTACGTGTCCTGCAAACACATCTCGACGGTCCTGAAGGTCGACTTCCCGACGGGCGAGCTGGTCTGGCGCCTCGGCGGGGATTTTTCGGACTTCGAGCTCGTCGGCGAAGGAGACGGGTTCCATGGGCAGCACGCGATCGCGCGCACCGAGGGCGGATTCACTCTGTTCAACAACCGGGCGGACCTGCGGGACGAGAACGACTTGCTCTGGAGCGAGGCGGTGGAGTTCGAGGTCGACGAGGAGAACGGGACCTACGAGCGGATCTGGAGCTACGACGCCGACAAGGAGCTGTACACGTTCCTGATGGGGGGCTGCGTCCACACACCGAACGGGAACGTGCACACGAGCTGGGGGATCCGAGGCGTCGTGCGCGAGCTCGATCCGGAGTCGAACGAGATCGTCTGGGACGTCGCGACTTCGGTCGGGCACGGGCTCGGCTACACGACCTGGGCGCAGTCCATCGGACCGATCGAGTAGGCGAGTGGGGTTCGCCTTCCTCTTCGGCCTCGTCGGATGCGACGGCGGATCGGACCCCCCGCCGTTCGACGGCGGATCGGACCCACCGTTCGACGGGCACATCGTGCTCACCGATGAAAACAACTATACGTACGTGAGCCGCGTGGACATCGCGAGCGTGGAGGTCACGGCCGGGCAAGACGCGGACGTCGACTGGACGGGGCTCACGACCGACATCCAGGGCCACCCGATCGACGGGGCCGAGGACGTCGACGAGGTGTACCTGACGCGGTTCGGGGACGGGCTCACGGAGGAGGGGATCGAGGAGCTCATCGCCGGCGGGATGCTCCTGCAGGAGCACATCCAGGCGACGTTCCTGTTCGAGAACGCGGAATCGGTGACCGCGAACCGGCTGACGGACTTCGCGTTCTTCGGCAGCGAGTTCATCCCGGCGGACTACCTGCTCGACGACGACGGCGTGTGGACGATCGCGCTGACCAGCGAGGGGATCCCGAGCCCGCGGGTGAGCACGTTCGTCGCGCCGCGAGACGACTCCGCAAACGACCGGATCGAGATCGGCGACGCGAGCGGGTCGCTCGAGTTCACCGCGGACCTCGCGAGCTCGACGGCGATCGGGTTCCGGGAAGTGGACTCGTACGAGATCGACTGGTCGGGCTTGACGGTCAACGGGCTCGGCAACGAGATCGACTTCTCGCGGATCGAGGAGATGCTGATCGGTCGGTTCGAGGGGATGACGGTGGAGGAGTTGCAGACTCGCGTCCTCGACCTCGAGCTGATCGCGGCGGAGAAGTACACGCTCGACGTGCGCGGAGATCGGTCCGCGGACCCGGCGAGTGCCGCGGACGAGGGCGGCGCGCCGTTCCCGGGGTTCGGATCCGGGACGCTGTGGCTCGTCGTACTGCGGTGCAGCGGCCCGACCTGCACGAACCCGGCGCCCGCGTTCCTCGGGGTGCTGAACGTCCTCTGATGGGCCTTCCCGAGGTCTACCTCTCGGCGCCGGCAGTCGTCCTTCCCGGCCGGAAGGTCGGCAACGACGAGTTGCTCTCAAGAGTGCGACGGGCCTTCCGCGGGCCGGAAGCAGAGTGGGCGGATGTGGAGCGGAGGATTCGGTTCGTCTGGAAGCAGTGCGGGTCGAAGGAGCGCTGGCTCGCGGAGGAGCAGTCGCGGCCGGTCGCGGATCACGCCGTCCGGGCGGCGCAGGCGTGCCTCTCGGCACAGGGAGTCACGGCGGAGACGATCGACGCGGTGCTCTACGGCGGGATCCCACGCGAATACTTCGAGCCCGCCACGGCGGCGGAGATCGCGGCGAAGCTCGGCGCGAAGCGCGCGGCCGTGTACGACGTCGCGTCGGCGTGCGCGGGGTTCTTGCTCGGAATTCACGCGTGGGTCGGCCACGCGGCGGTCGACGAGGGCGTCCGGACGGGGCTCGTCACCTGCGCGGATCTGACGGCGGACAGGCTCTCGTACGACGTGCAGAAACCAGAGGATCTGGAGCTCCTCGCGGCGGGGCTCACGATCGGCAATGCGGCGGCGGCGGTCCTCCTGTCGCGAAGCCCGTTGCGGTCCTGCGGGCGGATCGTGGCGATGCTCGTCGAGTCGCTGCCCGAGCATCATGCGCTGACGCGGGCGCCGGTGGACGGGCACTTCACTTGCCGGAGCACCGAGCTCTTCGGGCTCGCGAAGCACGTGCCCGAGCACGTCGGGAGACTGCTCGGACGCGCCGGGTGGGCGGCGCAAGACGTCGCGTGGATCGCGTCGCATCAACCGTCGGAGCGGTTGCTGCGCGAGGTCGCGCGCAAGATCGGCGTCGATCCGGCCCGCGTCCCTTCCGTGCACGACCGCTACGGAAACGCCGCGTCGAGCTCCGTGCCGCTGGCGCTCGACGCGATCGTCCGAGAGAAAGGCCTGCGGACTGGAGACAAGATCGTCCTGTCGACCCAGGCCGCGGGCTTCGTCATGTGCTCGCTGGCGGTGGAGTGGGTCTAGGCAGATTGTACGCCGTGTAGACGAACTGGAAGTCGCGCAGGAGCCGGTCCCGGTCGATGCCGTAGGTGGCGAGGTCGTAGCGGTGCTCGCTCTTCCAGCGCGCCTGCCGTGCTGCGGTCTCGGCGATGCGAGCGCTGAAGGCATCGTCGGGCACGACCTCGATGAAGTCGAGGATGCGCTTCATCTCGGACGAGAAATCCTTCATCAGGACGTCGTAGCGGACGACGAGGACGTTGCGCGCCGGGAGCTGGCCGGCGCTCTCGGCGTCGAGGAAGCCGCGGTACAGGCCGATCGATGCCTGATAGAGACGGTCGAAGTACCGTTTGCGAACCTCGGGCGCCACCTTCGAGACGGGCATTCTCTGCAGGATCGTGCCGGAGACGAGGCTCATTCCCGACGGCACGGTCTCCAGCGGATCGCGCACGAGATAGATCATCCGCGCGTCAGGAAACGCTTGGAGCGCCGCGGCAGGCCGGAAGGACATCGAGAAGAGCTTCGCGACGACGCGGTCCTTGCGGTGCCAGTGCGCGTTGCGAACGAGACATGCGCGAAGCCACGCGAAGTCACGTGCTGCGGTGCGAGCGGGGTGGCCGTGCGGATCGACGTAGTCCGAATGGTCGGCGTCGTCCCAGGCGAGCTGGTACCCGTAGAGGAACAGGCCGTCGAAGAACCTGGCGAAGACGAGCGCATCGTCCGTCTCGACGGACGTCAGCGACGTGTCGTGCGCTTTTGAGTCGCTGAAGCGCGGGAGCCGACGAGAGAGCCAGGGGATGAACGGCCGTGCGAGCGCGCGCAGGGTGAGTGACGGCAGAAGGATGTGCCAGACCTCATGTCCGCAGCCGACTCCGCTGTCGCAGAGGAAACGGTGGAGGAAGGTCGTTCCGCTGCGGGGAGCGCCGACCACGAAGATGGGCCGATCGAGTGCGCGCCGGCGCGCACCCGGGAAGAACACGTGGTCCAGCATCAGTCCGGCGCGAAGGACGACGTGGTAGATGGACAGGAGGACGAAGCCGAGCAGCGGCCGCAACGTGAACCCGAAGGTCCGACGCAGGATGCCCCAGACGAGGAAGAAGCGGCCGATCAAGCCGTCGGGCAGCATTGCACCGTGTTCCGACCGGCACAACCGGCCGGGATTCCTCTGTTTTTTCGGATGGGGGAGCCTCCCCTAGCGAGCAAATATAGACCCATGAAGGAGCGTCTCATGACCATGCGCAAAGTTCTCGTCGCGACACTCGCCGCAGCCTGCCTCTTCCCAGCGACCGCGCTCGCAGTCGCGGACGGACCCGCCGGCGGCTTCACACCCGAGGAGGCGGAGAGGCTGCGCAAGGGGCGGAGCGTGGCGCGCCCCCTCGAAGGACACGACCGGCTCGTCGGAGGGAACGCCTGGGTGGTCGTCCGTAGCAGTCCCGACGAGGTGTGGCGGGCGCTGACGGACCTGTCCGCGTACCGGCGCGTCTTCGGTTTCGTGGACCGCATCGAGATCATCCGCTCGTCCGGAGAGCGGCGCACGGTCCGGATCGAGGAGCAGGAGGCCTACTTCACGCTCTCGTACCTGGTGCAGCTGCGGATCGACGAAGGCCGCCGCGAGATCGAGTTCCGCCTCGACCCGTCGACGCGCGAGCACGTCCGTGACGGCTGGGGCTTCGTCCATCTCGACGCGATGCCGGACGGACGCACGCTCGTCACCTACGGTGCGGCGGTGAATCCGGGGAACGACATGATCCGCTCCCTCTTCGAGGAAGGAATGGAAGCGCGCCTGCTCGACGCGCCGGAACGGCTCAAGAGGCTCATCGAGCGCGACAGCCGGCGGCGGGTCCGCGCACGGGTCGCGGCGCAGGGACGCAGGGCATTCCCCCGGGTACGGTCGAGCCGCGCGGCCGATCGCGCCGCGGAAATCCGCGCCCGTGCGGCGCAGCGGGAGGTCGCCGTGGCGCGCGCCGAGGCGACTCACCCCGAGCCGGCGGCTCAACCTGCCGAGCCTCGCCCCGACGTCCCCTTCGCGCTCCCCCCCGATGCGGAGTGCCTCAGGTAGGTTCGCTCACAGGCAGACGCCGCAGAAGCACCCGCCGAAGATCCCTCCCTCGCAGGGGATGTCGCAGCCGCCGCAGTTCGCGTTGTCGAGCGATACGTCCGTGCAGACGCCGTCGCAGCACTCGAACGCGAGACCGCAAAGGACGTCGACCTCGTCGCACCCGCCGCCGCAGTCGCCGCCGCTGCACTCGCCGTCTTCGCAGGTCTCGTCCACCGCGCACGCCGCTGCGCAGGCTCCGCAGTTCGACTCGTCGGTCTGCAAGTCCACGCAGGCGTCGGTGCAGCAACCTTCGCCAGCCGCGCAGGCCGCCCCGCCCCCGCAGGCGCACGAGCCCGCGGAGCAGTTCTCCCCGTCCGCGCACGGCGCGTCGCAGGCCCCGCAGTTCGCGGCATCGGCGTTCGTGTCGACGCACCCGGCCTCGACGCAGCAGCTGAGCGCGCCGCATCCGCCCGCGCACAGGTCCGTGCACGCGGAGTCCCGACAGGCGAGATCGACGTCGCAAGGAACACCGCAGGCCCCGCAGTGTTCGCGATCGCTCGTGAGGTCGACGCACCCCGCGCCCGCGTCGTCGCAGCACTCGAGACCCGCGGCGCAGCCGCCTGCGCAGGGGACGACGCACTCTCCGGCCTCGCAGACACGCCCCGCGGCGCACGCGCGCTCGCATTCGCCACAGTTGCCCTCGTCGGTCGCGAGGTCGACACATCCGACACCGTCGCAACAGACGTCGGCGCCGCAGCCGCCCGGACAGGCCGGTCCGCACAGTCCGTCCGCACAGACGTCGCCCGCTCCGCACGGGGCACCGCAATCACCGCAGTTGCGTTCGTCCACGGAGAGATCGACACACGCGTCGTCGCAGCACAGCAAGCCGTCCTCGCAGGGGATCGTGGCACCGCACCTGCACTGTCCGGATACGCACTGGTTCGAGGTCGCGTCACAGGCGACGCCGCACCCGCCGCAGTGCTCGACGTTCGTCGAGGTGTTTGCGCAGACGCCCGGCGGATCGCAGCAGGTCTCCCCGGCGCCGCAGGGAGTCAGCGTCTCGCCGCAGGCCGGGCGACACAGCCGGTCGACGCAGATCTCATCCGCCTGGCAACGCCCCCCGCAGGGGTCCGCGTCGGTGTCCGCGTCCGAATCCGCGCCGACGTCCGAGTCGGCGTCGGCGTCGGCGTCGGTCGCCGGCGCCTGGTTCTCTCCCGACGCGCAGGACGCGACCGTCAGCAGGGCGGGGAGCAGGCGACGGCTCACACGTGACCCGAAGGCTAACACGGTCGCTCCACCGGGCCTGGCCTCCCATGGGTCCTAGGAGGCTGCTTGACAGGCGGGGAAGCGCGGGACACACTAACTCCATATTGCCTACCGATTAAGTAGGGAATTCGGAGAGCGAGAGAAAAACCGTGGATCGTGACGAGTTGCAGGCGTGGGTGATCGAGGATCAGCGCAGGAACATCGCGCGCCTCCGGCGGGGCGAGATCACCGACGCACAGTTCCTCCCGATGCGCCTGTGCAACGGCCTGTACATGCAGCGGCCCGAGGTGAAGCACATGCTGCGCATCAAGATCCCCGCCGGTGTCTGCACGGCGGATCAGATCGAGGCGGTCGCCGACGTGACCGAGCAGTGGGGACGCGGCGAGACGCACGTCACGACGCGGCAGGACTTCCAGATCCACCATCTCGAGATCGACGACCACGCACCGGCGATGGAGCGTCTCGCGGTGGGCGGCGTCACGACGCGTGGCGCTTGCTCGGACACCGTGAGGAACGTCACGGCATGCCCGCTCACGGGCGTCGCCGCCTCGGAGCGTTTCGACGTGACGGCGCACGCACTCGCCGTCAACGACCACTTCCTGTTCCACCCACTCAACGGGCGCCTCCCGCGAAAGTTCAAAGTCGCCATCTCGGGGTGCGACGACGACTGCGCACAGGCGATGATCAACGACATCGCTCTCTTCGCGAGCGTACAGGATGGCGCACGCGGCTTCCGCCTGTACGCGGGCGGCGGGCTCGGACCCACGCCGGAGATGGCGCACCGCATGCGCGACTTCGTCCCCGAGGACGACGTCCTGATCGTCTGCGAGGCAGTCGTCCGTCTCTACTATCGCGACGGCGAGCGCAAGAACCGCAAGCGCAACCGGATGAAGTTCCTGCTGCGGCGCCTGGGCGAAGCGGCGTTCCGTAGGCGCCTCGACGAAGAAATCGAGTGGGTCGAGGCCGAGCACGGAGAAGCGCTTCGCGCCCAGTTGCGCGATGTCACGTCGCGGTACGCCGAACCCGAACCCCTCCCGCCCGAGGCGGGCGTCCCAGAGGGCGGCCTCGAGTTCCAGCACTGGATCCGCACGAACACGGCGCCGCAGACGCAGCCTGGCTACCGACATGCGACGATCTCCCTCCCGCTCGGGAACGTGACGAGCGCGCAGCTCCGGCGCGTCGCGAACCTCGCGAGGGCCCTCGGAAACGGGACGGCCAGAGCCACTCCGAGCCAGAACCTCGTCCTGAGGTTCGTCCCCGAGGCGCGACTGCACGACCTTTGGGCCGGGCTCGTCGAGGCGGGGCTCGGCAAGCCCGACGCGGACCACGTCAACGACGTCATCTCGTGCCCGGGGGGCGATTACTGCAGCCTGGCGATCACGAAGTCCATGACGGTCTCGACGAAGGTGAACGACCTCCTCGGGTCGAACGGCATCGTGGAGAGGCTCGGCAAGTTCTCCATCCGCGTGAGCGGTTGCCCGAACGGCTGCGGCCAGGAGAAGGTCGGGGACGTGGGGCTTTCGGGCCTCGTCAGCAAGGACGAGTATGGAATCGAACGGCCCTTCTACTCGATCCGCGTCGGCGGCGGCGTGGGCGAGGACGCCAGCGGAGGCAAGCGGATCGAACGCCGCTTCAGCGAGGCGGACGCTCCCAGGGCCATCGACGCGATGGCGCGCCACTACGTCGAGAATCGTCTCCCTGGCGAGTCGTTCCGCGCGTTCGTGACGCGAACCGGCACGAAGGACCTGTCGCGTGCGGCGGCAATCGCCGCCGAGGGACGAGCAATCTAACCCCTCAGGCGCGCGAGCAGACGGACGTCGGCCGGAGGGAACTCCTCGTCACGCAGATCGGCGAGGGGAACCCAGCGGTGGCCGGCGACTTCGAGGTCGCGCGGCTCCCCGGCCAGGCGCGTGCATCGGTAGAAGATCAGAAGGACGCTCTTCTCCGGATACGCGTGGAAGACGACGTCCATCACGGAATCGACGCGGACCTCGATGCCGAGCTCCTCGCGAAGCTCCCGCACGAGCGCGGCCTCGGGCGCTTCGCCGTCCTCCACCTTGCCTCCGGGAAACTCCCAGAGGCCCGCGAGATGCGTCCCCGCGAGCCTCTTCGAGACGAGGACCCGACCGGCTTCCTGGATGACTCCGGCCGCGACGAGGACTACGGGCACGCGTCGGCGTACACGCAGATCGCGAAGGTGTCGTCGCCAGGATAGCTGCAGCAGGACGTGCCGGCGGGACACGCGTCACATTCGCCGCACGCATCGCAACCGAACGCCGGCACCCAGTCGAGGCACTCGCCAGCGCTGCAAATCTGATCGACCGTGCAGGACGCACCGCGGCAGCCGCCGCAACGCAGGACGTCCGTGTCGAAGTCCGTGCACAGGTCGATGTCTCCGTCGCCGCTCCGATCGCACTCGTCGAGCCCGGCCGGGCAATCCGCGTCGACGCAGGCGCCTTCCGAGCACCGATTCGGGTCCGCGCAGTCGAAGGCCCCGCCACAGCCGCCGCAGTTGTCGGGATCCACCTCGGTGTCGACGCAGAAGGTGAAGCCGCCGCCACCACCGAACGCGCACTCCGTGAAGCCCGGGCGGCACTCGCAGGAGCCGGCCACGCAGTACTGGGCGACCTGACATACGGTGTTGCAGGCGCCGCAGTTTTCCGGGTCGACCTCGGTGTCGGTGCAGACCGATCCGCCGCCGAGCCAGTCGGGGGCGACGCACTCCACGAGATCCGCGCCGCACTCGCAGTTGCCGCTCACGCAGTCGCCCGCGCAGAAGTCGCCGCAACCGCCACAGTTCGCCTCGTCGCTCGAGGTGTCCGCGCAGTAGTCTCCGCAGTTCACCTGCCCCACGGGACAGATGCAGCGCCCCGTGTCGCAGGTCCCTCCGACGGGGCACTCGGTCCCGCAACCGCCGCAGTTCGCCTCGTCGCTCGACACGTCCGCGCAGACCGCCACGCAGTCGAGGTACCCCGGCGCGCAGTCGCACACGCCGTCCGCGCAGACCTCGCCGCCGCGGCAGGTCTCGCCGCCGCAGGTGCAGACGCCGCCCTCGCAGGTCCCTCCCCCGCCGCACGCGAAGTCGCATGCGCCGCAGTGCGCCTCGTCCGTCGCCAGATCCACGCAGGTCTCGCCGCACATCGTCGTCTCGCACGATGTGTCCGTGCCGGTGCCGGTGTCGGTCCCGGTGTCGCTGTCGGTGTCCGTGTCGACGTCCGTGTCCGTGTCGACGTCGGTGTCGACGTCCGTGTCGCTGTCGACGTCCGTGTCCGTGTCGGCGTCCGGCCCGGCGTCGGCGAGCTTCGTAGACTTTCCGCCGCAGCCGACGATCGAGGCGAGACTAAGCGCAAGGCAAGCACGGGTCATGGCGAACCTCCGGGGAGGATGGTAGCAGGATCGGTCGGGGACGAAAGCGAGGAGGCCGGTGTGAAGCGGCGCCGTAGCGAGGGCGACGAGCCGGGGCAAGATCCGCGCCGGGCGGACCGAGGACCGACGAAGCGTACTCGATGTACGGAGAGGAGGCCGCAGGGAGCATGGCGCGGAGATTGCCCCGGATCGTCGGCCGCAGTAGGCGGCGTTTCACACCGGCCTCCTACGGACAGGCGTCGTCGTACAGGCAGATCGCCTGGGTGTCGTCCCCGGGGTAGGCGCAGCAGACGGTCCCGTCGGCGCAAACATCGCAGGGGCAGGCGGCACACCCGAAGGCCGGTACCCACCGCGTGCACGCGCCCCCGACGCAGATCTCGTCGGCGTCGCACACGGCGTCGCCCCCGATGTTGCTCAGCGCGCCGCCGGGGCACCCGCCGCACGCGAGCTCGTCGGTGTCGAAGTCGGTGCAGTAGTCGGCCAGGTCGTCGCCTCCTGGCCCATCGCAGGCATCCGTCCCCGCCGGGCACGCGTCGACGCAGGCCCCGGCCGAGCACACCTGGAACCCGCATCCGGTGAAGCACGCGCCGCAGTTGCCCTCGCTCGTCTGCAGGTCCGCGCAGTACGGGCCGCCCCAGTCCGGATCGCAGCTGTCCATCCCGGGCCGGCACTCGCAGTTGCCTGCGACGCAGTACTGGGAGAAGTCGCAACCGTCGCCGCAGGCGCCGCAGTGGTTCGGATCCTCGGTCGTGTCCGTGCAGACCGTCTCGCCGCCGACGTCGCACTCCGTGAGCGCGCCGCAGTCGCAGACGCCGCTGATGCACTCGCCGGGACAGAAGCTCCCGCAGCGACCGCAGTTCGCGAGGTCGGCAGACAGGTCCGCGCAGACGTCGCCGCAGTTCACCTCGCCCTCCGGGCAGCGACAGGCGCCGGCGACACACTCGCCGCCGGCCGGACAGGCGACGTCGCAGGCGCCGCAGTTGTCGGGATCCGCCGAGACGTCCACGCACGAGTCCGTACAGTCGATCCTCCCGCCGACGCAGTCGCACAGGCCGTCGACGCAGCTGTCTCCGGGACGGCACTCGACTCCGGCGCACAGGCATGCGCCCGCGGTGCAGTCCAGGCCGTCGCCGCAGGGGGCGCCGCACGCGCCGCAGTGGCCCTCGTCGGTCTGCGTGTCCACGCATTCGCCGCCGCAGTCGGTCTCTCCGGCCCCGCAGCCCGTGTCCGAGCCGGTGCCGGTGTCCGTGTCCGTGTCCGTATCCGTGTCGGCGTCGGTATCGGCGTCCGTATCGGTGTCGGTGTCGGCGTCCGTATCGGCGTCCGTATCGGTGTCGGTGTCCGCGTCGGTGCCCGGCGGGACGGTCTTCTTGTCGCCTCCGCAGCCGACGAGGGAGAGGGAAAGAGAAAGGAAGAGAGCAAGGCAGGCCCCGGTCTTCATCATGAGGTGGACTGTGCCAGGGAAGGGGGCCGGGCGACAAGCCCGGCCCCGGATGGTTCACGACCCGACGTCGCCTACGGATCCCCGCACGGTCGAGGTGCGGGTCGCAGGCCCGTGCGGATGCGCGCTTCCGCGCGCGCCGTTCGACGGGCGCCGGAGCCCACGGGACGGGCGATCCGGAGGCGGGTTCAGGAGGGAACTACGGGCAGGTGTCGCCCTCGACGCAGATCGCCAAGGTGTCGTCGCCGGGGTATGTGCAGCAGGCCCAGCCGCCGGGGCACTCGTCGCAGTCGCCGCAGTTGTCGCAACCGTACGCGGCCACCCAGTCGGTGCACCCGCCGCCCACGCACACCTGGTACGACTCGCAGATGTCGCCCGACGCGCCGCCCGCGTTGCTGCAGCCGCCGCAGTTGAGCGGGTCGGTGTCGGTGTTCGTGCAGTAGTCCGCGATCGCGTCGCCGTCGCCCGGCTCGTCGCAGGCAGTGCTTCCCTCGGGACAGGCCGCGACGCACACGCCGGCGCTGCACACCTGGGCCGCTGCGCAAGCCGTCGCGCAGGCGCCGCAGTGCGAGTCGTCCGCCTGCAGGTCGAAGCAGATGTCACCCCAACCGACGTCGCACTCGGTGTGAGTCGGCCGGCACACGCACCCGCCGTCGGCACAGAACCGGTGCGAGTCGCCGCCTCCGCCGCCCCCGCCGCAGAAGTCGCCACAGGAGCCGCAGTTCGTGGGATCCACGGCCGTGTCCGTACAGACGGTCCCGCCGCCCCAGACGTCGCACTCGGAGAGATCGCCGCAGTCGCAGACACCGCTGATGCACTCGCCCGAGCAGAAGTCGCCGCAACCGCCGCAGTTTGCTTCGTCGCTCGCCAGGTCCGCGCAGACGCCCTCGTCCACGCAGTTCACCAGGCCCTCGGGGCACCGGCACACGCCCGCGGCACACTCGCCGCCGACGGGGCATGCAACCCCGCAGCCGCCGCAGTTTGCGACATCGGTCGAGACGTCCGCGCAGACGCCGCCGCAATCCACTCGGCCGCCGACGCAGTCGCACAGTCCGTCGACGCAGGATTCTCCGGGCAGGCATGCGAGGCCCGCGCACAGACAGACTCCGGCGGTGCAGTCCAGGCCGTCTCCGCACGGCGCGTCGCACGCGCCGCAGTGGCCCTCGTCCGTCTGGGTATCCACACACTCGCCGCCGCAGTCGACCTCGCCGCCTCCGCAGCCGGTGCCGGTGCCGGTGTCGGTGTCGGTGTCGGTGTCGGTGCCGGTGCCGGTGCCGGTGTCCGTCTCCGTGTCGGTGTCCGTGTCAGCGTCCGCGTCGGTATCGGAGTCCGTGTCCGTGTCCGTGTCCGAATCGCCGGCGGGCGGCGCATTCTTCGAGTCGCCTCCGCAGCCCGCGGCCCACACGGTACACATCCCCAAGATCGCCCAGTGCCTTCTCATTCGCCTCTCCTTCTGCCCGTGAAAGATCGCGCCCGAGAAGGGTCGAACGGCAACGGCCGAGCGAGGATGCAGGCGGGCGCCACCAGGCATCACTGATCGACGAAGTGTCGGCCGGCCGGGCCGGCGGCTCATCCCGTGCCCGACCCGGCCCGCGCACGAACCTGAAATCACTCACTTATTCGTCGAGATCCACATCCACCGTGTAGTTCCCGCAGGTGGCCTCGCCGTACCCGTCCACGATCACGAAGTAGATCCCCTCGTCGACCACCGTGGCGAGGCTCGACTGCAATCCCACGCAGGCGTCGTCGTCGCAGGCGACCTCCTCGGCCGCATTCCCGCACCCGTCCTCGCGCACCGCCAGGACCGTGTCCCACAGGTCACCGCAGGTGTCAGCCGTGACGACATGGTCTCCGGGGCACTGCGTGAAGAAGTACGCGCGATCGGGTCCCACCCCGCCGCAGCTCGCGCTCGTGTCGCTTCCCGCGCCGCAGGTGGTACCGGAGTACGAGCCGTCGGCGCTCATCCGCGTCGCCCCCGCGCAGCCGACCTTGCGGTAGTGAAGAAAGAAATCCCCCGCGTCGCCGTCCCAGCCGTCGACCACGACGTAATACGTCCCCGCGGCGAGCTCCATCGCAATCTGCGACTCGAACCCGCAGGCGTCGTCGTCACAGCCTCCCACGACCTCCGTGCCCGCGCAGCCGTCCCGGATCGACAGGATCGTGTCGTAGTCGGACCCGAAGGTGTCGAGATAGACGATCTCGCGCGCAGCGAGCGTGAACCGATAGACGACGTCGGGGCCGTCGGACGTCGCGCCGCAGGAGTCGTAGTCGTTCGCCGTGCCTGCCGTCGTCCCGACGAACGTCCCGCCGCCACCCATGTCGATCGCGTCGGCGCAGACGTCGTTCGTCACGCAACCCTCGTCCACGAGCGCATCGCAGTCGTTCGACACTCCGTCGCAGATCTCCGGCGCCCCCGGGTGCACCGAGGCGTCCGCGTCGTCGCAGTCGTCGCCGCCGCAGCCCAGGCTCCCATGCCCGTCGCCGTCGACGTCGACGATCGGATGGACGCACCGATCGAGCCCTTCGTCGCACGAGTCCGTCGTGCACGCGTCGGCGTCGCCGCAGGCCGGTGGCAGCGCCGCCACGCATCCCACGCCCAGGGCGCAGTCCTCGGGCCCGTTGCAGAAGACCCCGTCAGAGCAGAGCGCGTCGAGCGGCGCGTGGACGCATCCCAGCACCGCATCGCAGTCGTCCACGGTGCATGCGATCCCATCGTCGCAGTCGAGCGCAATCCCGGCCCCGCAGCCGTCTTCCGCGTCGCAGGTCTCCGATCCGTTGCACGCATCCCCGTCGTCGCAGCGGCCGTCGTCCGGCACCTGCACGCAGGCGTCGCCGCCGTCCCGACAGGTGTCGCGCGTGCACGCCACGCCGTCGTCACAGTCGGGAATGTCCTTCGCGACGCATCCCTCGTTCGGCTCGCATTCCTCCGCACCGTTGCAGCTCTCGCCGTCGTCGCAGGCTGCGTGGTCGGGCACCGATCCGCAGGCGTCGCGCTGCACGTCGCACCGATCGACGGTGCACTCGGTCCCGTCGTCGCAGCTCGGCACGTCGCCGGCGAGGCACCCGAAGGCCGTGTCGCAGGTCTCGACGCCGTTGCAGTGGATCCCGTCGTCGCAACCTGCGTCGTCGTCGCAGCTCGGACCGGGCACGCAGCCGTCGGCGCCCCGGCACAGGTCCCCGGCCGGGCACCGCGAGTGGTCCGGCAGGATCACGCAGGCCCCGTCCGTCGGGTCGCAGGTGTCGCGCGTGCAGTCGACGCCGTCGTCGCACTTGATCGGCTCGCCGGACGCACAGATCCCCTGGGCGCACGTCTCGACGCCGTTGCAGGCGTCCGAGTCGTCGCAGTCGCCGTCCGTGCTGCACGGGACTTCACCGCCGTCGTCGTCGTCGCCCGGCCCGTCGTACGCCGGGTTCGCGACCGTTCCGCACCCCACCACCGCCCACACCACCCAGAAGACCCATCTGCGCATCGGCCACCTCCGGTTCCCTACGACGCGCATATGGACCCGGCATTCGCACGCGGCGAATTAATCCCGATTAAAGATCGATTACAGGACGACGATGGTGACCTCGCGCTGCAGCGCGTACCCTCCACCTTCGCTCCCGAGGAGGCGCGCGAGCCCAGCCTTTCGCAGGGTCGCCATCGCAACGCGCACCCGGTTCGCCCCGGCGCCCGGCGTGACCTTCTCGCCGGGCCACCCGGCAGCGAGCAGCTCGTCGACCGTCAGGGAACTGCCGGGATGCCGCTCCCATTCGGCGACGAGCCGCGCGAGGACCCTCGCGATCGCCTTGCGCGTGCCGAGCGAAACCCGCGGCAGCCCCGGTGCCTCGAACCAGGCGCCGTCCCGGGCGACCAGAGTCGCCGCGGCGCGCAGGGACCGTTGCAGGAGCCGAACCGCGAGCCGCAGTTCGTCCGAGGGAGGGACGGACGCGGCCCGCGCGAGAAGCGCCTGCACCTCGGCGACAGCCCCTCGCCGCAAGTCGAGGTGGCCCGCGTGGACGGCGACGGCCGCCGCGAGGGACGGATCCCCGACGTGGGCCTGGATCTCGTCTGCCGCCGCGAACGATGCGGCTGCATCGGCCTCGTGGCCGAAGACCGCCTGCACCGCCCCCCGCCCCGCCAGGAACGTCGACTCGAGCCGCGCGTCGCCGATCTCCCGCATGGCGGCGATCGCGTCCTCGTAGTCGGCACACGCCTCCTCCAGGCGGCCGGTCTCGTGCAGGATTCCCGCCCGGATTCCCCGCATCGCACCCTCGACCAGGCGATCTCCGAGCCCCCGGACGATCTCGAGCGCACGCTCGATGCCGCGCTCCGCTTCCCCCATCGCGCCGTCTTCCTGATGCAGGACCGCAAGGTTCGCGAGGACGAGTGTCTGCTCTCGCAGGTCGCCGAGCGCCTCGAACGCGGACAGCGCCTGACGGTATGCGCGCTCGGCCTTGCGAAATCGGCCGGCGACGAGGTGAAGGCTCCCGACCTCGGCACGCGCCAGCGCCTCGTAACGCAGGTCGCCGCTCTTGCGGCACAGCCGGAGCACCCCCTCGAGCCGTTCGCGCGCGGCCTCGGGCCTCGCCCGGCTGCGTTCGTGGACCGCTTCGCTGAGCAGGACGCGACCTTCCTGGACGACGTCGCCGGCAGCACGCGCCGCCGACAGTGCGCGCGCGAAGCAGTCGTCGGCCTCGTCCGCCCGTGCCTGCGTCCTGCGGATCCCTCCGAGACCGCGCAGCGCCGCGGCGGCCACGGCAGGCCCCAGAGTCTCGACCTCCGGCGACACGGCGGCCTCGAACTGCTCGCAGGCCTCGTCCAGGCGGCCGCACCGCTGCAGCGCGCGGCCCCTCGCCACCCGCGCACGCGCGATCGCAACCCGGTCCGCGCCCGCACGCAGCGCGGCATCGATCGCGGCCGCGATGTGCGCGAGGTGCGATTCCATCGGTCCCCCCGCGGTGGTGATCGGGTCCGAAGCGATGGCAAGCCGGATCGCCCTGTGGGCCGACTCGCGACCGGGCTCCGAGAGGCTCTGCTCGAGCGCGACCGCGAGATTGTCCCGTTCGGCCGAGAGCGAGCGCAGCGCCCGGGCGAACCCCGGCCCCTCCGCGGCGGCAGCGAGCCCTTCTCCGAACTCGGCGTAGTGCGCCGCGTGACGCAGACGGACGTCTGCGGGTCCAGGCGTCTCGGCGAGGCGCTCGGTGGCGAAGGCCCGGACGACGTCGTACAGCGAGAACCGCGCCGCCGAGTCGTGCCACCCCTCGGCCCGCAGCAAGGACTTCTCCACCAGGGCCTGCAGGACGTCGAGCACTGCGCCTCCGCCCGTCCGCACGACCGCCTCGGCGGCTTCAATGTCGAAGCCGCCGCGAAACACCGAGACCTGGGCGAGGACCGCCCGCTCCGGCCCAGTGAGAAGCGACCACGACCAGACGATCGCACCTTCCATCGTCGCCTGCCGGGCGGAGGCGCCGCGCACGCCACGCCCGAGCGCTTCGAGCGGACGGCCCAGGCGACGAAGCAGCTCGCCGGGCCCGAGCGCTCGCAGCCGGCTGGCCGCGAGCTCGATCGCGAGCGGGATCCCGTCGACCTTGCGCGCGATGCCGGCCAGCGCGCGGGCATCGCAGGCCCTCGCGCGGCCGCCGCCGCGGTCGAGCAGGAGGCGTCCTGCTTCCGACCCGCGCAGCGCGGCGAGGTCGGACGTGCCCTCGGCGGGCAGGCCGAGTGGCGGCACGTCGAGGGTCCGTTCGCCCGCGATCCGCAGCAGATCCCTCGACGTCACGAGGAAGGTCGCCAGAGGCGCCGCCGCGAGCCACCGCGCGACCGTCGCGGGCGCCGCGTCGACGACCTGCTCGAAGTTGTCGAGGATGACGAGCGCTCTGCGACGTCCGGCGAGGGCGCGGCCGACGCGATCGGCCAGCACGTCCCCGCTGGCGGACGCGGGGAGGGGCGCCCCGAGCGTCCGCGCCACTGCGACCGACACGTCGTCTGCGGTCACCGCACGCTCCAGCTCGACGAACCAGGCGCCGCCGGGAAACGCGGGCAGCGCCGCGAGCGCAGCGCGCATCGCGAGCCTGGTCTTTCCGGTTCCCGCCGATCCGTGGAGCATCAGCAGGCGCTCTCCCTGGGCCAGGCTCCGTGCGATCTCGGCGAGCTCTCTCTCCCGGCCGACGAAGCTCGTCGGAGGCGGCGAGACGTTCGTCTCGGGCCTTTTCGGCTTCCCCCTGCTCATGGTCAGTAGCGGGCCTGCACCGTCAGCCCAGCGCCGAGCTGGTCCTGCCGCGAGTAGATGCGGCGCGTGCCGCTCGACGGGTCCGCAACCAGGCGCGTCGCGTTCGCGTCGTGGACGTACTGGACGAAGAGGTTGCCCGCGAGCAGCTCCGACAGGTCCCATCGCAGGTTCGCGCGGGCGCCGACGATCGGGACGGCATCGTCTCCGACCGGCAGGATGTCGACGTCACCTTCCTCGCGGATCACGAGCGTCCTCGACGCCCCGAGGCTTCCCGTGGGCGAGATCGAGGTGAACGTCGCCGGCAACTGAACGCCGACGATGAAGCCCGGGGTCAGGTGCGTGCGCGGGAAGTGCCTGTCGAAGGCGATGGCCCCGAACAGGTCCGGTTCCACCTCCGCCTCCGGCGGGATCCCCTGCCGCGGCACGAACGACGGGACGTTGCGGAGGAGGAACTCCAGCGATCGGAAGAAGCCCGTCAGGACGATCCGGTTGTACCCGTACTTCACGCGTAGCTGCAGCGCCGCGGCCGGCGCCGGCTGCAGGAGTGTCGAGCCGAACGCGTCCGGATCCTCGAGGTGCTGCTCCAGCCACGCGCCTTCAACGGATAGGGCCCAGGACAGCTTGCCCGGCACGTACTCCTCGGGTGCCGCGAGTGCGAACGGGTAGTCCGGGTCGTTCCGGTACAGCCGGAAGTCCGCGCTCGTCCCGACGTCGATCCCGTCGTGGACGACGACGCGCGCGGACCCGCCGAGCGTGTACATCGGCAGGCCCCGGACCCCGGCCTGATCGAAGCTCCCCTGCTGGAAGTACCCGCCCCCGAGATCGAGACGCAGCATCGGGGTCGCTTCCCAGCCGACGCCTCCGAGCGCGCCGTACTGCGTCTCGTCGACCGTCACGAGGTCCACGTCGCTCTCGCCGGAGACCACCTCCTGAGGCTCCGCGATGATCGTCGTCTTCATCCCGACGAACGCGCTCCACGGGCCGCGGTCGATCTGCATCTTCAGGCCCGGCGCAGGCTCCTTCGCGTCGTTCGTGAAGATCGCGTCGTCGCCCCAGGACAGGTCGTACAGGTAGCCGAGACGAAAGCGGTTCGTCGTGAACGGGAACAGCGTGAGCGACAGCTCGTCGTCGGGCCTCGACTCGTCGAGAGCGTAGGCGACGCGGAGGAACGACCCGTCGTCGTAGAGATTGATCTCCGCGGTCTCGAGCCGCCAGACGAGGAGCGCGACGAGGGACGCCTCCGTCGACACCCTCTCGACGTACCCGGGAGCACGACCCGACAGGACGAGGTGCCCGACGCTCTCGCGCCCCGAGTAGCGGGTGTCGAGGTTGTCGAAGAACAGCTCCAGCCCGTCCCGGTCGCCGACTCGCGGCAGCGGCGAAGGCGGCGCCGTCTCGGCGGTCGGTGTCAGGACGTCGTCGTCCGCATAGGTCCAGGTGATGCGTGTGTCGAGGAAGTCGTCCGCGTGGGAAAAACTGGGCATGACGGCGAGGCAGAGAAAGAAACAACAGGAGACAGGAGACAGGCAACCGGCAACCGGCAATGAAAAGCGGTCCCCGGCCAACCGCGAGAGCTCGTGAGCGCTGGTAGAGGCGATTGCCCATTGCCCGTTGCCTGTTTCCTGTTTCCTGTCTCCTGTTGCTTCTCGACGCACGGCGTGCAGTCGAGGAGCGATCTGCCTACGGATCATCTTTCTCCTCCGTCCTGCGGCTCACGCACGCCTCGGCCACGGGCGCGCCGTCTACCACGAGATCGTCCGGGCAACGAGGCTCGACGAGCCAGGGAGGTTCGAGGAACTCGACGTGGCGGAGCGTACCCGTGACGGACGCCAGCCGATCGCCTTGCGCCGTCCACGGATCGAACGCGGGGACCGTGCCCTCGGGCACCACGAAGATCTTCGGCCCCGTCCCACCCTCCAGGGAGACCGCCGTCTGTCCGAACCGGCGCAGCTGCGTCTCCTCCATGCAAAGCACGTCCGCGTCGCAGGCCGTCCGACACGCGTCCTCTTCCCCTTCGAAGTCGACGGAACCGCTGCCGTCGAGGTCACAGTTCGTGACGTCGGCGACGACGACGTCCGACACGCGGACGAGTCCGGCTTCGAGCGACTCCATGCCCGGAGCGGAAGCGAGCCGCACCGCGTCGATCTCCGTCGGGTCCGGCACCGGGCACGGCTCCGATTCGTCCCACTCGAGCGTCTCCCAGCTCGGGAACGACAGCTCGGTGTACCCGAAGAACTCGCCCACGATCCCGTCCATCCGCGAGAGCCGGTCGCACACGCGCACGAAAGGCGGCGTCGAGAAGTTGAAGAGGAACAGGTGGCCGTACCCGCCCGTCTCGTCGAGGTCGGTGACATACAAGCCGTCCACCGCGACGCGCGTCACGACGAGATCGCCGACGTCGACCGTGATCGACGCTCCATCGAGCGGCGACCGGCTCGATCCCCCCTGCACGTCCGCGACCGTCGGATTCGCGAACCACAGCGGCTCCGAGACCCCGGCGCCGCCGCGCGCGTCCTCTTCCGACTCGTCGTTCGACGCGAAGCAGCCCGGGTCGTCCGGGAAGTCGAAGCGCCCGTCGCCGTCCTGGTCGACGCCGTCCTCGCAGGCGGCTGTCCCCGGAGGCTGAGGCTCGTAGCCGACGTCCTCGAACCAGACGTGAACTTCGCCGTAGGCGAGCGCGACGCCGACCTCCACGTCCTCTGCGCGACCGCCCGTCACGCTCACGCTAGCGCCGGCTACGCCCGACACGGAGACGAGCCGGCCGGGCTCCACGCCGGCACGTACGAAGCCGTCCCAATCCATCGGGGAGCCGCCCGTGCCGATCGCCTGCACGTCGAAGACGAACGTGGTCCCGACTTCCGAAAAGGAAAGCCGGTCGTCGTCCGAGCCCGGATCGCCGTCCACGAGCGAGACCCTGAACGACGTCGGCCGATCGGACCCCGCGCCGCGCTCGATCACGCAAGCGCCGATCCACAGGGCGCAGGCCAGCACGGGCGCCCTCACGACCCGACTCCGTCCGTTCCACGCCGAAGCGTCCCGGTGCGGGTCGAAGGCCCGTCCGGATGCGCGCTTCCGCGCGCTCCTTTTGGCGGGCGCCGGTGCCCAGGGCGCGGGCGATCCGCAGGCGGGCTCACGGAAGCACCACCTCGATGCGGCCGTCAGCCGCAGCGCCGATCCGCGCGTCGATGCAGGGCAGTGACGGACAGGACTCTTCGGCCAGGGCGGCTGCGTCGGCGACACAGGCCTCGCGGTCGAGAGGTTCGAGAACCTCCGCGCAGCCCTGCGCCCACAACTCCGACAGATCCGCGATGCAGGCCGGCAGATCCTCCGCCGCGCAGGGATCCGCGCCGCGGATCCGATCGATCGCGGCCTCACGCATCGGGATGAACGTGTTCTGCTGCGTGGTGTTCCGCTCCAGCACCCTGTAGCCGCTCCCCCCACCCGCGAGGTAGTCGGACGTCGCGAGCGTGTAGGACGCAATCGGATCCAGGGCCTCCAGGATGCGTTCGCCGGCCTCGTCGCGGCCGCGATCGAAGGCGACGGTTGCGCAGTCCGGCGTATCGGCGTCCCCGGAATCGCAGCCGCAGTCGATCGTGAGCGCGACCCCGGCGACCTGCGCCTGGGCCTGGCAGCCGCGCCCGGCGGACCGATCGGAAACGAAGTCGAAGAGGTCCTGGACCTCGCGACCCGACAGCAGCATCGTCGAGATCGTGTTGTCGAAGGGGAAGACGTTGACCATCTCCTCGGCGGTGACGGGGCCGGGGCCGAGGTCGGCACGCAGGCCGGACGTGTTCGTGAGCGCGAAGTCCGTCTGGATCCCCGGACGCAGCCACATGGACTCGGCGACGAGATTGCCCAGCGCGGAGTCGTCCCCGCCGGCTCCGAAACGGCGAACGACGTCCGGGGCGTAGCCGATCACCTCCGAGAGGTCTGTCGCCTGGTCCAGCCCGAAGGCGTACGGCTCGAGGAGCTCGGCGACCTCTGCGTCCTCGGGCACGGCCCTGTCCACCGGCAAGAGCGCGTAGCGGTGCGAGGCGACGTCCCAGTCGGTCGGATCGCCGGGCGACTGCCGGACGACGACGTCCAGCCGCCCGACGTACTTCATGAACGCCCCGGAGTGGACGAGCACGACGGGCCGGCCGGCGGCGTCCTCCACCACCTTCGGGGGAGCCAGCACGATGTGCAGGTGCCCGCCGAAGACCAGATCGATCCCGGTCGTCTCGCGGATCATCTCCTCGTCCGCGCGCAGGCCCATGTGCGAGACGACCACGACGAGATCCGCGAGCGGCCGGACCAGGTCGATCCAGGCCTGCGCGATCTCGGTCGTCTCGAGGGGCGTCAGCCCGAGGCGGTTGGAGGACTCGTACAAGCTCGTCAAGGACGAGAGGTTGCCCATCCCGATCATCGCGACGCGCAGTCCCTTCACGTTGCGGACGACGTACGGGACGACGACGTCGGAGAGGGTCGGACCCGGATCGAGCGGATCGGGCGGATCGACCACGTAGTTGGCTGCGAGCGTCGGGTAGGTCGCGAAGCGGCCGGCCTGCAGCGCGAAGTTCGCGGCCCCGCGGTCGAACTCGTGGTTGCCGATGACCATCGCGTCGAGCCCCACCGCGGCGAACGTCCGCATCTCGGCCTCGCCGGAATACAGGTTGAAGATGGGCGCGCCCTGGAAGCAGTCGCCCGAGTCGACGTGCAGGACCCGCTCGGAGCGCGCACGCTCACGGCGCAGGATCCACGCGGCGCGGGCCGCGCCGCCGAAGGGCGCGTTTTCGGGGAGCAGGCCCAGACGCTCGTCGACCGCGCCGACCTCCATCTCGTAGGGCAACAGACGCGAGTGCCAGTCGGAGGTGTGCAGAAAGGTGAGGGAGACGTCTTGTCCGTCGAGGTCGATCGGGGGCGATTGGTAGGTGCAGGAGGACAGAAGCAACAGGAGACAGGAAACCGGCAACCGGCAACCGGCAACAGGAAATGAAAAGCCTCGCCCGTGACGCCTTTCATTTCCTGTTGCCGGTTGCCTGTTTCCTGTCTCCTGTTGCTTCTGTCTTCCGAGGACTCGCACCGGGCGACGAAGCCTACAACGAATCTGGATGCCCTAGCCTCGCGCGATGTCGCGGTGAAACACGGTGACCGGGACGCCTGCGATGCGGTCTGCGATCGCGCGGGCGAGCGCGACGGACCGGTGGCGGCCGCCCGTGCAGCCGATGGCGATCGTGAGGTGCGTCTTGCCCTCGCGCCGGTACAGGGGCAGGAGGAATTCGAGCAGGCTCCCGACCCGATCCAGCAGTGCGCGCGCCTCGTCGTGCCCCAGGACGACGTCCCGGACGGCCGCGTCCTCCCCCGACAGCGGGCGCAGCGCGGGATCGAAGAAGGGGTTGGGCAGGAAGCGGACGTCGAAGACGAGATCCGCGTCGACCGGAAGGCCGTACTTGAATCCGAACGAGACCAGGCGAACTTGAAGGTCGACGCCCTCACCCCCGAAGTACTCCACGAGCAGACGCCGCAATTCGTGCGTCGACAGGCGCGTCGTGTCGATCACGCGGCTCGCGCGCGCACGCAGGGGACCGAGGCGCTCGCGTTCGAGCTTGATTCCCGCCAGGACGTCGCCCGTGGGCGAGAGGGGATGGGGGCGGCGCGTCTCGCTGAACCTCCGGACGAGCGCCTCGTCCGACGCGTCGAGAAAGACGATCTCGAGCTGGTAGGCGTCGTGATCGAGCGCCTCGAGCATCGCTTCCACCTCGGGAACGAGCCCACGGAGCCGCATGTGGATGCCGATCGCGGCGCGCGCGACGTCCGGGGAGTGCGCGCAGATCGACGCGAACTCGGCCGCCAGGGGCGTCGGCAGGTTGTCGACGGTGAAGAAGCCCAGGTCCTGCATCACGGCGACCGCCGTGGTCTTGCCGCCCCCCGAGACGCCCGTGACGATGACGATGCGGAGGGGGGACACGCCGTCTAATCGGCGCTGCGCAGCGCCTCGATCGCCTGTGCGGCCGTCTTCGCCTCCGCGAGGCGCCGGCGCAGCCCCTCGTCCTTGAAGATCCGCGCGAAGCGCGCCAGGAGCTTGACGGGATCTGCCGCGGACTTCTCGGGGGCGAGCGTCGCCGCGACGATGTGGACCGGCTTGCCGTCCGCGCTGTCCCACTCGATTCCTTCGGCGGAGACGACCAGCACGTGGATCGGTTTCTTGATCCCCTCCGCCTTGCCGTGCGGCAGGGCGAGCCCGTCCCCGATGCCGGTCTGCGCGACTTCCTCGCGCTCCTGCATCTCGGAGTAGGCGCGGTCCGCGTCGATCCCCGCATGCCCCTTCGCGAAGAGCTTCGCGACGGCCCGCAGGGCCTCCTCCTTGGTCCGCGCACGCAGGCCGACGACGACCCGGGATTCGTCGAGCTGGCCGGCGAGACTCATGCCGCCTACCGGCGACCTTCGCTGCGCCTTCGCGTCCGGCGCTCGTCACCGGCCGCACGCTTGCGCGCGAGGACCGTTCCCTTCGCCTTGCGGATCTGGCGCTCCAGCTTGTCGTAAACCTTGTCGAGCGATGCGTACATGTCCTCGCTCGTATCGCGCGCTTTGTAGACCTCCCCGCCCGACTTCACCGTCACGTCGGCGGCTTGCAGGTAGCGTTCGAGGGAGAGGACGACCTGTGCGTCTCCGGGCTTTCGCAGGTACCGCTGGAGCCGGGAGACCTTCTCTCTTGCGTAGTCCTTGATGGCGAGCGTGGCGGCGAGCTGGCGGAAGGTGATCGAGATCCGCATGGGCCTCCTGTCCGGTCTCATCCGGGAAAGACGACTCGAGATCTCCGAAGCCGCAAGCAGAAGCGCTGCTAGAAGTACTTCTTTCGCTTCGACGACGCCAGGATTCCCAGCATCTCCCTGTACTTCGCCACGGTCCTGCGCGCGATGACGATGCCCTGCTCGGCGAGCATCTCGACGATGCGCTGATCCGAGAGCGGGTTCTCCGCGTTCTCCACGGCGATGATCTTCTTGATCTCCTGCTTGACCGCCTCGGACGCGAGGTCGTCATCCGTGGTCCTGCGGATTGCCGAGTTGAAGAAGTACTTCAGCTCGAAGAGCCCCTGGGGCGTGTGCACGTACTTGTTCGTCGTGACGCGGCTGATCGTCGACTCGTGCATCCCGACCGCGTCCGCGACGTCCCGCAGGATCATGGGCTTGAGGAACGCGACGCCCTTGTCGAAGAATTCGCGCTGCTTCTCGACGATGCACTCGGTGACCCTCACGATCGTCCGCCGGCGCTGGTCGATCGATCGGATGAGCCACTGCGCGGAGCGAAGCTTCCCCTGCACGTACTCGCGCGCCTGCCGGTCCCCCGCGAGGGCCTGCCGGTAGAAGTTCGAGATCTTCAGCTTCGGCAGCCCGTCGTCGTTCGGGACGACGAAGTACTTGTCTCCGATCTTGTGGATGTGGACGTCCGGGACGATGTAGTTCGGCTCGTCCGACGTGTAGTTGCGGCCTGGACGCGGATCGAGGTCGCCGATCTCCTTCGCCGCATCGAGGACGTCCTCCATGGTGACGTCGAGCGCCCGTGCGATCGCAGGGAAGTTCTTCTTCTCCAGATTGGACATCTGCTCCCGGATGATCCGCTCGACCAGGTCGCCCAGCTCCCAGTACTTCACCTGGAAGAGCAGACATTCTTGAAGATTCCGGGTGCAGCAGCCGATCGGGTCGAACCCTTGCAGAACTTCGAGGACCGCCTCCGCGTCGTCGAGGTCGAGACCGGCCTCGGCCGCGAGCTCCTCGACCGTCGAGTCCTTCAGGTAGCCGTCCTCGTTCGTGTTGCCGATGACCAGGCTCGCAAAGCGGATCTCGTCCTCGGCGAACTCACCGAGCTTGACCTGCCACATCAGGTGCTCGACCAGATCGGGCCGCCGCGTGAGCGTCGCTTCGAGGCTCGGCAGCTCCTCGCTCGAGGTCCGTTGCGAAGGCGGCGGCGCCTGCAGGGTGTGGTTTTCCAGGTAGCGGTCCCAGTCGATGTCCCCCGCGCGCCGCTCCTCGCGATCCGGGATCGGGTTCTCGTCCACCTCGGCTCGATGGTCGGCGGACTCGTGCCCGTTTCCGCCCTCGGTGTGCGAGGTGGCCGCCGCGTTGCCCTCGCCGTCGGAGGCGGGACTCTGACCTGGCGCTTCCTGCGACTCCTCGAGGATGGGGTTCTCGACGAGCTCCTCGCGCACGAGCTCCACGAGCTCCATGCGAGACAGCTGCAGCAGCTTGATCGCCTGCTGCAGCTGCGGCGTCATGACCAGCTGCTGCGACATTCGCAGCTGCTGCTTTATCTCCATCCCGCTCATGCAGTTCTCATGCCTGGATGGAGTATAGCCCCTCGATCGCGGGCGCGGTACGGGAAAATTGCTATCCTTCTCCTCCCGGCGGCGGTCGAAGGAGCGCTGGAAGGGGGCCCAGGTAGGCCTCCCGGGCCTTCCCATCCGCGGCCAGTTCCTCTGCCGTTCCGGCGAGGAGGATCCGTCCCTCGACCATCAGGACAGCCCGATCGCAGGCGGGGAGCGCGACGCCGACGTTGTGGTCGGTCAGCAGCACGGCTACCCCCCGGCCGGCGAGCCTGCGAAGGAGCGACCTCAACCCGGCGGCCGCGAGGGGGTCCAGCCCGGTGAAAGGCTCATCGAGCAGCAGGACCCGGGGGCGAAGGGCCAGCAGGCGCGCGATCTCCAGCCGGCGGCGCTCGCCCCCCGACAGTCCGTCGGCCCGCGTGGAGGCGGCGGCCGAGATTCCGACCTCCTCCAGGAGCTCCGCGGCCCGACGTGCCCGTTGTCGCCGGGCCTCGCCCGCCGCCTCGAGCCCGACGATCACGTTCTCGGTCGCGGTGAGCCCGCGAAACACGGAGGGCTCCTGGGGCAGATAGCCGAGCCCCGCCCGCGCCCTCGCCTCGAGCGGAAAGGGCGTCACGTCGCGCCCCGCCAGCGTCACCCTGCCGGCGCGGAGCGGCTCGATTCCGGCGATCAGCCGGAACGCGGTCGTCTTGCCGGCGCCGTTCGGGCCGACCAGGCCCAGGATCTCTCCGGCCGCGACCGAGAGAGCGATCCCGTCGACCACGACGCGCTCGCCGTAGGCGTGGCGCAGCCCCTCGGCCGCCAGCACCGTCACAGGCGGAAGGTTCCCCGTGCGCGCAGCAGGAGCACCTGGCCGCCGTCCAGGCGGACCTCGACGGACTCGCCCTCGATACGCGCGCCCGCGCGCTCGATCGTCGCGCCGCGCGCGAAACGCAGGACTCCCCCCGGCAGATCGATATCGGCCTGTGGCGCCGTGACGCGCGAACCGGCGACTTGCACGCGCACGTTGCCCTCGGCGCGCGCACGCAGCAGCCTCGATGCGTCGTCGGTCTGGGCGACGAGGCGATCGCAGGACAGCTCGACCTCGCCTCGCCGCAGGCGCACGTTGCCCTCGAAGCGCGCCTCGCGGCGGCGGGCGTCGATCGTCACGCGGTCCGCGCGGACTTCGACCTCCACGGCCGGCTCCGTGTCCCCCGGCGCGGCCCCGAGGAGGCTCGCGAGTCCCGCGCCGCCGGCACGGAGCGTCAGTCGACCGGCCTCGACGCGCATCCCGCTGGCCTGCAGGATGACGTCCTGGGCGTCGATGCCCGAGGCAGCGTCTCGGTCCGGCGGCGGCGGCGCGCCGCATCCGCCGATCAGGACCAGCGCCATCGGGAGCATGTTCTTCATTCTACAGTTCCAAGCGCCTCGGCGAATGCTTCGAGCACGCGCAGGGTCTCGATCGAGTGGCTGCGCGCCTGGCGGGCCAGCCCGCGCTCGATCGCCTCGAGGTCCCGTTGCTTCTGCGCGAGCGCGCGATCGACCACTTGCCCGAACGAAAGTGCGGCCTCCTCCTGCACGCCGGACGGCACCTGCCGGAGGCGCATCGCTCCCTGCTCGACGTCGGCACCGACCGAGTCGAGAAGCGCGCGTTCGAGCCGGCCGCCGCGAACGAGCCCGCGCGCGAGCAGGAGCACGCCGCGCGCCGCACCGCGAAGCTCTGCCCGCCACGACTCGAGCCCCACGGGGGTGTTCGGAAGCGCAGGATCCAGGTCCTCTTCGAGACGCGCGCGCGCGGCTTCGAGGACGGCGCTGATCCGATCCTCGAAGAGGTCCGAGAGGAATTCGAGGTCCTCCGGGGCGACCCCCTTCGACTCCCAGAACCGCCTGCGGGGGGCGAGGAACCCGGCCGTCTCCGCGGCTGCGGCGCGCGCAGCCTGCGAGACGCCGTCCGACACCGTGCCCGCCGCGCGGCGCAGGGCCTCGACCGATCGCGTGCGGTCGGCCGAGAGCGACGAGAGGCCCCTGCGGATCTCGGATGCACCCGCTTCGATCCGCGTCTGCTCCCCCTGCGCCTCCCGGAGCGCGGCCGCGATCGCTTCCTCGGCGCGCGTCGCCGCGTTGCGGCGCTTGATCGCGCGTGCCGGCCCGAAGAATCGCTCCTCGATCACGCCGCGTGCCGCCGCGAGCGCGCTCCGTTCGAGGAGCGCGGCGTCGCCCGACCTCTTCGCCTCGAGCGCCTGACGTGCGGAGATCGCCACGACGCCCTCGAGCGCGGTGCCGCACTCCTCCCGGACGCGTTGCAGGATGCCCGGCAGATCGTCCGCTGCGACGCGGTCCGCGTGGTTGACGACGCCCAGGACCTTGCGCCTGCGCGCCGCGATCTTGCGCAGGGCTTCACGCTCGGTGTCCTTGCCGGCCTGTCCGGCCCGGAAGAGGAACACCACGGCGTCCGCCTCGTCGATTGCGCGCAGGGCGGTCTCCTCGTGTCCGGCGACCGGAGCATTGAGCCCCGGGGTGTCGAGGATCTGGACGCGTAGCAGCTCCTCGGCGGGAAACAGGATCTCGACGAACCGGATGCGATCGGGGCCTTCCTTCTCCGCCTCGATGAGCAAGCGCCTCAGATCCTCGTATCGGCCCTCGCGCGCGGAGTCGTCCGCGAGGTGCAGCCGCACCTTCTTCTCGGGACCGTACGAGAGCAGGTTCAGGGTCGCGGTCGTGGGCGTCACGCCCATCGGCGCGACCTCCTCTCCGATCCAGGCGTTGATGAAGGTCGACTTGCCCGCGTTGAACTCGCCCATCACCGCCAGGCGCAACGGCCTGTCCCGCTCCAGCGCGATCCGGTCCGCCTCGCGCGCGAGCGTGCGGTGCTTCTCGCCGTCGCCGGCCCAGCGCCGGATGCGATCGACGACGGTCCAGACATCGCGCGTGTCGGCGCCCATCCGAGCGGCCACGATCCGGCGTTCGAGCTCGGCGTTCGCCTGGACGTTCGCCGCGTGCAGGGCGGCCTTCTCGAAGTCCCCACGCGCGAGGTACGCGAGCGACAGGACCTGCGACGCCTCCTCTGCGCGCATCCCGTCCGTGGCAGTCGCCGCGAGCGCCTCGGCACGATCGGGATCGCCCGCCTCGAGCGCCGACCGCGCGTCGGCGAGGACGACGGCGGGATGAACGGGCGCAAGGGCCCGCAGCTTCGGAAGGACGTCTTCCGAGGGGTCGCCCAGCTCCGAGAGGAGGATCCACGCGTCGGCATCCTGCGGGTCGAGCGTGACGGCCGCGCGCGCCTCCGCGCGGGCGTCGTCCGATTCTCCCGCCGCAGCGAGCGCTCGCGCGAGGTCGACGCGCACCGCGGCGCTCTTCGGGAGCGCGGCCGAGGCGAGGCGCAGCACGGCCTCCGCGCGATCCGCATCGCCTGCGCGCAGGAGCAGCTTGCCGAGAAGCGACAGCGTCACGGGGTCCGCGTCGAGCTCGGCCGCGCGCCGCAGCGCCGCCTGCGCGGCCGCGGGCTGTGCGTCGTCGAGCAAGGCGCGGCCGAGCAGCGTCAGCACCTCCGCGTCGACCTGGGCCACGGCGGCCTTGCGCAGCTCGCGCGCCGCGCGGTCGGGGCGGCCGAGCTTCGTCCAGACGCGCGCCAGCGCCGTCGCAGCCTCGGCGAACGGCGCCCCGCCCTCGCGGACACACAGCAGCGCGGCCGCGCGATACGCATGCGTGGCCGCGTCCAGGTCCCCGGCGACGACGCACACGTCCCCGAGGGCCTTCGCGATCTCCGGCTCGTCCGGGGCGGCTCGTGTAGCGGCCTCGAGGTCGCGGCGAGCTCCGGCGTGATCCCCCGACGCCGTCCGCGCGAGACCCGAGAGCGTGAGCGCCTGCGCCTGATCGGGACGCTGGGCGAGGACGCCCTGCGCGAGCGTCAGGGCGCGGTCGGTTTCTCCCTCCTCGAGCGCCGCGCGCGCAGCCTCGATGCCCTCGCGGAGCTCGGGTGTGAGCAGCAGGGCATCGTCGAGCGCGCGCGCGATGCGGTCGAAGACACCCACGGGGGGAGAGGATACATTTCGCCCGCCATGCGCGCTCTGCTGCTGTTCTCCCTCGTTTTCTGGCTCATTTCGTGCGGGCCATCGGTGCCCGACCCGGAGCCGATCCCGCACCCCGACGCCGTCGCGTCGAGGCTCCCGACGGACGAGGCGCTCGCCCGCCGCCTCGGGCTCGGCGCGCGCGACGCCCAGCCGACCTCCGCGCGGCTCGTCCACCTCACCGAGACGCTGGCGGTCCTCGAGGCGCGCACGGCCTCCGCAGGGGCGTACCTGGTCGTCTTCGATCGCAACGACGCCGGCTGGGACGTCGCAGGATCCGTGCTCGCCGCGCCGTCCGGAGTCACCCGCATCCGGATCCTGCACGCCTGGACCGCGGACTCCGTCGACGTGGCGGTCGAGGGCGAGTCCGTCGGCCTGTGGCACGTCTCGACGGACCCGCCGCGTCCCGGCCTGCGCCAGGTGCTCACGGCGCGCGGCCCGGGGGACATCCTGCTGGACGAATCAGGCCCGTTCCCGAGGGCGCTGAAGGTGGGCGAGACGAGGTTCGTGGCCGGGCCCGACGGGTACGCCGCAGCGCACTGAAGAAGCAACAGGAGACAGGAAACAGGCAACCGGCAACAGGCAATGAAAAGAACCCCTCGCCCCGAGCAGGGTTTTCATTGCCCGTTGCCGGTTGCCTGTTTCCTGTCTCCTGTTGCTTCTCGCTACTCCAGCATCAAGGTCAGCCCCGTATTCGAGATCGTCACCAGATTCACGTCCATCCCGCCCGTGCCGCCGTGGCCGATGACCCAGCTCCCGACGAGCACCTGGGTGGACCCGGTGACGGCGAAGGTGTCCTCGGCGATCGCCTCGCGCGGGAAGACGATGTCGCCGTCCTCGGCGAAGAAGCAAAGCGCGCGTGCGTCGTTCGAGAAGTGCATGTCGATCACGATCCCGGTGGCGCCCGGGGCGGAGATCGTCATCGGCAGGTCCGCCGTTCGCAGGAATGCCGACCCGTCCACCGGCGCGGTCACGGTCGGGGCCTCGCCGATGGTCAGGGTCGCCTCGAAACCCGTGTACTGCTCGTCCGCGTAGATCGTCACCTCGGTCCCGGCCGCGGGGAACGGGATGTCCTCCGTCAGCAGCGTGTAGAACGGCGGCGTCGTGTACCGTGCGATCGCGAGGCCCGCCATGCCGCGGAATCCGATGTCGCCGATGTTGACCAGATCCGGATGGTCCGACCCGAGGAACGAGGAGAACGCGATTGGCTCGTCGATCGGCGGCGCCGGAATCACGCACCCGGGCTCGGCTTCGAGGACGCCGATGCTCCCCGGCGTCGTCACCTGTCCGTTCGCGGTCGCGTCCCCTTGGCGGTCGGCCGCGAGGATGAACACGGCGGTCAGAGGATCGACGGGCTCCCCTCCCCCGCCGCCGCCAGGATCCTCTCCGCAGCCGGCGCCAATCCACATCGCGAGAAGCAGCGCGCGCACGTCGTAGATTGAAACCACGGCGCCACGGGCAGGTCAACGCAGGGTCAAGGCCGCGTAGCTGACGATGGACCCGTCCGAGGCATCCACGTTCTGCTCGTACATGAGCAGCTCGCCCGCTGCAGCCCCCAGGACGCCCAGGGTGGCGTAGATGGGCGAGGTCCCACACACCCGCCGGGTCTCGTCGTCCTCCGCGACATGATTGAAGAATCCCGGCCCGTCCCCTGCCCCCACCAGGGCCATGCTCTCCCGGTCGCGTACCTCGAGCGCGGAGCGGGCGGCAGGCGAGTAGGCCGAGGCGTCGCCGAAGCGCGGTCCGACGTGAGCGAGGTCGGCTCCCGCGATCACGCAGGCCTTCCGGCCGTCCGCCGCGAGCGCCCCTTGCACGGCGCCGATCAGGTCCTCCGTCTCGGCCGTCCCGGGCCGCAACCGTCCGCACAAGATCGGAACGATCGAGAGCTCCCGGTCCGGCAGCGCGTGACGGAGCATGACGGCCTGGAACTCGATGCTGTGTTCGTTCATGTGCGCCAGCTCGTCCCGCCTGGCGTCGCCGCCGAATCGTCGCTCGATGTCTCGCACGAGCGTCGCGTCCGTCGGCACGATGCCGAGCGGCGTCGCATAGGACTTCTCCGTGATGGCCCACGGCCGTTCGACGGGCGCGTGCGCCGTCCCGAAGACGACGAACACCGTCGCATCCGCTGCGCTCCGCAGCGCCGCGTACGCGGCTCCGTACGCACGCGCACCGCGACGAAGATCGATGTGCGGCGCGACGAGCCCTCTGAGTCGCCTGGAAGGAAGAACCGGAGGAAGATCCGGACCGACCGATCGTGCTGCCGACCCGTACGCTGCGTGCATCGCGTCGATCTGCGCACCCAGAGCCGCCCGGTCCGCCTCGTAGGCGCCTCCGGCGTGCGCCGCGGCGCGCGCGGGCGACGCGCGAAACCTCTCGATCACGTCGCTGCGGTGCGTCTCGAAGCCCGCGCCCTCGAGGAAGTGCGCCTCCTCGAGCTGCCGCACGACCTCCTCGACGACCTCCATCGGAAGTTCGTCCATCTGCCCGGCGGCCTCGCGGTGGATCTCCACGAGCGTCCGTGTCCCGTCGAGGGCGAGCGCGATCGGGACGATCGGCAACGGAAGGATGGCGATCCCCTGCGCGAGCCCGAGCGGATCGCGAAGGACGATCGAGCGGCGCCCGCCTTCGACGACCGGGAGCACCTCGAGGGCACGCAGGCGCGGACGGTCGGGCAGCGTCACGTCGCGAGCGTGCGATCCCCGCCCGACCCCGTCAAACCGAATACACTGCGCGGCCGTGGACATCGTGCTCTTCGACATCGACGGCACGCTGACGCGCGGAGGGGGGGCCGGCGCCCGGGCCCTCGAGGGGGCTTTCCAGGCCATTTTCGGCTGGAAAAACGCCTGCGCGGGCATGCGTTTCCACGGCCAGACCGACCGGCTTCTCGTGCGGACGGTCCTGTCCGGCCAGGGAGCTCTCGGCGCGGATCCCCTCCGGGTGCGCGCACAGATCGACGAGGTCCTCGCGCGCTACGTCGAGATTCTTCCCTCCGAAGTTTCGCTTCGCCCGTACCAGGCGTTGCCGGGCGCGGACACGATCCTGTCGTCGCTCGTCGCGGAAGGAATCGGAGTCGGCCTCGTCACGGGCAACCATCCGACGGGCGCAGAACAGAAGCTCCGCTCCGCGGGCCTGTGGCGCGACTTCGCGTTCGCCGCGTTCGGATCCGAGTCGGAGGACCGCGCCGACCTCGTCCGTCTCGCGACCGAACGCGCCGAGCGGGCGCTCGGTGCCAGGGTCGACCGCGCGTACGTGGTCGGGGATACCGAAGAGGACGTGCGGGCCGCCCGACGCGCGAAGGCCGTCGCCGTCGCCGTCCTGACGGGCGGAGCCTCGCGCGAGACTCTGGAGGCCGAGCGGGCCGACGCGATCTTCTCCGATCTGCGAGAGGCGCATCGGGCGGGTTTCTGGCGGCGCTGAACGGACTTGCGCGCGCTTGCACCTGCCGCGACGCTCGAGATCGGGCAACGTCCGTCACGTCGAGGTTGATACCCGCGCGGGATCCGTGATAGCCCGACGAGCCTCCACCGTGTCTGAGCCCTCCGGAGTGATCGTCCTCGCGGACGACGATCGCATCACGCGCGAGTTCCTCGCGGGACTCCTGCGCGGCCACGGTCACACGATCGAGACGTTCGCCGACGGCCAGGAAGTCCTCGACCGCGTCGCGCGGGGCGGAGTCGATCTCGTCCTGATGGACGTCGTCATGCCGCGCCTCTCGGGACTCGAGGCGTGTCGTCTTCTCAAGTCGATGAAGATCGAGTCGTTCCTCCCGGTCGTGCTCGTCACCGTGAAGAGCGACAGCGACAGCAAGGTCGAGGGACTGCGGATCGGCGCCGACGACTACGTGACCAAGCCGTTCGACGAGAAGGAACTGATGGCGCGCGTTTCGGCGATGCTGCGCATCAAGCGGCTGCACGACGAGATGCAGCACGCGAAGAAAGCTCTCGAGGATCTCGCGGTCCACGACGACCTGACCGGGCTGTACAACTACCGATACCTGCACACGCGTCTCGCCGAGGAGTTCCGCCGCGCCGAGCGTTATCAGGACCCCCTCAGCTGCGTCATGCTGGACATCGATTTCTTCAAGCAAATCAACGACGTACACGGCCACCCGTTCGGCGACGAGGTGCTGCGCAAGGTCGCAGGGATCCTGCGCGCCGGGTGCCGCGAGGTGGACGTCGTCGCCCGGTACGGCGGGGACGAGTTCCTCCTGATCGTCCCCGCGACCCACCAGACCGGCGGCCTGACGCTCGCGGAGCGCCTCTGGCGGGACGTCGCCGCGGCGGAACCGAGCAGCGCGGGGCACAGCGTCAAGGTCACGGTGTCCGTGGGCATCTCGTCGTATCCGTCGAAGGACGTGCGGACGAAGGATCAGCTTCTCAAGTCCGCGGACCAGGCGCTCTACCAGGCGAAGCGCGAGGGCCGCAACCGCATCTGCATCGCGCAGCACGCGGGCTTCCTCTACCGGACGCCCGGATCGGATCCGGCGCCCGAAGAGGCAGCAAAGGAAGTCAGCAAGGAAGGGGCACGATGACGGATCCGGGCGCGCCGCAGTCGACCCGATCCGCCGAGACCGCGCTCGCACGCGGCCGCGGCGTGGCGGCGACGCGCCTGCGCGTGATCGTGGTCGAGCAGGAGGTCCCGCTGCGGCGCGCGCTCGCGCGCATCCTCGCGCAGGGCGGATTCGACGTGCGTACCTGCGAGGACGCCGCCGAGGCCGCCGCGTCGATCGAAGGTGAAGCCGTGGACGTCGTCGTTCTCGACGTCGGTGCCGGCGGCATCGAGGGCGGCCTCGAAGGCGGCATCAAGGGAGAAGACGGGCTCGGCCTGTTCGCGCGCCTGCGGGCCCTGCGGCCGGACGCGGAGTTCGTCGTCACCGTCGCGGCGGACGAGGTCGAGACCGCTCTTTCCGCGGTCCGCGCCGGCGCCTACGGGTTCGTGACGAAGCCCTTCGCGAGCGCCTCGGTCGTGTCGGCGGTCGTCGAGAAGGCGGCGGAGCGCCGGATGCTGCTCGATCGCGCACGCCGACTCGAGGAGACGATCCGCGCGGAAGAGCCCGCCGCAGACTTCGTCGGGGCGAGCGCCGCGATGCAGGAGATCCGCAGGGTGGTCGCGAGTCTGTCGCAGAGCCCCTCGACCGTGCTCGTCCACGGAGAGAGCGGCACGGGCAAGGAGTTCCTCGCCCGCGCGCTGCACCGGCAGGGCCCGCGCGCGACACGGCCGTTCGTGCCGGTGCACTGCGCGGCGATCCCGGACGCCGCGATCGACGGCGAGCTCTTCGGGTGGCTGCGCGGGGCGTTCCCGGGCGCGACGAGCTCGCGCACGGGTTTGCTCGAGGCGGCCGACGGCGGAACGGTCTACCTGGCCGAGGTGGGCCGGATCCCGCTCGCCACGCAGGCGAAGCTCCTGCGCGTGCTTCAGGAGGGCGAGGTCCGGCGTCTCGGATCGAACGACGTGCGCCGGATCGACGTGCGGATCGTCGCCGCGACGTCGGTCGATCTGCGCGAACTGGTCGGCGCAGGCAAGTTCCGCGAGGACCTCTTCTACCGGCTCCAGGTGGTGAAGGTGGCCGTGCCCCCCCTGCGAGAGCGCCAGGACGACGTCCCCGTCCTCGCGACCCTCTTCCTGCGCAAGTACGCGACGCGCCTCGGCCGCGAGGTGCGCCGCCTGTCGGTCGAGGCGGTCACCGAGTTGCAACACCGCCCGTGGCCCGGCAACGTCCGCGAGCTCGAGAACGTGATCGAGCGCGCGGTCGCGGTCGCGGCGTCCGACGCCGTCCGCGTCGAGGACCTTCCGGCGCCGGAACCGACCGCGGGAGGCGAGGGAGTCTCGCGGCTCCCCGACCTGACGCTCCTGTCGTTCCGGGAAGCGAAGGCGGTCGCCATCCGATCCTTCGAGCGGGACTACGTCACGGCGCTGTTGCGGCGGACCAGCGGCAACGTCACACAGGCCGCGCGCCGCGCGGAGCTCGATCGGTCGAACTTCCGGAGGCTCGTCCGCAAGACGGAACGGGGGGTGTGATCCGCCCGTACGTCCTGGGTCCCGGGTGCCTGGTCACCGGGATCGCGCGGGCGACGCTGCACGACGTGCGCGCGACCTGCGAGGACGTGACGGGCGAGGGCTCGATCGACCCGTCCGATCCGGTCGGCACGCTGAAGCTGCGCGTGCGCGTCGGCGTCGGATCGTTCAAGACCGGAAGTTTCCTGCAGGACGTGGCCCTGCGACGGCACGTGGACGTCGTTGCCCATCCCGAGGCCGTCTTCGAGGTCGACGGGGCGACGGGCACCCTCGACGCGGCACAGATCGAGGCACGCCTGACCTACCGCGGGATCACCGTGCCGATCCACGCCCAGGCTCGCCTCGAAGTCAGTCCGGACGCCGCCAGCGGCGAAGCGTCGTTCGACGTCGACCTGCGCCAGTTCGGCCTCGAGCGGCCGAAGTTCCTCATCCTGCAGGTGGACGACGTCGTCCACGTCGAAGCACGCCTGAGGGCGCGAGCGCGATAGCCAAGTACTCGATTCCGGAAAACGAAGACGAATCACCGCGGAGCACGCAGAGGCCGCAGAGACTAAGAAACTCTGCGATCTCTGCGTGCTCTGCGGTGAACGAATACGTCACCGAATTTGCGGAAGGGAGTACCAAGCAAGCCACGCTTGCCGGTTGAGACCGGGCCACCGGCCTTTCGTAACGTCCTTTCATGCGAAGATGCGACGGCGTGATCCTCCTCGCCTTGCTCGCCGCCGCATCGGGTTGTGAATGCGGTGATCACCAAGGTCACGGCGTGTGGGATGCGGACGCGGGCGGGGACGAGGACGGGGGCGGGGGCGGCGCGGGCGTGGAGGACGTGTTCGTCGTCAAGCTCGACCCGGGCGGGACGCCTCTGTGGGCCGTGACCTTCGGCGGCCCGGCCAACGATCGGGTCGAGTCGCTCGCCGTCGGGGTCACGGGCGTGGTCGTCACCGGGTCGTACGCGGGGACGGCGGACTTCGGCGGGGGACCGATCGCGGCTGGATCCCCCGACGCCTCGCTCTACCTCGTGGCGCTGGACCCCGACGGCTCGTACGTCTGGGGCCGGGTCTTCGACGCGGATCGCAGCGCGGTCGGAACGTCGGTCGACATGGACGCGGACGGGAACGTGATCCTTCTGGGTTCCTTCTCGGACGCGCGGACCGACGTCGGCGGTGGACCGCTGGAGTCCGAGTCCGGGGGCGGCTTCCTCGCAAAGTACGATCCGGAGGGGCAGCACGTCTGGAGCCAGCTCGCCTCCGCGGCCGAGATGGCGGTGGACGATCGAGGGAGGGTCGTGACGGCGGGCTGGGCCCCGGATTCTGCGTTCGGTCTGTCGTGGTACGAGGCGACCGGCTCGCCGACCGACACGCTGACCTTTCCGATAGACGGCGGCTTCCCCTGGGACGTTGCCGCTGGCGCGGCCGGGGCCGCGTTCTGCGCGAGCTTCTGGGGAACCGTGGACTTCGGCGGTGGGCCCCTCCCGAGTCGGCCTTCCCCCGGCGCGGAGACCCCGTGCGTGGCGTCGTTCGACGCGGACGGCGCACATGCGTGGAGCAGGAGCAGCGGCACCGGAGGCAACGGCCAGTGTCGGTCGGTCTCCATGGACGCTTCCGGCGAAGTCGCGATCGGGGGGGGCTTCTACGGTTCGCTCGACTGGGGGGGGACCCCGATCGCGAACGCGGGCGCCATCGGCGAAGCCTACGTCGCGCGGTTCGACCCGGCCGGCGGCAACGTCTTCGGCCGCTCGTTCCCGGGAACGGAGAACGCCGCCGCGGTCACGCACGCCGAGATCGACGGCGCGCGGACGGTCGTCGCCGGATCATTCCGTGGCTCGCTCGCGCTCGACGGCGAGACGCTCGTGAGCGCGGGGGAGCTCGACGGCTGGGCGTGCGCGCTGGACGCGGCCGGCGCGGTGACGTGGTCGCTGCAGTTCGGAGATGCCGCCCGGCAGATCGTGAATGCGCTCGCAGTCGATGCCGATGGAAACGTGTTCCTGGCCGGCGTCTTCCAGGGCGATCTCGGTCTGCCGTGATGCAAGGCCCTCCGGGTCAGGGGAGCGAGGCGGGAGTAAGCTCCCTGATTCGTGCGGGTTCGGCTTGCCCTTTCACTGCTCTTCGCGGCATCGCTCGCTTCGGCCGCTCCGACGCTCCGCTTCGAGGCCCCGGAGGGCTGCCCCACGCGCGCCCACTTCGAAGCGGAGCTTTCACGGCTGCTCGGTCGTTCGCTGGAGGCCGCAGCGCCGGAGGACTTCGGGGCAGAGGTCGTCGTCGAGGCGGAGCGCGGGTCTCGTTTCCGCGTGCGCATCGCGCTCGGGGACGCGCGCCGCGAGATCGACGGCGAGACCTGCGAAGCCGTCGTGCGCGCCGCGGCCATCGTCCTCGGGCTCGCAATCGATCCCGAAGCGGTGAGCGCGCACCTCGAGGACGAAACTGCCCCTCCCCCGGCGCCTGCGCAGCCTCTCGCTTCTGCGAGCCCTCGTGTGGAGCTGACCCGGCGCCCCCTGCCGACGCCGGTGCCGATCGTCTGGGGCGTGGGCGCACGCGGCGGGGTCGGCGTCGGCACCCTTCCCGACGTGCACCTCGGCGGGGGACTGTCGGCGGCGATGCTCCGCGGTCGGTTGCGAGCCGAGATCGCGCTCACGTGGTTTGGTCGATCCAGGACGGTCGGCGGAGGCGCCGGCGGTCGCCTCGACCTGCTCTCGGCGACGCCCGCCGTCTGCTGGGCGCTCGTGCGTCCGAAGCCCGAGGTCCTCGGCTGCGCCCAGGCCGAGGTCGGCGCGATCGCGTCCGAGGGCGTCGGGCTCGCCCACCCCGCGGACGACGCGGCGCTCTGGGCGGCCGTCGGCGGCGGCTTCGGCGTCGCCTGGCCCCTCGGCCGGAACTTCGCCCTCGGCCTCCTGGGCGCCGGCTTCTACGCGCTGCGCCGGCCGACCTTCTTCATACCCGGAGTCGGCACGGTCCACCGACCGAGCGCGTTCGGCGTGCGAACGGCCCTCGCCGTCGAGTGGCGCTTTCCATGACGGAACCGGATGGAAATCGTCACCCACGCTCCATGGGGCCTGCCTCGGCCGGAGCCGCTATCCCGCTGTCGGGAGCGGACACGACCGAGGGCCAGCCGATCTCGTTCGATCGCGTGTACGCCGATCACGTCGACTTCGTGTGGCGCGTGCTCCGGCGCCTCGGTGTTCACGACGTAGAGGACGCCGTGCAGGACGTGTTCGTCGTCGCGCACCGCAGGCTCCGGGACTTCGAGGGCCGCAGCACGCTGCGGACGTGGCTCTACGGCGTCGCGCTCCGCGTAGCGCGCGAGCATCGCCGACGGGCGCGCGGGTCGGAGGCCTTGCCGGATGACGTCGCGAGCGAGGGTGCAGGGCCCGAGGGTGCGAGCGAGCGCGCGGAAGCACTGCGGGTCCTCGACCGGATCCTCTCTTCGCTCGGCGACGAGAAGCGCGAGGTGTTCGTCCTCGCCGAGGTGGCCGAGATGACGGCGCCCGAGATCGCGGAGGCGATCGGCGTGAACCTCAACACGGTCTACTCGCGCCTGCGCCTGGCGCGGGAGGAGTTCGACGAGGCGGCGAAGCGCCACCAGGCGCGCGACGCATGGAGGATGCGATGAGCGAACTCGGACCCGAGGCGCGACGGCTCCTCGATGCGGCCCGCGGGGATCGGCTCGACGACGAGGCGCGCGGTCGCATGAAGCGCGGCGTCCTCGCGGCGGTCGTCCTTGGCACCGCAACCGCGACCGGCACCGCAGGCGGCGCCGCCGGGCTCGCGACATGGGTGAAGGCGACGATCGCAGTCGGCATCGCCGCGGTCCTCGGGACGGGAGCGGTGTGGCTTGCATCCCGAGACGCCCCCCCCCCTTCGCCGCGCGTCGTCGAATCGCCGGTCGCGCCACCCGTAGTCGTGGCCCCCTTGCTCGCAGCGCCCGCTCCCCCGGCGCCCGCGTCGGCCGCGCCGACGCCCGCGCAGACGCCGCGACGGATCACGCGCGCCGACGCATCGATTCCCGCGCCGGCGGCGCTCGCCGAGGAGACGCGCCTCCTGCGGGCAGCCCTCGCCGCGCTTCGCGGTGGCGACGCACGCGGCGCGCTCGAGCGGCTCGACGAGCACGCGCGGAGGTTCCCGCGCGGCGCCCTGGTGCAGGAGCGCGGTGCGGCACGTGTCGTCGCGCTCTGCGCCGCCGGGCGGACTGCCGAAGGCGAGTCGGAGCAGGCGCGGTTCCTTCGGAGATGGCCGGACTCGCCCTCGGCTGGGCGCGTTCGCGGAGCATGCTCGAATCCATGACGGAAGCCGAGGTCGGTCCACACTCATGGGGCAGACAGGAGGGACTTCGATGAAGACTTGGATCGGGATCACACTGACCCTCTCGGGCTGCCTGTCCGGAGACGAGAGGGTGTCGCTCGGCGAGGACGCGGACGGCGACGCGGACATGGACGCGGACGGGGGGCGCGACTGCAACTACTCGAGCGGCCCGGCGAGCGGGCCCTGCGAGCCCTTCCGCGGCTGGTACTGGGACGGCGATTCCTGCGAGTCCGGCTGCTGCAGCGGGGTGGACTGCTCGCCCGGCTACGACACGATCTACCAGTGCGCCGCGGACTGCCCGGCGGAAGGAACCGACGGCGGCGGCGAGACCTGCGACGACTGGTGCGTCTGGTACGACGGCGAGTGCGTGGTCGGGACCGGGACGTGCCTGCAGAACTGCACGCCTGGGTCTTGCCTCGAAACCTGCCTCGAAGGTCAGGGCGGCTGCGGATGCACCGCCCAGTGCGGACTTTGATGTCGGGACCTCGAGGAAGCGCTCACCTTCGTCGATGCACGACGGCGAGCGCGAGCGCGACGACGAGGATGGCGCCATGCTGCGCGCCGCCGTGAACCCCGCCGGCGGCGGCGCAGGACCGGAAGAAGCCGACGCCGCCGGGGATCGCGCACGCCTCTCGATCGTTGTCGTCCGTCCGGCCGAAGAGGTCGGCGGCCCGGACCTGGAAGCAGGCGTGACGGCCGATCTCGTCCTTCGGGACGACGAAGGCGGCGACGTTCGTTCCCTCCTGCAGGCACCGCACGCGGATGCGCTCGACCGGGCCCGTCCACCCGGGGCCGTCCGTCTGGTAGACGGCGTACTCGACGTTCCCGGATCCGGACGCGTCCTCGGCCGCGGTGAAGCTGACGCGCACGCGGTAGCCGTCGGGAACGAGATCGCTCGCCTCTTCCTCGGCGATCTCGGCCTTGCGCGCTCCGCCGAACGACGGGGGCTCCTCGTCGAAGCCGTCGCCCGTCGTGAAGGTGCCCTCGTGGGGGTACTCCCCCCGGATGAAGAGCTCGCCGTCCGCGGCGCGCACCAGGTACATCGTGCCGGGCGAGAGCGCTCCCGCGGCGCGCCAGACCGCCTCGGTCGCCTCGCCTCGCGGGTCCGTTCCGAGGGTCGCGCTCCCGACGATCCGCTGGAAGTCCGGATCGCATTCGATCGCCCCGTCGACCTCGGGACACTCGTGCACCTCGACGACGTCCGCCGCCTCGTGCTCGGGCAGGCTCCAGATCGTCCGGTAGACGACCCGCACGATGCCGTTGAGGGGAACGTCCATGGCGCCGGCGAAGGGGAACAACTCCGGGTCGTTGAGCGGACACACGGACTGCGCCTGCGCGACCGCCGGCAGCGAGAGAAGCCCGACGAGCAGAACGGAGCGGGTCACGCTCGAGCAGTCTAGCCTCACTCCGTCGTGTCGTCCGGCCGGGGGATCTCGACGACGTCCGCTTCGGGGATCTCGGCGACGAACGCGGCGTAGGCGCGGCGGGCGCGCAGGAGCCGGTCGGCGTCGTCCGACAGGTCCTGCGTCTCGCCAGGATCCGCATCCAGATCGAAGAGGCGCCACGCGTTCGAGTCGATGAGGTGGTGGAGCTTGTCGCCGGACGGCAGGACGAACGCGCGCTTGGCGTCGTAGTAGGGGTTGCGGGGCTGGTCGACGAGGATTGGCCGTGACGGACGTTCGCCGGTGGCGAAGATGTCCGGGACGAGGCTCGCCCCGCGCGCGCCCGGATCGACGGGGAGGCCTGCCAGGTCGAGGATCGTGGGCGCGACGTCGACGTGGCTGACGCGGCCGGGCACGCGGCGCGGCGCGGCCCCCGGAACTCGGACCAGCAGCGGGACGCGGACGATCTCGTCCCAGACCTCGCGCCCGTGGAAGCGCGCGCCATGCTCGCCGAACGCCTCGCCGTGGTCTCCGGTGAGCACGACGACCGTGCGGTCCCAGGCCGGAGACGCGCGCAGGGCGGACAGGACGCGGCCGACGTGGTGATCGGTGTAGGCCACCTCCCCGTCGTAGAGATCGCGCGGGCGGCTGCCCCAGCGCGAGAAACCGGGATGGAAGAGGTACTGCTTGTGCGGGTCCAGGAAGTGGACCCAGACGAAGAAGCGCTCGTCCCGGACGGATCGGAGCAGCGAGATCGTGTCGTCCGCGAGGGTCCGTGACGTGTGGAAGACGTCGACGTGCGAGTCCGCGGGCGCGTCCCCCTCGGGCCTCGACTGCACGAACCGCTCGAACCCGTCGATCCAGCGCAGGTCCGGGGAGAAGAGGAAGTGCGAGGCCGCGCCGAGCGTGCGAAGGCCGGCGGCGCGGAGCCGCTCGGCGAGCAGGACGTTGTCGGGGAGGTAGCGCACCTCGTGACGGTCGGTTCGGGGCATCTCGGACGGATACCGGCTCGCGAGCAGCGGCGGCAGGCAGTACCCCGTGTAGGTCGAGATCGAATATGCGTTCTCCCAGACGACGGCTTCGCGCGCGAGGGCGTCGATGTTCGGCGAGACGGGGCGCTCGTAGCCGAAGAACCAGAGATCGGGCCGCAGCGCATCGACGGTGATGAGGAGGAAAGACAGGTCGTCCTGCGCGGGCCGACGCGCCACCGGAGCCGGGGCCGGCGGCGGCGCGCGGCGCACCCGCAGGTCCTCCCCGTCGCAGTCCTCGTCGATCCCGTTGCCCGGGATCTCGCGCGCGCCAGGGCGCCTCTTGCGGTCGCCGTCGGCGCAGTCGCCGCCGCCCAGCCATCGCGACGCGCCGTCCCCGTCTCGGTCGCCGGCCTTCTGCATCGCCCGCAGGACTCGCCGCGCCACGAAGGTCTCCTCGAGCAGGACGGGCCGGACCCGGTCGCGCGCGGCGAGCAGCGTGCCCGAGGCGAACACGATCGACACCGAGGCGAGGACGGCGAGCCGTGTCCGCAAGGACCGCCGCGCGGTGCGCTCGAGGCCGAGGGCGAGCGCTCCGGCGAGGACCGCCGCCACGGCGATCGGCCCCCAGGCGATCGTGTCCTTGCGCAGGATGCCGACGAAGCCGAACGGCCCCGAGAGGGCGCGATCGGGTCCGGCGACCAGCCCCGGAGCGGCGAACGCCGCCCACGCGACGAGCACGATGGACAGCGCGACGCCACGCCGCGCCAGTAGCGGGAACCGCGCGGCGAGACGCTCCCCGAGGCCAGCCGTCGTCCAGCCGAGGAAGAGCGCGAGCGCCATCGACAGCAGGGCGCAGACGGCGAATGCCAGCGAGGCGAGCTCGAGATTGCGGTAGGCCGTCCCGAAGTGGTGCGCCAGGCGGAAGAGCACGGCGACGAGCGGCGGCAGCGCGAGCCCCGCGCCGTAGAGGGTCGGCGCCCCGATCCGCGCGAGCGCATCTCTCCACCCCTCGGGCGGCCACAGCAGAACAACCGGAACCGCGAGGACTCCGGCGGCCGCACCGGCCGCGGCGCAAAGGCCCGCGCAGGACACGACGACGAGGACTCCGCCGCCCGGAGCGCCGAGGACGGCTAGCATCCCCTCGAGCGCACCCGCGACGAGGCCCGCGACGGCTCCGGCGAGAATGGCGTCTCCGATTCGACGCAAGGCCCGCCCCTTATCGCACGCGCTGTGCGGCGCGGCGACAAAGCGCCCCCCGCGCGGCGCGACCAAAAGATCGCTGCTATCCTCCGCCCGCCCCGATGGAGACCGAAAAGGAAAGCTCGCCCGCCGCCGAGGTTCTGGCCGCTGCGGCGCTCCTTTCGGATGCATCCGAAGCGCTCGGGCTCCTCCCCGCGCCCATCGCGGCGGCCGCGCGAGCCGAGATCGCGCGCCTGGCCGCGCAGGACCGGATTCGACGCGCGACGTCGCTGGCACGGTCGGTTCCGGCGGCGCTCCACCCGGCGCCGGCACCCGACGCCGATGGGCTCGCGGACGCGGTCGCCGGCGTGCCCGCGCTCGGCCCGGCGTTGCGCGCGCTCGGCCTGCCCGTCGACACGGGCGCGCCCGTCCGTGGTGCGCGCGGCCCCGCGCCGGGGACCCTCGCCGCCCTCGCCGCGTCCGTCGGTCCCGGCAGGGGACCGGCGCCTCGGTGGCTGCCCGCGGTCCGGGATCTCCCCCTCGCGGGGATCCGCGTGCTGGCCCGAGCCGCTCAGGGAGGCGACGCGAGGCTGACCGCGGAGCTGTGCCGGCGGCTCGAGCCGGCGGACGCGGAGGCGCTGGTGGCGGCGCGGTGCGCACCTCTCCCGGGCGAGCCCGGCGTCGCGCGCAGGATCCTCGCTGCGCTCGCCCGCGACAGCGAGCCGGAACCGCGATCGCTCGCGGTGCGAGCCGGGGCGTATCGCGTCGGCTGGGCCCTCGGCGACCTGCGGGATGCACCGGCGGGCTGGCCGGCCGCTCTCGTCGGCGCCGTTCGCCGCGCTCAGTCCGCCGCGGCGCTGACCGCGCCCGAGACGGACGCGGCGAGCGAACGGGGGTCCTTCGAGTCGGACGCGACGTGACAAAGGTCCTCAAGGGCGCAGGAGTCGCGACCGTCGCGCTCGGTCCGGCGACAGTTCCCGCGCGGCCCGCAGGCGTGCTCGCCGCGCCCGTGTACGACGCGGAGCGCGACGCGCGCGCCGTCCGCGAGGAGGCCGAACGCCTCGCCGCCGAGATCGTCGCGCGGGCGGGCGCCGAGGCCGACCGCATCCGTGGGGACGCGAAACGGCAGGGGCGCGAGGAGGGGCTCGCGGAGGCGACGGGGCTGCTTGCCCGGACGCACGCGGAGCGCGCCCGCCTCCTGACCGAAGCAGAGCCCGAGCTTCGGACACTGGCCGTCGCCATCGCCGAGAAGGTCCTCTCCCGCTCGCTGCAGGGCGCGCCCGAGCTCGCCGTGTCGGTCTGTGCCGCGGCGCTGGAGCACTCGCGGGCCGCAGCGTCGATCGTCATCGAGGTGAACCCCGCGGACGTGCCGATCGTAGAGGCCGCCCGCGCCGAGCTCGAGGCGAAGGTCGGCCGGCGGGACTCGTTCGTCGTCCGCGCCTCGGAAGCGATCACGCGCGGCGGGTGCATCGTCGAGTCGTCCCTGGGCCGGGTGGACGCGCGCCTCGAGACGCAGCTCGCGGCGATCCGCGCGGCGCTCGGCGTGCGCTAGGCGCCCATGGAACCTCTTCCCGCCCACTCCGAAGAGCCGGCAGAGGACTCCGCGCCGCTGCCGCCACCCAGGAACGTCTGGGTCAACGTCGTCCTGTTCCTCGCGACCGTCGTCTCCGTGTTCTGGGTCGGAGCGACGAACTGGAGCGGCGAGGCCGGTGCGCCGATCTGGAAGGGTTGGACCTTCGCGGTCCCGCTGCTGTCGATTCTCCTGTGCCACGAGTTCGGCCATTACGTGTTTGCGCGCCGGCACCGCGTGGACGCGAGCCTTCCGTACTTCATCCCCTTCCCCTTCTTCCTCTTCGGGACGCTCGGCGCGGTGATCAAGATGCGCGGGCGGATCGGGACGAAGAACGCGCTGCTGGACATCGGCGCCGCGGGTCCCATCGCCGGGCTCGTCGTCGCGGTCCCCGTGCTGTGCGTCGGCCTCGCCTACTCCGATGTGGCGCCGATCCGTCCGGGGGGGCTCCTCGAGGGTCAGGCCATCCTCTACGTCGCGATCAAGCGGCTGGTCGTCGGCCCGATTCCCGACGGATTCGACGTCTACCTGCACCCCACGGCACTCGCGGGCTGGACCGGGCTCTTCATCACGATGCTCAACCTCCTCCCGGTCGGGCAGCTCGACGGCGGACACATTGCGTACGCGCTCTTCGGCGAGAACCAGGACCGCCACTCGCGCTGGCTGCACCGGCTTCTGCCGGTGATCGGCGTCGGCATCTCGGTCTGGTCGGTCTGGTCCAACCGCGCGAAGGGCTGGGGGGCGCTGATGCACGCTGGCGAAGGCCTGAACTGGGTCTTCTTCGCGCTCGTACTCTTCCTCATCCACCGCGGTGGCTTGCGCCATCCGCCTACCGGTCCGGCGCCGCTCTCCCCCGGACGTCGCCTCGTCGCCTGGGCCTGCCTCGCCCTGCTGATCCTCCTCTTCATGCCCGTCCCGATGTCGCAGACCTGATTCGCCAACGGTTGCGCCAAAAAGTAGAGGGATTCCGTAGTCTCAGCGACCCTCACGCTGGATGCGCTTGCTCCGTTCGGGACTCGTCTGCGCGCTCGCCCTGACGCCGGCGAGCGCAGCGGCATGGACGGAGGCCGAGCCGACGGACGCCGACCTCCTGGTATCGGTCGACGCAGACGGCAGGATGGTCGGCGTCTACCGGGTCGCGATCGCGATCGACGCCGGGCGCTTCCACGGGTTCGACCTCGACGGACTGCCGCAGGACTTTGCGATCGACCCCGCCGGTTCGCGCGCCGAGGACGCTCACGGACAGATCCTCGGCGTCACGACCGAAAGCTGGCGCAGTGGGCGCATGCACGTCGGGATCGACACTCCGCGCGGCGAGCGCCGCGGCCGCGTGACCTTCACGCTCGCGTTCACCGCGCGCGCCTCCGTCGTGGAAGAGGACGGACGCGCCGTGGTGACGGTCTCGACGCCGCCCTGGGACCACGGAATGCACCGGACGATCGTCGCCATCGAAGTTCCCTCTGCGCCCGGCGACGTGGAGGTCGTCGACGCGGACCTCTACGACGATCTTCGCGTGGAGGACCTCGGCGACGGGACCCGCGTGACGGCGATGCGGCACCGACTTCCGCGCTGGACGCCGATGAGCGTCGCGGTCCGCCTCCCTCAGGGTCGCGTCGGCGGCGCGATCGGCCCCGAGCCCGGCGCGGTCGTCCGGACCGCGCGGCCGCCGCGGCCGCCTCGCGTCCGTCCGCGCACACCCGCCTGGCAGCCGTGGGTCCTCGGCTTGCTTCCGCTGCTCCTCGCTCTCGCCAAGCTCGTCGAGACCCGTCGGGCGGCGACTCGCGCCGGCTGCCTGGCCGCTCCGGCCGTACTCGCGCGCTTGGGGGTGCCCCTGCGCGTGCTCCTCGCGATCGTCCTGTCCGCAGCGGGCGCCGCCCTGTTCGCGTCGGGAAGGGTCGCGCTGTGCGTGACGTGTCTGCTCTGTGGGGGCGCCCTGCTCGCCCTGCGCTTCGCGCGCGCCACGGAGGCCGCACCCGGACCCGGCCGGTGGCTGCGCGTCGAACCGTCGGATCTCGCCCTGCTGGCCGGCGCCGGGCGCCGAGCGCGCCGCCGGTCGCTTCGTCTTCTGGATCCGACGACGTGGCCTGGCGCCGCCGTCACCGCCGTCCTCTTCGGCGCAGGGGCCGTCGTCGTCCACGCCGCCCTGCCCTCAGGTCTGGCGGTCGCCTTCGGCATCGGCGCCGCCTTCGCCGCCGCCCTCGTCGTCCCGCTCGGAACCGCCGGCGGCCGGACGATTCCCGAGCCGCGGACTGGCCGTGAAAGTCGTCGCCTGATCCGGATGCTCCCCGCGATCGAGGCCGTACTCGCCGCGGAAGGCGGCGGAGGCGTCGGCCCCATCGCACGCATCCCCGAGGGCGCAGACCTGCCCGACATGATCCGACTGCGGATCGGACCCGCCGCTGCCCCCGCGGGCTTGCGCTGCCTCGAGATCGGCCTCGAGCACTTCGGCGAACAGTCCTCGCCCGCGGCGCTGGTCCGCACGGCTCCCGGATCACCTGCCGAGCGCGCCCTCGCCGGCGAACGCCGCGGCGCCCGCTTCCTCCGCTCCCCGGAAGGCGCCGAGTCCGTCGTGATCCTGCGTCCCCCGGCGCCAACCGAACGCGCGCTGCTGCTCGCCGTCCGCCGCGTCCTGGGCTCGCTGCGCACCGCCGCCGCCGCCGTAGAATCGGCGGATGCCGCGGGTCCAGTCGATCACGCCGCGCGATCCTAGGACGGTTCGCGCAGTCGGCGCTCGTACCGGCGGATCCAGACCGAGATCCCCGCACCTCCCGCCAAAGGCGGCAGGAGCCACACGACCATGTGCCCCCCGAAGTTCACGACGAGGAACGCGGTCACGGTCGCGATGGAAGCGGTGCCCATGCCGAACATGTGGTTGGTCCACCAGAACTGGCGAAAAGGCGGGGGACGAAGAAGGGTCCGCAGCTGGCGGGCCGACAGCAACAGGCCGAGGACCGCGAAGCAGATCGACAGGACGCTGCCCCTCGAGACACCGTACACGAGGAGCGCGGCGCTGCACGCCGCAAACAGGGACGTCACGCCGAGATCGACAAGGCCGCCATGCGGACCCGTGCGACCCTTCTGCCGCAGGATCCGGACGCCGTAGAACGCAGACGACGACGCGAGCAGCGCGAGGAAGGCGAGGAAGATCGCGCCCGGACCCCGGTCGGAGGAAGGGTCAAGGACGCGGATCGCGCACACCGCAAGCGCGGTCGCGGCCAGGACGGCGATCGCGACGACGAACACCCACCCCGCCCGCCGATGGACCCGTCCACCCTTCTTCGTCACGAGAGGGATCCACAGCGAGAGCAGTGCGACCGTCCCGGCGGCGACATGGACCCGCAGCAAGAGGGTCACGAGCATCAGCCGGGACTCTAGCCCGCATCGCGACAGCGCGAGGCATGACCGGCCGTGAGGTCGTCCGGGAAAACCTGGACCGCCGTGGAGTGCTATCCTGCAAGCGTGAGCGAGGCGCGCGAGCGGGAGTGGACGGATCCTTGCGTCGCGGCGTACGCCCCGGGTATCGATGAGACGCTCCTCGTGCGCAACCTCCTGCTCTCTGTCGAGCAGCGCTTTGTCCAGCTCCTCGAACTACAGCGGTTCGCCGACGAGCTCCGGCGCGCAGGGCATGCCGCGCGCCAGGCTCCGTGACCGATTTTCGCGGGCCGAAGGATCTCGAGGCGATCGCGGAGCTCGAAGCGCTCAGGCGGCTTCGCGTGTCCTGACCGAGGGGCGTGACCCGGAGGTGCTCGAGAGGTGAGGACCGACTTCAAGCGCGTCTGCCTCGGGTGCGGGCTTCGGTTCGCGGTGGATCAGGCCGCGTGTCCGCGCTGCAACTCGCGGGACCTGTGCGACGCCTAGGAGCGGGCGAAGTGGGAGTCACGGCGCGCGCCGAGGCCTAACTCCTACGCCTTCTTCGACGGGGTGGACGAACTCTTCGCGCAGGGGGGTCGCACTCCGCCGGCGCCCGGCCCGCTCGATCTGCAGACGCCCGAGATCCCTCCTCGCGACGCTCCCTGGATTCGCGGGCGAATCGTCCTCGCCGAGCGCCGACTGGTCGCTCCCGTTTCCGGCGAGCGCTGCGTGGGTTTCCGCATCGCGTCGGATTCGGGTCATCGCGTCGACGACTCCGAGTTGGCTGCATTCGAGTTCGAGACGGACGAGGGCGAGCGCGTCCGCGCAGAGCCCGGGCCCGCAATCCTCGACGTGCCGCTCCCGGATGCCGGCGCTCCCTCGCCCGAGGCCGCACAGCGACTCGACGAATTCCTGCGGCCGCGCGGCATCTCGGGCGTCCTGCTAGCCCGCGAAGGCATTCTGCAGACAGGCGACCGTGTCGCGGTCTGCGGCGCCGTCTCGGTCGAGCCGGCGCCTTCCGCGCAGAGCTACCGGCAGTCCGCGACCGTTCGCACGGTCCGCGCGGGAATGGTGTACCCGCTCGCGGTCCGCCGGTTGTAGGCTCGCTTCCATGGTCAGGGGGATCCTCGGACTCTTCGTCGGGCTCGGCGCGGCTGTTCTGGTCATCTTCGCGGTCGAGTCGCTCGGGCATCTCGTCTATCCTGTTCCGGCCGGGCTCGACCCGAACGATCCGGAGTCGATCCGGGCCGCGATGGCGAGCCTGCCGCTCGGCGCGCTGCTCTTCGTGCTGGGCGCCTGGACGGTCGGCGCGATCACCCAGGGCATCGTCGCGTCGAAGATCTCCGGAGGGCGCGTCGCGGCGTACGTCGGCGGCGTGGGCCTGCTCGCGTCGACCTTCATCAACCTCTGGACGATCCCGCACCCGACCTGGTTCGCCGCCGCCGCGGTCGCGCTTCTCCTCGCCGGGACCTACGTCGGCATCTCGATCGGCACGCCCCGGCGCGCATAGCCAGCGCAGGCTACTCAGCCAAGCGCGCGGAGGATTTCCGCGATCGGCGCGTGATCTCCCGCGAACCGCGCCGCGTGACTGTAGACCAGCTCCGCCGGCGGCTTCATCACGAAAACCCCCCCCAGCTCCCAGGGATCGCCGTCGACGCCCGTGATGGCGAAGCCTCGCACGGTTGCCCTCACCGCAGCGGCGGCGGCGCGCGGCGACCCGAAGACGCCGGCGACGCTCCGCTCGAACCCCGCGGCGCGGTACGTTTCGGCACGCGCGGTGACGACCACGATCCCGGCGCGCTCCAGGTCCTTCTCGCGCGCGAACTGGGCGGCGCGCTCCGTCCGCCCGTTCCCGACGAACACGAGCGTGACGCGGCGCGAGGCGATCTCGTCCGCGGCGCCGCGCAACTGCGCGACCTGCTCGTGGCAGAAGAGTCAACCGAAGTGACGCAGGAGCGCCACGACGGCGGGACGTTCCTTCCAGTAATCCCTCAGCCGGACGGCCTCGCCGGACAGGGTCCGGACGGTCGTGGCCTCGATGGGGACCGGCGTCTGGGACACCCCGGCAGTGTACCGCCTACCCCCCGCGCAATGCCGCGAGCGCGACGTCCAGCGACTCGACCTGGGCGCGCAGCTGCTGGAGCCCGACTCGGGTCTGGTCGACGATCCTCTCGGCGCCTGCGCGTATCGTCTCGGCCGTCTTGCGGACCTCCTCGGAGCGCTGGATCTCGCGCTCGACGCCGCGCATCGCCGCCTCGATCTTTCCGAGGGAATCGATCTCGGCAGCAGACGTCGTCCGGGCCTTCACCGCGAGGGCGCGCGCGACGGACATCGCGGCCTGCAGGCGAACGTCCGTTTCCGGATCGTCCGCGTCCCAGACGACGACGATGTCGGCGCCGTACCGCGCGAACGGGTCGAGACCGGGCGGGGCGGTCTTGGAGGAGAAGACGAACACGCCGATCTGGGCCTCGCGGTTCTTGCGCGCCGTCTCGATCTCCGAGAGCGCCGCGCGCAGGTCGAAACGCTTCTCCTCCTTCGCCTCGACGACGACGCGCGCGCCGGCCGCGGGGGACTCCGGACCGAGGGTGACGACGTGGTCGCCGACCTTCTGTCCGCGGATCGCGCCGGGGGTCGCCCCGACGGACTCGTGGACGTCGCCGCGCCTCTGCGCGTCGGCGAGCAGCAGGTCGCCCACGGCCGCCTCGAACTCGACGCCGTGGCGCGGCGATCGCGCGCGCTCCTCGCGGCGCGCCTCGAGCCGGCCGAGGGCGGCCGCGACGTCCTTCTGGAAGGCAGAGTTCTGCTCGACGATCCGGTCGATCTCCGCGGTCATCTCTCGACGGATCCGGGAGAGCGCGGAGTCCTCGCGGTTGAGGTCGAACTCGCGGACGATCGTCTCGTGCCCGCCGTCCATCGTCTTCACCACGCGCGAGAGGACCGAGCCCTCGTGGTCGAGCGAGAACTCGCGACGGACGATCTCGGAGAGCCGGCGCGCCAGGACGGAGTCGTCGCCGTCGAGGTGCCGCGCGAAGAGCCGCTCGAGCTCGCCGTCCTTGCCGACGAGACGCTGCAGGCGATCCGGAAGTGCGCCCTTCTTCGGATCGAGGTAGCGGGAGAGCTCGCCGGACAGCCCGCCGAGCACCTGCGTGGAGTGCGCGACGAGCGCCTCGCGCACGCCGGAGAGCATCTGCCCGCCGGCGTCCGAGATCGCCTGCGCGTCGATCTGCCCTGCGGCCCCGCGCAGCGCGAGGACTCCGACGCGAAGCGCGTGCAGGGCATGGCGCGTTCGGTCCGCCTCCGGACGCCGCGCGAGCTCGGCAATGACCTCGGGATCCTGGACCGGGAGGACGAGGATCATGGGAGTGTCCACCCCAGCGGTGGGGGGTTCGCGGACGAGGGGCTCCAGCCGTAGGGTCTGCGTGCTCATTCGTTCAGTATCGTTGGTGGGGGCGGGGGCGGTCAATATCCCTGCCCGTGCACACCCGGACCGCGCTCTTCGCCTCGATCGTCGGTGCCGGCTGCCCGGCCGAGCAGCCCGTGGCCTTCACGGCGATGCCGATGACGGCCTGGCCCATGACGGCGTGGCCCATGACGGCCGCATCCCCGTTTCCGGGGTTCCCGATGCCGATGACGGCGACAGCCACCGCGCCGGTGTTCACCACGACGCCGGTGACGGCAGTGCCGGTTCCCATCGGCACGAT